>ENA-UERK01000395-UERK01000395.1-human-gut-metagenome-genome-assembly--contig:-NODE-395-length-38852-cov-39.720387_pt1 | contig 38852 bp, 34 predicted proteins | sample MGYA00242957_ERZ507957 | MGnify/ENA primary metagenome ERZ507957 (study PRJEB26167, sample SAMN06115538) | human gut metagenome | host: Homo sapiens | place: China:Heilongjiang | collected 2015-11-06...
CTTTTTCAAGATGGCAACCGACAGGATGGAACAGGAAATCAAACAAAAGGAAGCTAACACCAATCGTTTTAGGGCATTTCTTTTCTAAGGAAAAGAGACATCAACAAATATTGAAACTTCCTCTTCACCCAAGTACTCACGTTACAATGTTACAGCGTTACAGTAATAAATGCGCCCCTCCTATATACGAAAAATTACTATTATATTTATATATATAAATATAAAGAGTATTTTAGGGGGTGGATAGGGAGAAATTTTACTGTAACGCTGTAACATTGTAACGTATGGGATAGATCTGACAACCATCAGACGATGCTACAACAGACGACCCGAAGCAGTCGTAATAGACGACTGGCCTCGGTCACTATAGACGACAAGCCTCGGTCGTAATAGTAAACATTCATCCCAAAAGCCTCCCGTATATTACAATCACGTAATATATTGGGGGCTTTTAATATTTTTAGCAAAATATATGATGATAATCAGCGATAAATGCTTACTTTTGCAATGTCTTATTGGAAACAACATACTGCTCCGACAAGGAGTTGTACCAAACAACAAACATTAAACAAAACAAACGACAATGATGATGACAATCGAAGAATACAGAGCAGCAATCTATCAGATTCTGGTCGATGCTAAGAACGAAGACGGAACACCGGTACTCAGCGAGAAGGAAGCCAGAGAGGCGCTCAATGGCTTTACCGACGATGAGTTGCAAGACGGCATCCTGTGGGACACACCGGAAGATGTGGCTGGAATCATCCTCGAAGGATAAGCCATCCTATCAACAGCTATTCATCCCAACATCGTGCAGAGAAAATGCCTTTTTCTTCTTACAACAAGATTTTAGCGACAGTTTTCTTTGCACAATTCAATTATTATTTGTAATTTTGCAGCCGCTTATCAGATGAGGGCTATCCGATAGCCCCTCTGCCAAGCGACAACAAAGAAAGATATTTACCGGTAAAAAGAGATATATAATAATAATGAAGATAGAAAACGAAATCATCAGCTCGGTCATCGCAGCGGTGAAGGAGCTTTATGGTCAGGACGTACCAGAGAAGATGGTTGCCCTGCAGAAGACCAAGAGTAATTTCGAAGGTAACCTTACCCTCGTCGTGTTCCCATTCCTCAAGATGTCTAAAAAGAAACCTGAGGATACTGCACAGGAAATCGGCGAGTACTTGAAGAAGAATTGCAGCAACGTCATCGCTGACTTCAATGTGGTAAAGGGTTTCCTCAACCTTTCTATCGCTCCTGCCGCTTGGGTAGGACTTCTCAATACCATCCATGCTGACGAGAAATTCGGTGAGAAGCCTGTTACTGAGAACAGTCCACTCGTGATGATCGAGTACTCTTCTCCTAACACCAACAAGCCTCTCCACCTCGGTCACGTGCGCAACAACCTCCTCGGTTGGTCTTTGGCTCAGATCATGGAGGCAAACGGCAACAAGGTAATCAAGACCAACATCGTCAACGACCGTGGCATCCACATCTGTAAGTCTATGCTCGCTTGGCTCAAGTGGGGCAACGGCGAGACTCCAGAGACTTCTGGCAAGAAGGGTGACCACCTCATCGGCGACTACTACGTAGCCTTCGACAAGCACTATCGTGAGGAAATCGCTCAGCTCAAGGAGCAATACATCAAGGAAGGCATGGAGGAAGAGACTGCCACAGAGAAGGCTAAGGCAGAGGCTCCTCTCATCAAGGAAGCTCACGAGATGCTCGTGAAGTGGGAGCATGGCGACCCTGAGGTTCGTGCCCTCTGGCAGAAGATGAACAACTGGGTATATGCTGGCTTCGACGAGACCTACAAGATGATGGGCGTTGGTTTCGACAAGATATATTATGAGTCAAATACTTACCTGGAGGGTAAGAAGAAGGTAGAGGAAGGCTTGGAGAAGGGTCTCTTCTTCCGTAAGGACGACAACAGTGTTTGGGCTGACCTCACCAACGAGGGGCTCGACCAGAAGCTCTTGCTCCGTTCTGACGGCACCTCTGTCTATATGACTCAGGACATCGGTACAGCCGACCTCCGTTTCAAGGATTTCCCTATCGACAAGATGATCTACGTAGTAGGTAATGAGCAGAACTACCACTTCCAGGTACTCTCCATCTTGCTCGACCGCCTCGGCTTCAAGTGGGGCAAGGACTTGGTTCACTTCTCTTACGGTATGGTAGAGTTGCCTAACGGTAAGATGAAGAGCCGCGAGGGAACGGTAGTGGATGCCGACGACTTGATGGCAGAGATGATCAAGGATGCTCGCCAGACCAGCGATGAGCTAGGCAAGTTCAAGGACATGAGCGAGGAAGAGCGCCAGGAGATTTCTCGCATCGTGGGTCTCGGAGCGTTGAAGTACTTCATTTTGAAGGTGGATGCTCGCAAGAACATGCTCTTCAACCCAGAGGAGAGTATCGACTTCAATGGTAACACAGGTCCTTTCATCCAATATACCTATGCTCGTATCCGCAGCATCATGCGTAAGGCAGCAGCCGAGGGTATCGAGATTCCAGCTCAGCTTGGCGCAGACGCTCCATTGAACGAAAAGGAGATCGACCTCATCCAGAAGATGAACGACTTCGCAGCAGCCGTAGCCGACGCAGGCAACAACTACAACCCTGCCGGCATCGCCAACTACTGCTACGAGTTGACCAAGGAGTTCAACCAGTTCTATCACGACTACAGCATCCTGAATGCTGAGAGCGAGGCTGAGAAGACCACCCGTTTGGTGCTCGCTGCCAATATTGCCAAGATCTTGAAGAATGGTATGGCTCTGCTCGGTATTGAGGTTCCAGAGAGAATGTAATATTCCCCGAAAGAAGCAGAAGTGCTTCGCTAGAGGATATTCAAGATATATAACCTTACAATTAAATCAGAATATTGACTATTTGACAAATAATGAGCATTGCCCCAGGGATAACACAATGGGGCATGCTCATTTGCTTTTTATAGCCATCCCCCTGTAAGGTAGTATTTATCATTTATAATTTGTCATTTATAATTTGTCATGAGCAATATGCTTGTAAATCCTCCTTCGTGGAGAAACGATACCGTTTTACCTTTGCCCAACGAGGTAAAGGCTAATGCTTGGGCTGTGGATGCCGCTTGTTCGGGAAACCCCGGTCCGATGGAATACCAGTGCATCGACCTTCAGACTGGCGCACAGGTTTTCCACTATGGTCCTATCCACGGCACCAACAATATCGGCGAGTTTCTTGCCATCGTCCATGCCCTTGCCTTGATGGCACAACGAGGCATCACCGACAAGGCCATCTACAGTGATAGCGTGAATGCCCAGCTCTGGGTGTCCAAGAAACAATGCAAGACCAAGTTGGAGCGCACTCCACAGACAGAACAGCTCTACCAGATTATCGCCCGTGCCGAGAATTGGCTTCGCACCCACAATATCACCGTCCCTATCTTCAAGTGGGAAACCAAGAAATGGGGCGAGATTCCAGCCGACTTCGGAAGGAAGGGATAAGAGTTGCGAAAGTCCCCATGAGGGAAGCTCATAACAATACAGTAGCACTAACAAGATTCTATCAGATTCTTAGCCAATGAGGTGGCACTAGCTTCACCAAACAATTTCTCATTAGTCCTTTTCTTGACATTGCAAATTACGTTTGTATTGGTCAGCTTGTGCCAACTGCTTTTCTTCTATAGTAGTACAAAAGTAAGCAAAATATCAGAATTACCCAAACTTCCATTTGATTAATTCTGATATTCTTTCATCCAAATTTTATGTCCTAGCTAATCTTGCCATCAGCTGACATTACACAAATCCTCATAAGCCCATGGTCTTTATCAAGGTTGCTTCATCCAAGAACTTCGTGACTTTTCCATCCTCATTGCGACTCACTATAACAACATCCTTCAAAGTTCCATCCTTATCGAATGCCAACACCACCTTGTCGGCATACAAGCCTGTCTTTTTCTTCGGGAAGCTACAGTCCGTGATTATAAAGAAATAATAACGACTTTCTATTTCTAAATACCTGCATGGGGTCCACTGCAAGTCTACAGGCCAACAATCACACGGTTGCCAGCCTGGCAACAAGGAACGAAGCAAAAGATAGGGTTTCGCATCACCATTGTCGGCGAAAAGGGAATCTAACTCAGCCTTTCCTTCCCATCGCTTGAAATATCTCATGAAAGACTTGAATGTCAAGGGAGGATTCTGTTGCACGAACTTATTGGGGACAGTCTTGTGTCCTTTCCATAAAATCTTGCTCTTAATCTTTCCTATAGAAGTCAAGAAATAACTGTTTTTTTGGACACTATATTTCCAATCCGCATACTCATGAAGCTGCCTAGGGCTGGCAAGAGTACGCTGTTCGACAGTAAGCAAACCTAGCGAGGATGGCTCAATGCTCAGTTCACACAAACTGCTCTGCTTTCCAACGGTTCTGCTATCCAACAGTTTACCATCTTGCGAATAGGACACCAGCACTTTACAAGTCACCAAATTCTCCATGAACCATTTTTCATTGCCATCGCAACAATTAGGGAAATGTGCTTGCAAGAATGCAACGACAAAACCATTCTTGCGAATGTATCCACCACCTTGCCAATGGCACTCCGCTCCATTTTTCAAGACAGAAGAGGCTTTTGGCAGGAACTCCCGAAACTGTGCCTCGTCTATATTGGGGGACATAATGCTGTCGCCAAATGCGTCAGCACCTACCAGGGACAACTCGTTCAGTTGCTCCAAAAAAGAAGAAAAACTATGATTCTGCCCATACACCATCGGAGAGACTAACAAAACCAAGAGACTAAAGATAAGAAGCTTTTTCTTCATAGATTGAAAGATTAGTTTAATTCGGCAGCAAAGGTAAGCTTTTATTTTTAAAATAGCAATTTTTTGGTTTAAAAATGATTAGCAAAAAGTTAACATACAAAATAGTTTGTCTTTTTAAAATATTGATTCACAATTGGTAATGAAGAATCATACACAAAATACACACATTTGAGAAACTTAGTATTTTATGACTAAATTGTACTGCAACAACCCATAAGGAATCTCATAAAATATGTATAAATAACTTTAAAGTTAAAAATTAAAATACCAACTATCGGTATTTTTTGTATATTTGCAACGTGATTCTATTAAAAATAGACATAAACAGAGAATACATCTAAAGAACAATATCAACAACTTAAAATTAGAGATTATGAAAAAGTTATTTCTTTTGGCAGTCCTCACACTAGCTAGCGTTGGGACTTTCGCTCAGAGTAGAGTTGGTTCAACTACCATCCAACCTAAGATTGGTTTGAACGTATCCACTGTAGGTGACGGTGACTGGAAAGCTGGTTGCGCCTTCGGTGCAGAATTGCAGCACCAGTTCAATCGCAAGATGGCTGTTGCCGGTGGTCTTCTTTATTCCTTCCAAGGATGCAAGGGCGACCATAGCAGTTGGAACCCAGGTTATCTGAACATCCCAGTCACATTGAATTATTACGTTGCCAAGAACTTCGCCTTGAAGGCTGGTCTCCAACCTGCGTTCATGGTTTCCAAGGACAACGCTGAAGGAGTTAACACCTTCGACTTGGCAGTACCAGTAGGTTTGTCATACGAGTTCCAGAACATCGTCTTGGATGCCCGCTACAACATCGGTGTCACCAAGGTGCCTAAGCATGGCGATGGTTATACCAATGTGCTCCAGTTGACCATTGGCTATAAATTCAAGTTGTAACTTCCAACGGAATAAGGACATCCCCAAAAGCACCTCACGATGGTGCTTTTGAAAAAGTCCCGAGGAAATGATAAAAAAGTCCCGATGTTTTTCGAAAAACATCGGGACTTTTTTATTCTCCCCTAGTAGTCGGTGATATATCCCTTGGTAAACATATCATACGATAGAGCCTCTAGCTCGGAGAGCGTCATGTGCTCCACGGCATGCTCTATCTTACGTATCAACTCGTCTCTTTTGAAATCATCGTTATCAGTCAAACGTGATGTAAATCTATTGCTCATCGGAATTTAATTAAGAATTAAGAATTAGGCTAACGCCCTTGTATGCTATTGAATTCTTCACTTTTTTCATAGGTGTCAATGATGTTTCCATCATACTCCTCATGGCTGATTGGACGCACGTTTTGCGGTAACTGTGGGGCTTTCGTGCCACCTGCCACAAACTGACCTGTAGCCATCTCTACTCGTATCTCATCCCAAAGGTCAGCATCGAGGAAGGATTGGTGAGTGATGGCTCCACCCTCCACTATCAGCGATTGCACCTTATTATTATATAAGTATTGCATGAGTTGGTGCAACACATCCTCTGAGCCATTGCTGAAGTCCAAGCCCTCGAAGCAAGGATGATGGCGGTCGATGACCAAGCGCATTGGGTCCTTGCCACTCCAGTCACGCACATTGAGTTGGCTATGATCTCTTTCATCCGTGATTCTCCCTACGAGGATGGCATCATTCTCGGCACGAAGTTTATGAGAGAGCATCTTGGTAAAGGACGAGGAAATCGCCATGCCCTTACCCTCATTGTCGAGGAATCCATTCGCCGTCTGCGCCCACTTCAGAATGACGTAAGGACGCTGATGGGTGTTGTAAGTGATGAAACGCTTGTTGAGTTCCAGGCATTCCTTCTCCAGCACACCCACTGTCACCTCGATTCCTGCCTCACGAATTTTCTGGATGCCACGTCCCTGCACCTTGGCAAAAGGATCGACACAACCACACACACAGCGGCGCACATCTTTCTTAATAACCAAGTCGGCGCAAGGCGGTGTCTTTCCATAATGCGAGCAAGGCTCCAAGCTCACATAGATGGTTGCCCCCGGCAAGAGGTGTTCATCCTCAGGTTTCACCGAAGCAAAGGCGTTTACCTCGGCATGTCCCTCGCCACAGCGCACATGGTATCCTTCACCGATGATTCGTCCATCCTCGCTCACGATGACAGCCCCCACCATCGGATTGGGCTTGGCATTCTGCTTGCCATTCTTCGCCAACTGCAAGCAGCGGCGCATATACACTTCGTCTATCTCTTTTTGTTCCATATCATTGAATCTAACCTCTTTTTCTATTTTTTAAGTCCTTCCAACGCTCTTTTCTTCCATTTTATCGCCCATTCCCAATAAAAAGTTGTACCTTTGCCTCCGAATAAAAGACTACACAACAATGAAATCATATCAAGAACTTTGGCAATCCCTCACCCCACTCTATGAGGCAAGCGAAGCACAAGCTATCGTCCGCTTGGTACTCGAAGTGAAGTACGGAATGACGTTGACCGACATTATTGGCGGCAAAGTTAATGAATTATCCGCAGACGAGGGCAAAAAACTAGAAGAAATTATCGAAAGACTGCAAAATGCAGAGCCAGTGCAGTATGTACTAGGGCAAACCGACTTCATGGGAATGACCTTCCATGTGGAGCCAGGTGTACTGATTCCCCGTCCAGAGACGGCAGAGCTGTGCCAGTGGATCATAGACGCAGAAAAGGAGAAAATGGAAAAAGCCCAACTATTACTCCACACACAAGACACAAAACGTCCTAACATGGGGAAAGGCGAAGGTCTCTACGAACTTAGAATAGTCGATTTCTGTACTGGCTCCGGCTGCATCGCCATCACACTGAACCTAAGCATCCCCCACAGTGAAGTGATGGGAATCGACATTTCAGACAAAGCTCTCTCAGTTGCAAAACAGAATGCCCTGCAGTTGAAAGCTCCCAACATCGTCTTCGACCAAGAGGATGTCATCCAACTGGAGAAATCCGTAGAGAAACTTTATGAAACATCCGACAAGCAAATCAAAGAATACAGGGCAGCATGCGATATGATTGTCAGCAATCCTCCCTACATCTGCAACAAGGAAAAAGCAGACATGGCAAAAAACGTGCTTGACCACGAACCATCAATAGCCCTCTTCGTACCAGATGAAGACCCCTTGCTTTTCTATCGTGCCATTGCCAAGATAGGACGATACATACTCAAACCTTTCGGAACACTTTATTTTGAGGTCAATCCTTCTTATGCCGATGCCATCAAGTTGATGCTCGAAAACCAAGACTACAAGGAGGTGGAAATCAAGGAAGACTCTTTCGGAAAGAAGAGAATGATAAGAGCTAGGAAAGACGCTTTTAGCATGTGCGAATAAAACAACACAAAACGACGAATCAATCGACACAAAGATATGGAGTACGAAAGTTACAACCACCCCAGACGTGCGAAGAAGCCGATGACGGAGCAGCAGGCTCTCCTGAAGCTCACCACCCTCTGCACCCAGTCGGAGCACTGCTCGCAAGAGATGCTCGACAAGATGAAGAAGTGGGAGCTACCAGAGGATGCCATTGCCCGCAACATGCAGTTCTTGATGGAGAAGAAGTTCATCGATGACGAGCGATATGCCCGTTTCTTCATCAACGACAAGGTGAAGTACAACAAGTGGGGGCGACGCAAGGTGGAGCAAGCCCTCTGGCTGAAGCATATCTCCAAGGACATCTCCGACCCCATCTTCGACGAGATGGAGGATGACATCTATATGGACACTCTCCTCCCCCTGATGAAGAACAAATACAAGACCATCAAGGCGAAGAACGACTATGAGCGAAGCATGAAACTCATCCGCTTCGCCCTAGGAAGGGGGTATAGCATGGACATCATCCACAAGTGCATCAACCGAATGAAGGAAGAAGACCTAGACCTATGCGACGAAGTATCCTAGCCAAAATCATCGACTTGTTCTTCCCTCGCTTCTGCCCCATCTGCGGCAACCGATTGGTGGGCGAGGAAGAGAGCATCTGTCTCTCTTGCAATCTCCACCTCCCCCGTACCGACACTTGGGAGAAGCCTTACGACAACGAGATGGCAAAGATGTTTTGGCATCAGATACCCATCGAGAAGGCTTGCGCCCTCTTCTATTACAAGGGACATTCCTTCGTGAGCAACATCCTCTACCAGTTGAAATACAACAACCGTCCTGAGATAGCCACCGACATGGGCAAACTCTTGGCGCAAGAAGGCATGAGAGTTCATTTCTTCGATGGCATCGATGGCATCATTCCCATCCCCTTGGCTAGAAGTCGCCAGAAGGAAAGAGGCTACAACCAAAGCGAGGAAATCGCCAGAGGCATCGCTGCCCTCACCCACCTCCCCATCTATACCGACATCGTCAGGAGAACTTCCTTCAAGGAGAGCCAGACCCACAAGAACCGTTGGCAGAGGCAGCAGAATGTGGAGCAAGTCTTCGAGCTATGCCCTAAGTATAAGACAGAGCTAGCCTGCCCATCTGCCAAAGAATCTCCCTCCCATCTCTCCCTCGACGGCAAGCATTTCCTCATCATCGACGACGTCTGCACCACGGGAGCCACCATTATCGCTTGTTGTAAGACTTTGATGGAGACAGAGCCTAATATCCATTTCAGCGTACTCAGCATCGGATGGGCGAAAAACTGAATATTTATACGAGTCACCCTACACATCTACCCCACCTAACTATAAAATATTAAAAAAGTTGGGCTTATTTTTGGCATTGTCTGCCTTTTGCCGTATCTTTGCAAAGACATTATAGAAAAGAAACATTTTAATCCTTTTATAATTATGGACAAACTGAAGAAAGAATTCGCATCTAAGTTATTGAAAGTAAAGGCTATCAAATTGCAGCCTAACGACCCTTTCACATGGGCTTCTGGTTGGAAGTCTCCTTTCTATTGCGACAACCGCAAAACCCTCTCATTCCCAGAACTCCGCAACTATGTGAAGCTCGAACTCGTTCATGCCATCCTGGAGCAGTTCCCTGAGGCTGATGCCGTTGCTGGCGTTGCCACTGGTGCCATCGCACAGGGCGCATTGGTAGCCGACGAGTTGAACTTGCCTTTCGTATATGTGCGTTCCAAACCAAAGGATCATGGTATGCAGAACCTCATCGAGGGTCAGCTCGACCCTAAGGCGAAGGTAGTCGTTGTAGAGGACTTGATTTCTACTGGTGGCAGTTCACTGAAGGCTGTAGAGGCTCTTCGCCAGAACGGCAATGAGGTCATCGGTATGGTGGCAAGCTACACCTATGGCTTCCCTATCGCAGAGAAGGCATTCGCTGATGCCAACGTGAAATTGGTGACTTTGACCGACTACGAGCACGTAGTGGCAGAGGCTTTGGAGACTGGTTACATCGCACAGAGCGACGTAGAGTTGCTCCACGAGTGGCGCAAGGACCCAGCCAACTGGAAGAAGTAATACCTATTAGCAGACATAGGCATTGGAAATATGAGTACAAGCACATTTGAAAGTAATATCAAACAGATTCCTCACAAGCAGGAATCTGTTTTCAATACATTGAGCGACCTCAACAACTTGCAACGTCTCAAGGACAAGTTTGAGCAGGTGAAAGACCAGATTCCTGCCGACAAGCGTGAGCAGATGGACAAGATCAAGGACTTGAAATTCGATAGCGACAGCATCTCCATCTCAGCACCTATGGTAGGAGAAATCAAGATGCGCATCATCGACAGAGAGTTTCCGAAGACTATCAAGTTTGAGACAGAGAACAGTCCTGTCCCATTCAACTTCTGGATTCAGTTGCTCCCTACCAGCGACATCTCCTGCAAGATGAAGTTGACCATCAAGGCAGAACTCAACATGTTTATCAAGGGTATGGTGAAGAAGCCATTGGAGGAAGGCATCGAAAAGATTGCCGACGCTTTGGCGATGATTCCATACGAAGACTAGATTCTATTAATAATTAAGAATTAATAATTAAGAATGGCACACAAACTTTGGGAAAAGAACTTTGAAGTAAACAAGGAAATAGAACGTTTTACCGTAGGTCGTGACCGTGAGTTGGACCTCTACCTCGCCAAGTATGACGTGCTCGGCAGCATGGCGCACATCACTATGCTGGAGAGCATCGGCTTGTTGGAGAAAGACGAGTTGACACAGCTCCTTGCTGAGCTCAAGAACATCTACGCCATCGCCGACAAGGGTGACTTTGTCATCGAAGAGGGCGTAGAGGATGTCCATTCCCAAGTGGAGTTGATGCTCACACAGAAGTTGGGCGACATGGGCAAGAAGATACACTCTGGTCGCTCTCGCAATGACCAGGTGCTCGTTGACTTGAAACTCTTCACTCGCCATGAGTTGAAGGAAATCGTGGATGCCGTCAAGATTCTCTTCGATGAGTTGATTCAGAAGAGCAACCAGTACAAGGATGTCTTGATGCCAGGCTACACCCACCTTCAGGTTGCGATGCCATCATCCTTCGGACTTTGGTTTGGTGCCTATGCAGAGAGCCTTGCAGATGATATGCTTTTCTTGCAGGCAGCTTATCGCATGACCAACCGCAACCCTCTCGGAAGTGCGGCAGGCTATGGTAGCAGTTTCCCTCTCAACCGTACCATGACTACCCAGTTACTCGGTTTCGACAGCATGGACTACAACGTGGTATATGCACAAATGGGACGTGGCAAGATGGAGCGCAATGTGGCTTTCGCCATGGCTACCGTGGCAGGAACGTTGGCAAAGATGGCTTTCGATGCCTGCATGTTCAACTGTCAGAACTTCGGTTTCGTCAAGTTGCCTAAGGAGTGTACCACCGGTTCGAGCATCATGCCTCACAAGAAGAACCCAGACGTATTCGAGTTGATACGTGCCAAGAGCAACAAGCTCCAAAGCCTTCCACAGCAGGTAATGCTCATCATGAACAACCTGCCTGTAGGTTACTTCCGTGACCTTCAGATTATCAAGGAAGTCTTCCTCCCAGCCTTCGACGAGTTGAAGGATTGCTTGCAGATGGCAGCTTACATCATCAACAAGATGGAGGTGAACGAGCATATCTTGGACGATCCACGTTACGACCCTATGTTCTCCGTAGAGGAAGTGAACCAGCTTGCCGCCAACGGCATGCCATTCCGCGATGCCTACAAGAAGGTGGGATTGGAAATAGAGGCTGGCGAGTTTAAGCCAAACAAGGATATCCACCACACACATGAGGGCAGCATCGGCAATCTCTGCAACGACAAGATACAGGAGTTGATGGAGCATACGCTCTCTGAGTTCCACTTCGAGCGCATGGAGAATGCCGAGAAGGAGCTTTTGAAATGATAAATATTCCCTATATATATAATAAGGTGAAGAGCATGGCTAGCAAAGCCGTGCTCTTTCTTGGTTGGTGCCTACTCCTAGGCACTTGCGGCATGCTGAGTTCATGCGATGCCGAGAACACCATCAGTACGGAATATCCCTGCCACTTCATCTTCTACACCCAATACCATGTAGGTTCTTCCATCGAGACGGCACTGCTCAACCAAGGCTCCTATTCCATGGTGAGCGCAGGCAAGGTCAACAACGCCTGGAGAATCTACTCCACCCTCAACGATGGCAAGAACAAGACAGAAACCATCGCCCTGACCACAGCCAAGGAGAATTATGCCAGCTACAGTGCCATCGGCGCAGGCAATGACACCAAGGATGCCACGAAGAATGGGTTCATCCTAGGTTGCACTAACTTCCAAGGTCGTGTAGCTTGGGATCGTCAATGCCCCAACTGTATCAGACAATATGGTGGAAGAAACTATCCTTTGGAATGGACGGGCAATCGCCAATCCGTCATCTGCAACAAATGCAAGCGTACCTATGCCCTGGAAACAGGAGCCATCACTAGCGGCGGTCTATCCAAAGAAGACAAACCCTTGATGCGCTATCGAGTATCCTATGGGGGTGTCGGCACGATTCTGACGGTGGGAAACTAAAGAGAAAGGAGGCTTATGCACAGAACATACGCCCTTTTATCTTAAAATATGTAAATTGATTTGGCTAATTCGAGAAATAGCCTTATCTTTGCACTCGCAAAATTCTAACGCGGAAATAGCTCAGTTGGTAGAGCACAACCTTGCCAAGGTTGGGGTCGCGGGTCCGAGTCCCGTTTTCCGCTCCAATTCTTTACGTTTACCATGCCGCAATGGTGGAATTGGTAGACACGAGGGACTTAAAATCCCTTGGCCAGTAATGGCTGTGCGGGTTCGAGTCCCGCTCGCGGCACACTCCTTTTAAATTTTTCATGATGAAAAAGTTTGCTTACATCCTCTTATTATTAGCGACTGTTGTACTTGCCTCTTGTGGTGCAGGTAGTGGTCGTTTCAAGTTTGAAGGCAAATTTCTCAACATGAACCAAGGTGAATTTTATGTTTATAGCCCTGAGGGTGGCATCCATGGTATGGACACCATCAAGGTGGAAGGTGGTCGCTTCACATACGAATGCGAATGCAAGGATCCTTTTACGTTGGTCGTCGTCTTCCCTAACTTCTCTGAGCAACCTATCTTTGCTGAGTCAGGCGCATCCGTTGACATCAAGGCTGATGCCTCTCACCTGAAAGAACTTTCGGTCAAGGGAACGAAAGCCAATGAACTGATGAACTCATTCCGTGAGAACATCCTCAATGTTTCTCCACTTGAGGAGAAAGCCAAAGCTGAGCAATTCATCAAAGATCACCCAGAGTCTATCGTCAGCATCTATCTCACCCGAAAGTACTTCATCAGCAACCCACAGCCAGACTTCAAGAAGGCATACGCCTTAACTGAGACTATGGCGAAGGAGCAGCCGAAAAATGGAGAGCTTCAGAAGATGCTACAGCAGTTGAAAGGACTCAAAGACGTGGGAGTAGGCTCCAGATTGCCATCCTTCACCGCATACGACACCAAGGGCAAACTCATATCCAGCACCGAACTGAGCAGTGCGCCAGTGGCAGTCATCAACACCTGGGCTACCTACAATTTCGATAGCCAAGACCTTCAAAGGGAGTTGAAGAAGCGCATGCGGGCATCGCAAGGCAAACTCAAGGTGATGAGCATCTGCCTCGACCCTAGCAAGGTAGATTGCAAAAGAAGTCTCGACAGAGACTCTATCTCTTGGTCCAACATCTGCACCGGCGACATGCTGGAAGACAAGACTTTGCAGAAACTAGGAATGACCTCCGTGCCAGATGTCATCGTCTTGCGAAATGGCAAGATCGTAGCTCGTGGCTTGAAACGACAAGAACTGTACGACAAGCTCGACCAACTACTGAAATAAAAGCAGCACCAAAAGAAAATCAAGTCCCTTGCCTCTTGACGAGGGCGACAACATATATTATTAACAACATCTAATTTCAAATATATGCAGGAAACTCTATTCCTGCAGGAAAGGAATGAAATGCTAGTCAAAACTTTTTGCGCCGCAGTCAACGGATTGGACGTGACTACGGTTACCGTGGAGGTGAGCCTCACACGTGGAGTCCAATATCATCTTACAGGTCTTGGCGACGAGGCTGTAAGAGAGAGTCGTAACCGCATTGCAGCAGCCTTGCAGTACAGCGGTTTCAAGTTTCCTATCGCCGACATCACCATCAATCTTGCTCCTGCCGACCTACGCAAGGAAGGTAGCAGTTTCGACTTGCCCCTTGCCATCGGCATCTTGGGAGCCAACGAGAACATCCCCGACACGCACCTCAAGGAATTTATGCTGGTAGGCGAGTTGAGTCTGGACGGCACGCTGCAACCCATCAAGGGAGCACTGCCTATTGCCATTCGAGCCAGGGCAGAGCACTTCAAGGGATTGATTGTGCCGATGCAAAACGCCCGTGAGGCGGCCGTGGTCAACAACCTCGAAGTCTATGGTATGAACAGCTTGTTTGATGTTATACAATTTATGAGTGACAAACAAGCTTTCGAGCCTACCATTGTTGATACTCGCAAGGAGTTTTATGAGAATCAGACGCATTGCGACCTCGACTATGCCGATGTACGTGGTCAGCAGAATGTGAAGCGAGCCTTGGAAGTGGCAGCGGCTGGTGGTCACAACCTCATCATGGTGGGACCTCCCGGCTCAGGCAAGTCCATGATGGCGAAGCGTCTGCCTTCCATCCTTCCTCCCCTCACCCTATCAGAGAGTCTGGAGACCACACAGATACATTCCATCGCTGGCAAACTCGGCAAGAATGTATCGCTCATCTCCCAACGTCCTTTCCGTGCTCCTCACCACACCATCTCACAAGTGGCTTTGGTAGGTGGTGGCAGCAATCCACAACCTGGCGAAATCTCGCTTGCGCACAATGGCGTGCTCTTCTGCGATGAGTTACCGGAGTTCAACAAGACCACGCTCGAAGTATTGCGACAGCCGCTCGAAGACCGCCATATCACCATCAGCCGTTCCAAGTATTCCACCGACTACCCTTGCAGTTTCATGTTTGTGGCAAGCATGAACCCTTGTCCTTGCGGTTACTATGGCGACCCTACGCATCATTGCGTCTGTACCCCAGGTCAGATACAACGATACATGAACAAGATTTCAGGTCCGCTTCTCGACCGAATCGACATCCAGTGCGAGATAACGCCAGTTCCTTTCAAAGACATCTCCAAGGCTGCCCCAGGCGAACCGAGTGCCAGCATCCGTGAGCGTGTCATCAAGGCAAGGGAGATTCAAGGCGAGCGATACAAGGACTACAAGGGCATCCACTGCAATGCCCAGATGAGCGAGCGCATGATTCACCTCTTCGCCGAACCAGACGAGGCGGGCATGGATATGCTTCGCATGGCGATGGAGCGTCTCTCCCTCTCTGCTCGTGCCTACAGTCGCATCCTGAAGGTCGCCCGCACCATCGCCGACTTGGCAGGTTGCGAGCAGGTAGAGCCCATGCATCTCGCCGAAGCCATCGGATATAGAACGCTTGATAGAGGCGACTGGGCGGAGAGAGGGCATATCTGATTTTCCAACGAAGGTATACTTATATTTTAAAAATCATTAAAAAACATAGTACTTTAAATATAATTCTCAAAAATAAATGTATTTTTGCGAATAAAAGCTACAAATAACAAAAGCATACTTTTATGGTTAAACTTATTGGATACCTTATCGTGTCATTGCTCGCTACAGCCAAGATGGTTGCCGCAAACAATGACACGATATTTTATGAAACTCAAGCTTTAAATTCTGAGGCAATTGGCTTAAATGAACCTGCATCAATTCCTACACCTAACACGACAGCTTTGGCACAATATGGAATCATCCCAACATCATTGCATACTGGCAAAGCTAACGTTTCTGTCCCCCTCTACAACAAAACTGTACGTGGGGTTAATCTAAACATGGAACTACTTTATGACACTTCAGGACTACTTGTAAACGTCTTACCAAGCTGGACAGGCCATTCTTGGACGCTTTCTATAGGTGGAGTTATTTCGAGAACCATCAAGGGGCGTCCTGACGAATTCGACACGCGAAATCACAGTTTCCCTGGTGTTGATTTATGGAAGAACTATTTTCATAGATACAACGGAAAGATAACCGACCCAGTTGAGGGTTGGGGTGATTATATGCCTGATATTTTCCATTTCTCTTTTATGGGCAAAAGTGGCAAATTCTTTCTTGGCAATGACGGAAACTGGAAAGTTGCTAGCGATGAAAACCTAATGGTTGAGTTTGATATTAACGATTCTAAAAATTACATCAAACCGTTCATTGATGTAGCACCTAACAAGTTGTACCAGCAACCTAAGTCTATAAAGGGTTTTACTCTTATTGACCAAGAGGGGAATCGTTATGTTTTTGGTGGAGAACAAAATGCCATAGAATACTCCATAGATATGCGTGAAGATAATGATGGAGGAAATGGTAGTGGAATCAATGGAGAAATGTATGCAAATTCATGGTATCTAACTGCTGTATATGATAGATTTGGTGTAGAAATATTCCATTTTGAATACGAAAGAGGTCTTTTTGTTATTTCTTCGGCTATATGCTACAAGAATAGTGTTCCTAAGATGATGATAAACTCTCCTGTTTATTTGTCAAAAGTGACAGGACATGATGGTATCACATTGCGTTTTGTTCGAGATACACAACTTTTGGCTTCTTCCAACTTCTACCATCGGTTATATTCGAAAGCAGGCAACAATATAAAGACGCTATATAACAACTTAAAATTGTTGCAAAAAGGAGGGAACGCATATCATTATTTCATTTACTTGACTGATCCTGCATATACACAATATCACAATCCCAATAATCTCAACAAGGAATATGACCCTTTGAATTCAATGGGCATGTCTCCTTTAAAAGAAATCGTTGTAAGCAACACAAAAAAGATATTGCAAAGATTTGCATTTGAGTATAATTATTCACAAAATATTAGGCTACATCTTACGACTCTGCAAATAAAAAGCAGCGATGGCGCTACAGATGGGATATATAAATTCAAATATAATTCTTTCGATAAACTGCCTACAATAGATGGTTATTGTGACTACTTGTCTCCTTATACAGACAGTTGGGGATATTATAATGGATTTGAAGATAAAAAATCTTTTGTAGATGAAGAAAAGTCTCAATATGGAATGCTTACAGAAATAGAATACCCAACAGGTGGAGTCGCTACGTTCGAATATAACAATCATAGATATAACAGCTACAAGAACACCTGTCGTGACGGAATGGTTTCTACAGGTGGAACATCTGAACTCGCTGGTGGTTTGTGTATTCGAAGTATCACAAACTACGAAGACAACACTAAAAGCAAAGAACTCAGCAAACAGGTGTTTTTTTATCAAGATGGGCAATTGTCCGTTCATCCAAACATATATCTCGCCGTTATAGAAAATTCTAATGTTGGTTCCGTATATGGCACTTTTACCCCTATACCTATGGCAAACCTTTTTGGCTATCATATCGGGTATTCAACTATTTATGAAGAAATTTGCTCAGAAGAAACAGAAATACATAAAGTATATAAATACACAAATTTTTCTGATTATAAAGATCAATCTTGTTGGAAAGACCTACGGCAAGACAATCTGCAAGACATACTTGCGGCTTATGACGAATGGACAACAAGAGACTATTGCAAAGGGCGTTTGCTGTCTTTGGCAATCCTAGGAGAAGATGATAGCAATTGGGAAGTTACCACATATAAATATAGGCAAGATTTTGCCGTTATGGAACAAGATTATGTAGTTGGATATATGGATAAATCACTATCTGCTGTAGCACGACCAGGAGTATTGGCAGAATATCATCTATTCTATCCCAAATATGACATAGAAGAAAAGATGCATTTGTTAAGACAGGACAATTATGGAATTTATAAACTTACAGATGTTACGAAATATGACATGAAAGATGTCAGTATTACACATCCATATGGGCAGGCGCAAATGCGCTTATGCAATTCCGAAACTGTTAGTCGAGCAGGAACTACCAAACGTGTGGAATATGATTATTTGCAGTCAGGGTATTATGCACCTTTAGTTGCAACAAGAGACTACCACGACAATGTGTTGACAGGTGGACAAATGATAGAATATGGAACTTTTGCAATCAACAACAAGAACATTCTTATGCCTAAATATGAGAAAGAGTTATTTCCGTCTGGAAAACAAAGCTTGGTTAGAACATACCATAAATATACTAATTCATATCTTCCATGGGAATATTCTAGTAAAGGTCAACAGAAGGTAACTTTGACTTGGAATCAATTTGACCAATTACTTTCATATACTATAGGTGATGAAACTACTAATTGTATGTATGGTGATTTCGGTTGTGTTTCAAAAATCATTCTCCCCAATGGCAATGAAAACAATTACGAATACGACAGTATGCAGAGATTAGTAGGAACAAAAGATAAGTACGGCAGGTATCTCCAAAAGCACAAGTACAAGTATCGTACTGGAAACAATTGATGTTTTACCAAAAAAAATCGAAAAGAAATGAATATCCATAAAATAACACTATTACTAGTTTGTCTTACAACAATCTGCCAGATAAAAGCCCAACATGTTCTTTCCAAGAAGAATTCTCTTGTGCGCTCTGGCGATGTTATTTGCAAGCAAGAAATTGAATACCTAGAGCCAGAAGGCTCCGGCATGGATGTCGTATGGGATTTTCGAGATCTTGACATACACAAAAAAAAATACATGGTAGAATATTTCTGTGACAGTCTGTTGCAAATATTCAAGTACGAGCCTACATTTATGGAACAATATAAGTTTGAAGGTGATACACTATTCAAGACAAGATACGAAAACCCAATCACAAATATTAGTTATAACAAACCAATTCCTGACATGATATATCCCATGGCTTATGGTAACATCTATACAGCTGAGTTTGAAGGGAAAGGTACATATTGCCATCACAATTGTCTGGCAACAAGCGGTTCGATTCTTTTAGAAGCGGACGCTAATGGCATCATTCTCTTCCCAGAACAAGATACACTCAGAAATGTTCTACGAGTTCATACTCAAACTATATCTACTATTGGTATCGAAAGGGATTCTGTCATAACGGATTCTACAAAATGGATGAGAAATATTGAAGATACATATAGATGGTATGTTAGTGGCTACAGATACCCACTATTTGAATCATATAAACAAGCTTTACATGATGGATTGGGGAATGTTAGATATAACAAAACGTCTTTTCAAACACTTCCAGCCGTTCTTAGGCAACTTAACGATAGTATAAATCAAGAGCTTCGCAGCACTGGAACATTACACTCCAATACTGGAACAGGTAACATGCCATACTCGGTAAATGTGATAGGCAGCAAGGTAACGATAAATTATTCACTAACCTCCAAAGCCACAATCAAAGCAATGGTCTCAGATTCAAAGGGTATCATATATCGCCAGCAGATTCGTAAAGATGCAGCTGGAAAAGATTACTCCTTATCTGTCAGCCTCTCAGGTCTCCGCAGAGGCGAATACATTCTCTATGTCAACATAAACGGAAACGTTTACAGCAATACTATACTACATAATTTTTGAAAACTATGAAATGGAAATTGAGTTTTTCTATAACAGGCATCCTTCTCCATCTTGCTGCTTTTACGTTTGCTCAGTCTAGCAATCAAAACTATGTACAGACGGAAACGATGCTTACAGAGAATGGGGAACACAAAATAACAACCATCGAATATTGCGATGGTCTTGGTCGTCCGTACCTCACTGCAACTACAGGTCTGAATACCATTGGCGCATCGGCTTATAGCCTAAAGACTTTGGTATATCCCAACAATGCTGTTGAAGAATGGTTGCCTGCTCTATCAGACCAAAATCTTGAATGGAAAGAAGCAAGTGAGATTCGTCAATTGTCAAAAGAGACAAATGTCGAGTCCAACCCTTTTCGCTCTATTACCTATGACGTTTTAGGTAGAGAACTCTATTCTCTAGGAGTTGGTGACAAATGGCATTCCGCAAATAAATATTCATCCATACAACGATTTACCAATGTCAAGAGTGGTGTTGCAAAACTGACTGTGAAGCAATATCGTGCCAACAAAAACAACGACATAGTAGAAAATGGTGTTTGGGAAACTGGAAGTTTAAGTGCAGAGCAGACAATGGATGAAGACAACAAAGGAATGATAGTCTTTACAGATTTACATGGACAAAAAATACTGGAACGTAGATTCTCGGGAACCGACAAATACAATGACACGTACTTTGTTTACAATGACTATGGTTTGCTGAGTTATGTCCTGACTCCTATGTTCCAAAATGAAAAAAGTTTGGGTAAATATGCGTACAAATACCTATATGACACACAAAACCGCTTGATAAGTAAATGCCTACCAGGTTGTGAGCCTATACGCTATTGGTACGACGATGAAGATAGGCTTGTGTTTGTGCAAGACAATGAACTGCAAATAAAGGGAAAATGTCGTTTTATGTTTTATGATGTAAAAGGACGAGTTGTATTGCAAGGCTTGTGCTCCAATCAGCCTAGCAACTGTCTTTCGGGAATTGCCATTACGCAGATAAAAGGATTGTTTGATACTGGTTTCAGTAATCCTAGTACTCTCCAATTGGTATCTCCTGAGTTTGAGGCTGTATATTACTATGACAATTACGATTTTTTCAATGTTCCAGCATTTAGTAATTATGGCTATGTCAACCAAATGAAGAAAACCGCCAACACGAATGCCATGGGGCTTCAAACTGGCAGTATCGTCATGGCTTCCAATGGTGAGAAACTTTATAGAGTCAATTACTATACAGAGAAAGGTCTTGCATACGATACTCGCCAATCCATGTTGGAGGGCAAGTTGTTATTATCTCGTTCTAATTATTCTTTTACCGATAATCCTTTGCGTACCGTATATGAACTTCGTCAAGGTGCTCGCATAGACTCCATTGTTTTCGAGAACAGATATAACCAAAACAATGATGCCTTAATGAGCACGACTATTTCATATAATGGCGCACCTGCTTGCTCTGTTTCCACGCTAGAATATGACAAGTTGGGAAGGCTCGTCAAAAACACTTTACCTAACAAAGCAGGGAACATAGAATATGAATATGACATCAGAAATGCAGTGACAAAGATACAGAGCAACACGTATTCTGAAGCAATTGGGTATGAAGGCTTGTATAATGGCAACATCGCATCTACAGAAAATTTCTATGGGGACTATGAGGAGGCTGGCAGTTTTGCCTACGAATATGACGTGCTCAACCGTATGACAAAGGCAACTTTCTCCAACAATAATAAATACTCTGAGGAAGCAGACTATGATGACAACAGCAACATCTTGCATCTAAAAAGATGGGGCAAACATAACGATGGGAACTATAAGAAAATAGATGACCTAACCTATAGTTATATAGGCAACCAACTTTCAAACATAGAAGACAAAGCTGGTCAACTTGTATATGATGGAAGCTTTGACTTCAAGGAGTCTGGCACTTCAGAGAACTATGCCTACAATACCAATGGTTCCATGACATTCGACCCAAACAAAGGGCTGACAATTGATTATTCCGACATGGGGCATCCAAAGAAAATGACTTTTAGCAATGATAATACTACCGAATATACTTATAGTGTTGAAGGTGAAAAATTGAAAGTAGAATGGAATACGGCAAACACAACAACTAATAGGGTCGAATACGTTGGTCCATTTATCTTAAAAGATGGAAAATTGGATGCCTTCCTTTTCTCTGGAGGTATTGCCACTATTGCCAATAATCAAGCAACTTTTCATTTCTATATAAAAGACCACTTAGGTAGCAATCGCATAGTTGTATCCGAGGATGGTACAATCAAACAGAAATTGTACTATTATCCATTTGGTGGATTATATGGTGACATCTGTGTAAATCCCGAATTTCAGCATTACAAGTACAACGGCAAAGAGTATGACCATCAGCATGGACTTGACCTCTTAGACTATGGTGCTCGCATGTACAATCCTGTTATCGGAGGTTGGCATTCTATTGACCCATCAGCAGAAAAGTATTATCATCTTAGCCCTTACTGCTATTGTGGTAACAATCCAATAAATGCAATCGACCTTGATGGCAGGGATTGGTATAAAAATAATAAGACATCATATTATACATGGTATGAAGGCGATAGCGAAAGAGAAGGTTTTAGCTACATAGGTGGGGAAGGAATGCTCCTTGGCGAATTTGAGCCCATAATTGATAATATATTATGTGGTAAGGATGGATTAGGATTACAGAGCCTATACACTAATGGGTTTAGTTTGGACATAACGCCAAATGACAAGGGCGCCCTTATTGGTTCAAAGGAACGAGGATGGGATTTTTTTGACGAATTTATTAATGGAGTTGGTCCTGAATTTTCGGTTATATTAAGTAATCATCCATATACTCAGGAAATAATGAAAGAAGAGTTCGTGAAGAAATGCCAAAATGTCATAAAGACAAGAGGAAAGAATGGGAAATATACCAATGTCGGAAGACCAGAATTCTTTCCATGGCAAGCAGATCCTTTTAGCCCAATGCAATTTGTCGGAACGTATAGATATGATGGCTATAGTAGCAAAAATGGTAAATATATTAACAATGTTGTTACTGATACAAAAAGTGTAACTTCTCTTATCTACCATATTCCATTTTTTAACCATCATAGACGAAATCAAAATAGGAATTTAGGAAACACTTATCAATTCTATATTTGGAGAACGAAAAAATGAAAAAAAAATACATATATCTCATAATAATTGTGCCTATCTTTGTATTTCTTTTGCTATGGCTGAACGATATGTTGTCGTATAGTAGAAGAATTGGAGATACTCGTTTCTATCTTGTGGAGACATTTGCTACTTCAAAAAAAGGCAAGCCGTTAGCTGGATTATTTTATAAGCGAACTGACGGTCTTGGGTACGATGGAGAATTAACATATGAATTTCCAAAAGTAATTCTGTGGAATGACAAGTATCTCATAGCCAAGAACTATGATGGCAACAATCCTGCTATTACTAGCTATACGGTAATCAACCTAAAATGTACGAACACAATAAATAACATGAGCTCTTGTATTCGTAAATTTACAAAAAAAAATGATTATGAAAATTTTCTGAAAGAAAATAATATTAAAGAATCCGCAATGAACAAGACAGACAACCATATATTGTGGTAAAAAAGTTAAGGTCTTGCTTTACCTGGTATGACAATTGGCATTCCTATGGGATTAACACCAACTCATACTATATACGATTTTTTTAAATTTAAACTACCAGAACCATGGGAAAGTTATTAAAAAAGCTATTTTACGCACTGCTCATTTGCAGTTTTCTTTACACATGCGTCTATCATCGAATAACACATTTGAGTAGCGATGAGTTAGAATGGGTTACAAACAGAAAAGTGGGAGAAATCATGTATTTCAAATCCCAGTTTGGCGAAGTTGATACGGTTGAGATTTTTGACACATACATTAATAATTCCTTGTCTCCACTCAACTTTGCATACTTTAATATAAGTCAGCACGAATACATTGCATACGCAAGCGTATTTTTTACATCCAAGAACAAGAGTGGTATGGATGGAGATTTATTTGTCAAAAAGCCATTCAATGGGAAACCTATCGTCTTTTCTGGTGGAGTGTTCATGAAGAATCGTGAGACTATTCCTCTAAAATTGACAACTCTTCGATTACACAACCAAACACTTGATGATGTTATGTTTTTCGGCAACCTAAAACCTCTAAACAATGATTTACCAGAAAATCCAGTCATGAGCTATGCCTGGAGCAAAAAGTACGGACTTGTACAATACACTTTCAAAGACGGAACAGTTTTCACAAGGGTCGGCATAAAATAACAGGGCAGTCACCGAGGCGACTGGGCAGGCAGCGAGCAAGTAGAACCCGTGCACCTCGCCGAGGCCATCGGGTATCGAACGCTGGATAGAGGTGATTGGGCTGAGAGAGGGCATATATAAGGGCGGAATCATGATTTCCCAAAACATATATGCCTCTTTATTGCATAATTCAAAAATAAATCGTAACTTTGCAACATTTAGATGAAGCAATATAAAACCATATCAATTTATGAGTAACGACCAACCTAATATGATCATATATCGGACAGCAGACGGCAAATCGTTACTAGGGCTGACATCAACAAGCCTAACATGGGACTTACCACATGGAAAGGGAGCATCGTGAGAAAAGGCGATGTCATCACTGCCAAGAATTACCTTCTGAAAGACGAGATTGATGACTTGAATCGCCTCGTAGATATTTTTCTGACGAGTGCAGAAATGCGAGTAAAGGAACGCCGAGACCTCACTTTGGACTATTGGCGTAACAATGTTGACGCTCTTCTCACTTTCCAAGGGAAAGATATCCTTCAAGGCAAAGGAGAAGTATCCAATGCCTCAATGGAGTCCATCGCTCATAAAGTATATGATGAATTCAACGCCAAACGCAAGCAGCTAGAAGCCAAGCAAGCAGATGCTGATGATTTAAAGATGCTAGAAGACATCGAAAATCAAATCAAAGGAAAATCATAGACTTCCCTTGCGACCAAGGCCGATAACTACGACAACCAACTTGCTAGCGTCCTAGCGCAAAGCCCGACGAAGCCCACTGCATACTATAAAATACAACTTATATTCAGTTGCGCCTAACTTGCATTTCATCAAATCTAACTTGGATTCCATGAAATATAAGTTAGGCGCAATAGTATGCAGTGGACTGCTTCTGGTTTTATGCTAGGGCGTTGAAGATTTGGTGCTAGGCAGAGGAAAGGTTTATACTTAGGAGCGTAAGCTTCTTGTGCTAGGGATATGAATGCCACCTTATCCATAAAAGAATCCACCACTCATCTTACAAAATGTAAGCAATTTTGGCTGCAAGTATCGTTTTTCACCCACTTGCAGCCAAAACTCTAATGATTCGAGCATCTTTTCGCTCTCTACGATAGTGGTCAAAACCACGAGTCCTTCTTCACGACATAATATCTCGTAGGGAATGCCACGGCGATAATCAAGGCGAAAATCAATACGGCAACGATTCCGATAAGGATATAAGCTATCACAACGCAAACCAGGTAAATAGCAACAATGCTGAACAACGAATAAGCCATCATCCATAGTGCCGTCTTCCTACCATACTGCTTTTTGTCTTTCCTGTATTTATACCAAAGAGTGAGGCTAGGCATTGCTGCCGTGAGGATGATACCAAGCATAGCCAAAAGAATCTGCCAAGTACTTTCAGAATCCACCACTGATGCTGCATATCCAAATACCAAGGTTGACAACACCGTTCCTAATGCTGCAAGCACAGGAGCTATCAGCAACTTGTTGAATCGCTTGTCAGGTATCACATCCCCCTCACATCTCTTATTAAACCAACGTGCCAAAGTCTTGTACTTGAATACATAGAAGAACGTGAAAACAACGGCTATCAAACCTAAGACACCTCCCAACAGTCCCAAAATGAACAGAGCTATCATAAGGGGTGCTCCTCCATCTTCAAATTTTTCACTTAGCTCGTCGGCAACAGCTTCGGAAACCGCCTGGGCGGAATCCTTTTTGCTGGAGTTCTCAACCTTCTGGATGTCTGCCTGGCTATTGGGTGCTTGCGTAGTTTCCACCACTTCTTGCGGAGCAGCCTCTGTTTCTCCTTCCTCAACATCCTCGTCAGAATCTGGCTCCGGCTCAAATCTTTGGCAGCAGTTAGAAGACACGTAGGCAGTCTTGCCCTTGTAGAGGAACTTGATCATGTCGCCATCCATTCCTTCTTCCTCAAAGGTGTCCCCTTGATGCATTATGCCCAACTTGTTCAGATAGTTGGGTGAATCCCACACGGTCAAGTCGGCATCGCTCACCTCCCACATATCGCCTTTCTCGGCAAAACAAGCCAAGGAAAGAAATGCGAAAATAAAAAACAAAAGAAATCTCATGCACTTCATAAGCCTTGCTCCTTATTATTTTACTGTACGCTTGATAGTCCACTTGGAGCTATAAGTCTTTTGGTTAGACCTATACGCATCCACAACAGCTACTACTTCTGCCTCTGTCAGCTTAGAATAGGTAACTTTCACTGTGTACGGAGTACCTTCATCTACACTAAGATACTCTTTCACCAAGTTCTCGGTACGTTTGCCCAACTTTCCTCCTACTGCCAGCAGCTCTAGCACCTCTCCATTGGTACCCTCAAAGAACTCCTCGTCCATAATCAACAAGTGATTCAAGTCCAAAGTCGCAAAAGGATTGCGCGAGCTACCATCGTATGTGAAGGAAGAGGTGGCATTAAATTTAGGACATCTCACCTGGGACAGATTACCATTTTGCCAATCGAAATAATGGATGTTCCAATCATCTGTTCCGTCATCCCCAATATCATTATAACGCATTTCTTTCAAAGTGCCATCTGTGTCATAAGAGAGTTCGAATGGACGTTCACCATTCATCCATGACTTGCGGATGGAGCCACCTTTCACTCTGCCATTCTCAACATTGGCTTTATGCGTTGCAGTTGTCACTTCAGACTTGCCCGAGGGATAGTATTCTTCGCGATAAGTCATAGTTGTCGTGATGATATTAGTATAAGCCAGTTCTGCCTCTGTTATATTGTCACAATAAGAATCGGCAGGACTACCTACAGGACTATCTATTTCATCACGTGACACAGCTTTGGCACGCATTATGTTTCCCTTCGCAAATTCAAACCTCATCGTTTTCGTACCATCGTCCTCGACATGAGAGCCTGAGACAACAGAGTTTTCGACCGTAATCTCATAAACTTCCGAAGCTGCCACAGAACCAGGATTATCTGGACTCTCAGGAGAATCAGGGTTTTCGGGATTGTCTGGATTGTTTGGGTCATTAGGTCCATCGTCACCACCGCATGATGTCATCACAAAGAAGAATGCGGTAAGAACAGAAACAAAAATCAAAAAGCTTTTCTTTCTCATAAAATATAGCATTAAGTATTACTAAAAAATGATTAAACTCTTCACAAAGATAGCGACAAATATCAGCATGATGGTGCGACTTGTGCCTAAAAATCGGATTTTTCCTCGATTCCCACGGAATACCGCCGCATACTACCAATGGTTTTCCGTAGGCACATAGTCTCATTTTCGAAAAAACGACACTTGCCATAAACTTTAACAGAAGAAAAAGAGTGTCTTCAGATTATTTTTCATATCTTTGCACGGACAACCAATCATCGCAAAAGCAAATGAAGCAAATGATACATCATAGACAATACACAATTTTTACATATTTTTTCCTTCTTCTATCCACCCTCGCTTTTCTTTCCGCTTGCCATCAAGACAAAGGGGAAGACGAGAAGCGAGCATATTCCTTGTTCATAGAAGCCACCAACTACAATGCCGGAGGCGAGAAGGAAAAGGCCATTCACCTCATCGACAGTGCCCTCCAGATGGACTGCGCCGACACCACACGCAGTTGGCTTACCAGCGAGAAGATGACCGCATACACAGACTTGGGAAAGATGAGAGAGGCTATTGCCATCGGAAAGGAAGGCATCCCGTTTGCCGAAAAGATAAAAGACGACGACGGCATGCTTGCGATGTGTGGTGCCATGGGCATCTGCTATCGCAGAATAGGCGAACTGGACTCCTCACTCACCTATTACAAAAAGGGCATCCATAAAGCGATCCAAAGCGAGAATGCAGAATATGAGATTTACCTCTACAACTGTATCTCTGTACTTTTCAACGAACAGAAGAGATACAAAGAAGCCATAGAGTACTCCGACAAGGCTGAATCAAAAGCCATTGCCACCAACGATACCATCGAGCGACTGTCTGCACATGCCAACAAGGCAGCCATCTTCATGCGACAAGGCGAATTTCAGAAATGCGTCAACACTCTGACACCGATATGGAGTATGGTAAAGCAAGCCAACTATAACGTGTTGATGCTCAAATATCTTTCCCCTCTACTCAAATCATACTTGCAACTGGGCAAGACTGACTCCATCGCCCTCTACCTGCCATACGCCGATGAAGCCAGCCGCAGTCTGGCCGCTACGAGCAATGGCGTGCTGGGCATACTGGAAATCAAGGCTGACCTACTGGGGCAACAGAAGAAATACGCTGAGCAATGGGCACTGCTCGACAGCATCGCCAAACTATCGTCCACCAACCAGACGATGCCTAAGGACAAACTCCTCGCCACGAAAGCCAAGTGCCTTCACAATATGGGAAAATCCGCTCAAGCATATCAAACCATGCACGAGGCTTACCTACAGAGCGACTCCCTCAAACAAAGCGACATCGACAAGCAACTGAGCGAGTTCAACGTCAAGTACAAGACCTTGGAGAAAGAGATGCAAATCGAGAAGATGAGCCACGAGCAGAGTTTGCTCTACATTCGTATTCTATGGCTCATCTTGGCACTCATCATACTATTGATAGCCATCCTCGCCATCCTATACCGCAAGAAACTGGACAAGCAACGTGCCGAATTGTCTGAAAAGACCTCTTACATCAATGGTGTGGAGAACGAGCGCAAGCGTCTTGCCAAGGAATTGCACGATGGCGTATGCAACGACATCCTGGCAGTTAACATTATGATGCAAACCAACAAGGAGGAAGCTGAAAGATTGCTCAAGAACGTGGGACATAATGTACGTCACCTGTCACATGAACTGATACCACCAAGATTTGACAACACATCGCTCACAGAGTTGGTCGAAATCTATTGCCAGTCGGTAACTGCCGAAGATGGAACCATCGTCAAGCCATTCATCAGCACCTCTTTCAAGAAACTGACCATCCATAGCGACAAGGCTCTTGAAATCTATCGCATCATCCAGGAATGCGTGTCCAACGCCATCAAGTATGGTTACAGCAAGATGATCAGCGTCGTACTTGATACCATCGGAACCCAAGGTGTCATATCCGTCACCAACGACTTGTCACCCGTTCATCCTATTACCCAAAGCAAGTCTGGCATCGGGAAAGACACCCTGAAGTTGAGAACCGATGCGCTGCAAGCTGAGCTACAAGTAAGAAATACGGACGAAGAGTATCAAGTAGAAATCAAGTATCAACTATAAGCAATGAGCTTTGGCTCATGAAAGGCTGCATTCAATTAGTATCATCATGAAAATAAGCAAAAGCATTCTCGTCGTTGACGACCATCCTATCGTATTGGCAGGTTTGCGAACACTCATCTCACAAGATGGTCTATACACCAAGATACAATGTGCTTCCGACCTTCCATCTGCAAGGGAAATCATCAACCAAGAGAACATAGACACCGCCATCATCGACTTAGAACTAAGCAATGACAATGGTTTGGAGCTCATCAAGCTACTCCGCCAAGAGCATCCTAAGACTAAGATTGTGGTATATACGATGCACCAAGAAATATGGACGATAAGGCAACTGATGAATGAAGACGCTGATGCCATCGTATTAAAAAATGAAAATCCACTAGAGCTGCTCACTGCCCTGCACAAGATAGAGGATGGGAAGGGGTATTACAGCCAACAGTTTGTCAGGCTCATCAACCGGCAGAATACCAAGCAAGCCAACCTATCCAGCAGAGAAATGGAAGTTCTGGAATGTATCTCCGATGGGCATACCACCAATGCCATCGCCCAAGAGCTGAACATCAGCACCAACACCGTTGAGTTTCATCGTCACAACCTGATGAACAAGTTGCATGTGAACAATGTGGCGCAGATGGTGAAAAAGGCGATGCAGATGGGGTTAGAGTTCATCATGGGATAATTAAGTCCGTATAGCTAAATATTTCCTACGGAAAACTTCCTCATTTCCAACATTTTTTGTAATTTTGCACCCAAATAATAAAATATATTAGCTAATATGGAACAAAAGAACTTTAAACGTACCACCGTGACGGCTGCTTTGCCTTACGCCAACGGTGGTGTGCATATCGGTCACTTGGCAGGTGTCTATGTGCCAGCCGATATCTATGTTCGCTATCTCCGCCTCAAGAAGCAAGACGTTGTCTTCATCGGCGGTAGCGATGAGCACGGCGTGCCCGTCACCATCCGTGCCAAGAAGGAAGGTATCACCGTACAGGAGGTAGTAGATCGCTATCATAACATCATCAAGAAGTCATTTGAGGAGTTCGGCATTTCCTTTGATGTCTATAGCCGTACTACTTCAAAGATTCACCATCAGTTTGCCTCTGACTTCTTCCGTACCCTCTACGACAAGGGCGTATTGGAGGAGAAGGTTGAGGAGCAGTTCTGCGATGAGGTAACAGGCGAGTTCCTCACCGACCGTAACATCGTGGGTACTTGTCCTCGTTGTGGCGCAGAGGGTGCTTATGGCGACCAGTGCGAGAAGTGTGGTGCTACTCTCTCTCCTGAGGAGTTGATCAACCCAACCAACAAAAACAACCCTGGACATGGACTCATCAAGAAGCCTACCAAGAACTGGTATCTCCCACTGGGCAAGTACCAAGACTGGTTGAAGCAGTGGATTCTCGAAGAGCACAAGGAATGGCGTCCTAACGTATATGGTCAGTGCAAGAGCTGGCTCGACATGGACTTACAGCCTCGTGCGATGACCCGTGACTTGGATTGGGGTATCCCTGTTCCTGTAGAGGGAGCGGAAGGCAAGGTGCTCTACGTTTGGTTTGATGCACCTATTGGTTATATCTCCAACACCAAGGAGCTTTGCGATGCTCACCCTGAGAAGTGGGGTACTTGGCAGAAGTGGTGGCAAGACCCTGAGACACGCCTTGTTCATTTCATCGGAAAGGACAACATCGTGTTCCACTGCATCATCTTCCCTACCATGCTGAAGGCTCACGGCGACTATATCTTGCCAGACAATGTGCCTGCCAACGAGTTCTTGAACTTGGAGGATGATAAGATTTCCACCTCCCGCAACTGGGCTGTTTGGTTGCATGAGTATCTTGTAGATATGCCTGGCAAGCAGGATGTATTGCGCTATGTATTGACTGCCAACGCACCTGAGACCAAGGACAACAACTTCACTTGGAAGGACTTCCAGGAGCGCAACAACTCTGAGTTGGTTGCCATCTATGGTAACTTCGTCAACCGTGCCCTCCAATTGACCAAGAAGTATTGGAACGGTGTCGTTCCAGCATGTGGTGAGTTGCAGGAGGTAGATAAGAAGGCCATCGCCGAGTTCAAGGACGTGAAGGAGAAGGTAGAGCAGTTCCTCGATGTTTTCAAGTTCCGTGAGGCTCAGAAGGAAGCCATGAACTTGGCACGTATCGGTAATAAGTATATCACAGAGTGCGAGCCTTGGAAGGTTTGGAAGACCGACCCTAAGCGTGTGGAGACCATCTTGAACATCTCCCTCCAGTTGGTAGCCAACCTCGCCATCGCCTTCGAACCATTCTTGCCATTCTCTTCAGAGAAGCTCCGCAAGATGATCAATATGCCTAACTTCGAGTGGAGTCAGCTCGGTAGCACCGACCTCTTGAAGGCTGGTGACCAGCTCGCTGAACCTGAGTTGCTCTTCGAGAAGATAGACGACGAGACCATCGAGAAGCAGCTCCAGAAGTTGGAAGATACCAAGAAGGCTAACGAGGAAGCTTCTTATAAGGCAGAGCCTATCAAGCCAGAGGTTAGCTTCGAGGATTTCGAGAAACTCGACATCCGTGTAGGCCATATCTTGAACTGCGAGAAGGTGAAGAAGTCTAAGAAACTCTTGAAGTTCACCATCGACGATGGTAGCGGCGTAGAGCGCACCATCTGCTCAGGCATCGCCGCATACTATGAGCCAGAGCAGTTGATTGGCAAGGACGTACTCTTCGTTGCCAACTTTGCTCCTCGCAAGATGATGGGCATCGAGAGTCAAGGTATGATTCTCTCCGCAGTCAACTTCGATGGCAGCCTCAACGTCACCTCGCTCTTGGGCAAGGTGAAACCAGGAAGCCAAGTAGGATAATCCCTATACATTATTAATATAAAAAGGTGGATGCAAGAAGTCTCTCCCATGAGACCCTGCATCCACCTTTTGTTTTTGCATAAACTAACTAATGTAATATAAACCTAACTAAAACCTATAAACCTAGCTCTTTGGCTCGCATCAATGCCTCCAAGTAATAGTAGTCGGCATAGATGATGCTAGCATCTATCTCGCTGCCAGCAGGATGATGTCCCGTACTGTGCATGAGGAAGGCAACGTTTTTCTTGCCACTCTGGTACTTAGGAGTACTCAGTTGGGCAAGCGATTGCAAGGCAAACTGCTGATATTGCTTACCTTTCTCGCCCCCCACATACTGTTGCAGTTCGAGCAAGGCATCAGCCACCACACAAGCGGCACTGGCATCCTTAGGAGCTTGCAATCCACGAGGGTCATCCATATCCCAAAGAGGTATCAAGTCATCACTTGTCTCCTTGAGACGCTTGATATAAATGTCTGTTACCTTTTGGGCGAAATCGAGGAACACCTTGTTGTGGGTATAGCGATATACCATGGTATAACCATAGATAGCCCAGCTCTGTCCACGTGCCCACATCGAGTTGTCGGCATACCCCTGGTGGGTCACGCCCTTGATGAGATTCCCATTGATGGTGTCATATACTGCCACGTGATAGCAACTGCCATCTGGTCGGAAATGATTCTGCATGGTGGTCTTGGCATGAGTTACCGCCAAATCATAGAGGAGTTTGTTGCCCCCATTCTTGGCAGCCCAGAACATCATATCGAGGTTCATCATATTGTCCATGATGGTATTGTGAGGCCAGTTGCGAGGCTTTACCTCACGAGGCCAACTCAATATCGTACCCACGATAGGATTGAAGAGGGTGGCGAGAGAATCGGCGGAAGCCAAGATGACATTCTTGTAGTCTTGGGAGTGATTCACCTCGTAGCCTTTGCCATAGGAGCAGAACATCAAGAAACCGATGTCATGGTCATAGCAGGGGCGATAGGCGATGCCTCGAAGGGCATTCGTATAACCTTCGGCTGCCGTTCTAACGGCGTTATCATGCGAAATTTGGTAGTCCATCCACAAGATGCCAGGCCAGAATCCATCGCACCACTCCTCAGGCGTTGCCTTACGGCAGTTCCATCCCTTCTGCTTGTCATCTTTCAAGATGTTGCGAGGCTCCATCGTATAGTCGTAAGAGCCATCTTTCTGCTTCAGCTCCGCCAAGGCACGAGCCACTTGCTTGTGGCAATATTGCAACTGCTTATCGACATCGAGAGCAGGTACATCCTCATTCACCTCCGTCTTAGCAGCCTCTTTCTTCTGCTTTTCAGAAGAACTAGCCTGCATTACCGAGCCATTAGCCAGCAACAAGGCAGACACAAAAAAAAGTATTCTTCCTATTTTCATCGTCATTGTTTTATTATCAATACGATTGAAATCGGAAGAATACTTAAACTTACAGTAGATATTCCTTTTATCCGTTATTCTTTTACTATAAACACGAGTTATATTCTACAACGTGAAGCGATAACCGACTGATACCCCAAAGCCTTTGTTCTTGCAACTTTTATCAACCTCCTTTGGGGCATCGCTCACGTTGGTCAAACCGAGGTTGTACTGTGCGCTGAGGATCACACCCATATACTCATAAGATACGCCAATAGGGATGGAGACATCGAGTTTCTTGGTAGGCCAAGTAACCGTCTTCGTCTCCGTCTCCTTAGCCGTCACCTCCTCATTTCGGATGGTAGCCTGGGTATAGTCCATCTTCCACTTGCCGTCACCGCATAAGAAGCCTGCCTGCACACCCAATGTCAGCGACAAGCTACGAGTGACGTAAGCCCTTACCTTCAGAGGCACCTGGATATAGTCCAAATTGACATGGATGTTATCATATCCTTCGAGAGTCGTGGATTTATCTGGATTCTCATTCTCCGCCTGATACTTAGGGAACTTGAAGCCGAGGCGAGCATAGTTGACACCGAGGCTCACAGCCACTTCCTTGGTGGCACGATACTCGACATCGACACCGCCATTGAAGCCTGCCTGATATTTCGACTTCAGCAACTCACTAACATTGAAACTGAGTTCATTATTGCTCCAGTTGGAGATGCCCACACCCACGTGAGGAATCACCGAGAACTTGCCCGCCGGACTCTCTGTCTCTTGCGCATTGATTCCCATGACAGAAGCCAACAGCAAAGCGAGACTCAATATTCTTTTCTTCATATTCATCGTTCTTGCTTGAATTATACCTTTATTAAATAATACTTCATAAGAAGAAACGGCAGCAATAGGTAAATATTGCATCGTAGAGAGGGGCTTATCAAACAAAAAACAGCAAAATGATGTTCTATAAAGCACCACTTTGCTGTTTTTTTTCTTATTGAGTTGATCACTTTGACTACTTCACGACTTTCTTTCCTTGATGGATGTAGATGCCGTGAGGAAGGTTGTTTGGATTCATCTTCACACCTTGCAAGTTATAGTAAGCATCATCTGCCACCTTCTCGGCATTTACCTCAGAGACACCCGTTGTACCAGACTTCTCATAAACGATGGTAAGTTGAGGAACCAAATCTTCAGCCTTGAACGTGATGTTAGGTGTAAACTTGGTATTTGTCATATCTTTAGCTCTAGAAGAATAAATTTTATTAGACACTCCTGCCTGATTCATTACCTTTGCGATAAAAACAGAAAAAGTCGCACCTGTCAGCTGCTTCACAGAAACCGTCACATCTATATCGTTCGTCCAAGCATCAACAGAATAAAAAGCCTCACTGATTTGATCAAATGGAGCTTTTGTGCCATCACCTTTCATAGCAAACTCGGCAATAGGATCACCCCCTAAAGCAGACGTTATTTGGTCTGCCACATCATTGTAAGTGGTCTTGTTTGTCACGGCAGAAGTCAAGGCATAAATACGCATCTTGCTATCACCTTTCTTATAATTAGTCACCAAGCGCAAGGTGGCAGACTTCACTTGAAAGCCATCATCAGTTGCAGGGACATCAAATGACAACAAACCATAGAAGTTTTGGCCATTGGTAGCATCCGTTTTCATCTCAAGAGTTTCTTGGGTCCCCCAGGTTTTACTAGGACTGTTACTTCTCACCCAGGTATCACCAGATGCGGTCAACACCTTAGTCTCTCCTTGTGCAAAAGTTCCCATTGCAAACATAGCAAATGCCATTGCCATTACGCCTTTAAGTAAATTCTTCTTCATATTAATCTTCCTTTAAGTTAGTATTATTAGTTATTTTGCTCATATTACGGATGCTCGAACGGCTTTACGTAAAATTCCTCGTCTAAATCTCAAAAAAGATTCGGACGAGGGATTTCTTTGGATTGCCTACGAAGAAAAGAGGCCGTATTTACTATTTATGATAACGCTTGTCGTACATTATGACTGGCTCTTAGCGGTAGAGCATCAAGGTACTCCAACCCAATTGGTCAAAAGCTCCAGAGTTGCTGCCATATCGGTCATCTCCAGGACCACACTCTGGGCGCATCTTGTCAGCCATCTGCTTCACATAAATAAACCCAGAAGACAGGCCTTTCACCTTGGCATAATGATTATAATAGATTTCCCAACCCGGACGAACACTACCACGACCACTGTCATCAGCCAAGACCGTATGGATAGCACTATGATTCTTGTCACGGCAAGTGCAATTGACACAATACTCCAAGCGGTTGAAAGGCATATTGGAAGCTGCGACGAGCCACTGTCCATTCTTATTGGCATTGTCAGTACCATTGCGGAGGTTGCTCAAAGCCACATACTCACCGAGTTTCAAGAGTGCGTTGTCATTGGCACTGAAGAAGTCGAGCTTGGCGGCATCGGCATTGAGTTTATTCTGCTCATAAAGAGAATACGCCATCTGAGCTAGGTTGGCTGTTACCATTGCAGACATCTGTGCGTGTCCTTGGTCACGACCGCTTTCCTGGTCTTGTGCCAACATCTCGCCACTGCCCAATGGGTCTGACAAGAGATCGCCATTGATTAAATACTTGATGCAACCATTGCCTGGACCTTTATAGAAATAGTTGACCACATAGTTCACCATATCGCTCTTCTCCGTCAAGATACCGATAGCCATATAAGAGCACATATTCACCAAGTCCCAGTTACTCCATTGGTGCTTAGCACAAACATTGGCATCCTTATGTTCCAAGAAGTCCTTGTTCTTGGTGGCAAAGACATCGAGCATCCACTGCTTGAACTTGCCCAAGTCGCCAGCGTTCCAGCCATCGTATGCCAACATGATTTCCGCAGCACAAGCGAAGGTGTAACCTTGCGCGCCAGCAGCCAGTACTTGGTTGGCATCATTAGAGGTAATCTTCTTACACTTGTCAGCCCAAGCATTCATAATTTGAATGGATTTCTTGGCGTATGCCTCATCACCAGAAAGCTTCCAGATAAGTGCCGTCTGATAAGCTGCTGCTGCATCACGCATGGCATAAGCATAGTTTTCCTTATCAATGCCTGTTCCCGTAGGGTCGCCACGCACGATGAGTTCCTGAGGCTCTGGCTCGCGAGTCAAAGAGGAATAAGGACTTGTCTTCAAGGCTTGGAATTCAGCCGTCACTTCAGGGATAGTGTTGCCATCCAACTCAGCCTTCACACGAGCGAAGTCCTCGGCTGTGTACATGGCACATGGATGATTGAAAGTATATGTCGCTTCGACATCTGGGTCTGCAGGTTCCTCTGGCATGGTCAAATCGACCTGTCCAAACTCATTCTCCCTACAAGAGGTTGGCAGCAGCATAAGTGCTGCCAAACCTGTGATGATTAAACTTTTCTTGTTCATGATACTTATTTTTATCAAAATACGTATGTCTTTGCTTGTTTACGGCACGCCTTCGATTATTTCTTCTCGAAAGTCAAGCCATCCACGTTCTTGATATAAGACTCCAGGTCATCCATGCTCTTGAAGCTCTGGAACCAGTAGAGGTTGAACTTCAACTGATGATCCACAGTCTTGATGTCAGCATGCTTCAACTGGAAGACGGTGAAAGAAATTGTCTCGTTGGTTGGGGCGATGCCGCCTGTTCTGAACGCCACCTTCGACAGGTCATATACGAAGACATGACTACCGTCTGAGCACTTATATTCGCTAGAGTACTTGTTGTTTCCTCCACCAAGAGCCTTGAAGTCCTTGCCACTCTCACTCTTGCCCACCACATCGAAGTTGAGGTTGCGAGCTGTTATGCCAGACTCCAATTCCTTGACATCATCCATCTTCACGGCGATGATAGGATAGTTGCCGGCATGGAGAGTTACTGGCAGGTCGTACCACTTGAGGTCGGCACGCTGGTTGGTTGCGTTCTGCTTGTAAGTGGTGATGGTGAGATAACCGTCATGCCACTCATGAGAAGTAGATGTGCCGTTGCCACTCTGCTTTGCGTCATAAATACTATAGTGGTTCTCGTTGTGGAAGGTCTCACGTATCAAACCAGCTGGGATGTTCAACTTGATAGTACTGCTCTTGCCTGTAGCAGGAGTGGTAGCTGTAATCTCCACTGTGCCGAAGCCCTTGAAGGTTACGACTCCATCAGCTACGGTTGCCACGTTCTCATCAGATGAAGTCCATACAATCTGAGAAGTCGTACATTCAGCAGGAACTGTAGTATAATTCAAATTCAAAGTCTTCTCGTTCAAGGCACAAACATAGCCCTTGTCGGCAGAATAAGTCTGGTCGATAGTAATATTCTCTGGTGGAACCACCTTGCGGAGATTCACGGTCTTCTCGCCTATCACCCCCGAACCATCGAGGGCTGTGGCGATAACCTTGACTGGAGTCAAGATGTGAGAAGCATCCTTACCGGTCAGTACACCCGTCATGGGGTCGATGCTTGCTGCCTCCTCATTATCCACACTCCACTTCACAGTCTTGTAAGTAGAGTTGTCAGGCGTGATGGTAGCTGTCATCTGCAAGTTGTCACCTGCATAGATTTCATCCTTGTCTGATGTCACTACAATACTAGTAGCTTGACGCATTTCCTTGGAAACTACGACTTTCAAGTTGGCATTGATACCGCTACCCTCGTACAAACCCACAGGAGCAATCTGAACGATGGAATAGCCATCACCATCCACCGCCGTTACAAGTCCCTCGTCACTGATGGTTGCAAAGTCATCATTGGAAGATGACCAAACAGCATCTCTAAAGGTTGTATTCTCAGGCAGCATCGTGTATTCCAACTGCAAGGTCTCGCCCTTGATCATTGGCAAACATTTGGCACCAGTGGCATCGGTATAGATGAGCTGTTGCTTATCTTGTGAGAGATTGAACTCCACCGATGAAGGGATGACAGCGCCATAAAGGTCGCTCTGCTTATCATCATCGCTACATGATGTCAGAGATGCGGTAGCCAAGCCAAGCATCAGCATCATGGCGTATATCTTATTGTTATTTCGTTTCATTGTCTTATTATTTTAAATCAGCAAATGAATTTTTCACTCTTCGTTCTTCACTCTTCACTTACCTTACTTCTCCCATCCAGGGTTCTGACCTACATTAGGATTCAGCTGCAACTGGTCGGATGGCAATGGGTAGAGATAGAGTTTGTCGTCCCACTGGCGGTTGTCGTAGAGGATGATGCAACCATCTGCATTTACCTGTCGGCTCTGGTTTGCCCACAAAGACTCAAACTGAGTACCCTTCCACTTCACACCGAGCAAAGTCTGTGGCATCTCCACTGGAGCAGTAGCCCAACGCTTGAGGTCATCAATGCGGAAGCCCTC
>ENA-UERK01000396-UERK01000396.1-human-gut-metagenome-genome-assembly--contig:-NODE-396-length-38709-cov-18.598002_pt1 | contig 38709 bp, 54 predicted proteins | sample MGYA00242957_ERZ507957 | MGnify/ENA primary metagenome ERZ507957 (study PRJEB26167, sample SAMN06115538) | human gut metagenome | host: Homo sapiens | place: China:Heilongjiang | collected 2015-11-06...
AAAGCATATAATTTTAATAAAAATATTACAATTGTATAATAATTTATATAATCGCTTTATTTATATGTAATTTTAATATATATTATACACTTGCACAATATTTTAATTTATGCGTATTTATTTTACTTCTTTTTGAAATGATGGTATAATATAGACAGTTAGAAAAGGACATAAAAAAGCCGCCTTCGCGGAAGTTTACCAGACAGAGCGAAAACGGCACACAAACAAGAACGCCTTCGGCGATTCTGTTCGCTTGTATTATAAATGAGCGAAGCGGACTTGTCAAGCGTTTTTCGGTGGCAAGTCGCTTTTTTTAACGAAAAAATTAAAAAATGCGCCCGTTCGGACTTCTACGACGGGACGCGCGGACGGCTTAGCCGTTCGGAAGTGGTAACACGAACGAACGTCGGCGGCGGGAAGCGTAAAGCGTGAAGCGGTTTTATAGTTTGGAAATTTTAACCGGCGGAGTCCTTTGGCAAGACTCACGAAAACAAACAAACAGCGACGGCGGGCGGCTAAAAGCCCGCAAGGGTGGCGCGGGGTTTTTCGGCTTCGGTTTTCTTAACTTTGCGCAAATACCAAAAAACAAAACGGAAGAAAAACACGCCGAAGAGTCGTTGAAGATTACGACGAAAAGCAAGCAAAACGGACGAACGAAAAGAACGCCCGCGCCGCTTGCTTCCGTGTTAAAAAGGCACAAAAAAAGCCCGTAAGCCGTGAGCGCAAAACGCGCCACGCCGGGCGGAGGTTGAAAAAATGACAAACGAAAAGCAAGCAAACAAGGCGCAAAAAATAACACTTTTGAACGTGTTCGAGATTATCAAAAACGGCGGCGCAACGCTTAACAAGGACGGCGAAGCGGTTAGATTTTCGAAGGGCTATCAAGTTAGCCGCCGCGACTGTTACAAGATTTTAACAGGCAAGCCGCAAAAAATCGTTGAAGCGGTCAATGAGTTATTAAACAGCATAAGCGCGGCGGAGTGCGTTGGGCTTTGGTGCGATGATGCTTTTTGTTATATCGATATAAGCGAAAACATAAAAAGCAAAAAAAAGGCGTTAAAAATCGGAAGGGCGCGCCGTCAATTATCAATTTACGAATGGAAAACAGGCGCATGCCTTGATTGCGGGAGGGCTTAAAAAATGAAGGTTTATCTTGTAAAATGGGTTGACTATTGCGGCGAACAGCGGCAAAAAGAATATAAAACGATAGAAGCGGCGATGAAGAAGGTTTTTGCGGTTTGTTCGTGGTTTAAGAACGGCGCACTATACCGCATAAGCGACGGCGAAAAAATCATCGGAACATCTAACGCGTAAACAGTCGAAAAGGCGAACAGCCGGCAACGGTTGAAGCCTTCGGCGGTGGGATAGCCTCCCCGCCCCGATGATGACAGGCTAACGCGGTAAGGCGCGAGCGGTAAAAACGCCGCGCACGCGTAAAGGGTTTTTATTATGTTGTTTTCAAGATACAAGCAACCGAAAAAGGCAAACAGGCGCGGCGGGCGTAAGCCGTCGCCGGCAACGCTTGCAAAACGTCAAGCGGCACTTCTGGCACAAGAAGAAAAAGAACGCAAAGAAAAAGAACGCGAACAGAACGCCGAAGCGGCAGCGTTTGAAAAGTTTATGGCAGCCGAACACGGCGACTTCGACGGCTTCGCGTTTGTAAATCTTTTTCACGAACACTTCAACAAGCGCAACGCCATTTACACGACGGAAAGCGACGACGAAGCGAACGCGATAACGCCCTTCGGCACGTTCCACGCGGGGGCGGATGGTGTAACTGCTTACTTTTTTAGCGAACAGCCGAAGAAAGTAGTTTATTTTAATAGAAGCGTTTACTTTATTTAATGGTGGCTATTATGACAAAAGAACAGCGAAAAGCGATAAAACGCATTTGTAACGATTTCGACTTCGAAAATATAAATGAATTGCGGGAATATTTCCGCGATAATTACGGCGATCCCCTTGATTTTGATTTGTGGGATAAAACCGAAGAAGGACTTTATAAAGAAATTTCAAGATATTTTTTCAATAAGTAAAGGAGGCTATTTTATGGAATACGCAATAAACAAAAATAATGATTTTAACAGTTTAGAGATCACCTTCGCCGGCAAGCCTATTTACAGCCGGGCGAACGCGTAACCGTTTTAACGGTCAATGGATGGGTACTTATGGCGCAGGAATACCGCGGAACGCTTGAAAGCATAGAAGCGAATGCGTGGGCGCAATATTCCGACGCGGGCAAAATAACGATAACGAGAGACGGCAAAAGAAAGCCCGACGAGTTACACTTCCACCGGGGCAAAGCGTTCGCCTTATATCGCGGAATACTTCCCGAAGTGCCGAACAGCCTAAAATATGGCGACGCTTCAAGCGGCTTGCAACTCGTAAATTTTGCGGGCGCAGGCGCAGACGGATATATTAAAAGCGTTATGAAGTATTATAAAACGCTCGGATATACGCCCGTAATAGACTTGATAGCAAAATAATAAACGAACAGCCGCCCTTCCCTGAAAGGCGGGGCGGCGAACAGATAACACGACGAACAGATAAAAAATAAAAAATAGCGGTAAGACTTGACCCGAACAGGCAAGCACGCAGAGGATAAAAAAATTATGTCTACTTGTAACTTTACTAATCAAAACGACTTCCCGCTTTTTGCGACTAAACACTTCGACGGCTATTATTACGAAGACCCGGACACGGGCGAGACTGAATACTTCGACGATAACGGCTACGACTTCGAACAGGCTCAAAAACTCGTTGACGAGTTTAACGGCGAACTTAACTATTTTCAATTAAAACTCAAAAGCGGCTATTATGAGGGCGTGCAAACCTTGCTCGAAGATAAAACGGACTCCTACGGTTGCGCGTTCCTGACAAAATACTATTCCGCCGCCGATTGGAAGAAAGGACGCGCCGAAGAAAAAGCGTACTACGGCTATTACGATGATTTTGATATGTCGTACTCCGACAGAAAGAAAGCCGAACAGCGCGAACTTCGTAAAATACTTAACTTTTGCCGAACAAAATTAAAAAACTTGTACGACTTCGAAGAGTACGTTTGTACGGCGAGATTTTCTAACGGCGAAGCCTTTTACGGCTTGGCAAGCAACGAAAGAAACCGCATAAAAGCGGCAATCGCATAAGGGAGCAAAATATGAAAAGGAACGAACAGAGAATCAAAGCGAAAGCGGAATTAAACCTTCCGCTTTCGGAACGGGAACGCGCTCGCTACTTGCTTTTTATCGCGAACAGCGAGCAAGCGAAAAAGTTTATAGACAACGAAAAAATCACGGGAGTAAATATAAAATGAGAATAAATTGCGAGAAAATCAATAAAGAAGTAGGAATCGGCGTAGCAACCGCCGCCGGCGCGATAAAACACGCGCGAGCAAAAATCAATTATCTTTACCACGATAATAAAAACCTTAACGAAAGACAGTGGCAAGCAGTTTTAGAATTGCAGTCTATAATCACGAGCATAGAATTAAACGAACAGCCGGACGAACAGCCGACGAAAGCGGAAGATATTTTGCGGTATTGGAAGAAGTACGATTATATCTTTACCGAGTACACTTCGGCAGCAGGTGAAAAATGCTATCGAACAGTAGGATTGCAAGCATATTACGCTGCATTATGCCGAAGATTTAGGCTTGACTTTGGATTTTTGGGCGATTTCCATTGTATGGCAAAAGGCGACGGCTTCACCCTTGAATACGTCGAGGGCGATATAATTTTAGCAATAGAAAATAAAGAAAACGAAGGAGAGAATAAACAATGAACACGGTAACGATTGAAAAATGTATTGACCTTTTGAACACGGGCAAAATCGACGATTTACGCGACTTATTAAACTACGAAAGAGAGACGAATATATTAGCCTCGAAAGGCATTAAAACGAGCCTTTTGAACGCTGTAAAGAAGATTGTTTGCGATAACGGCTTAAAAGAATGGCGTAAAGCACTTGCGGGCATACAGCATACACCGGACGGCAAGCAATTTATATGCGACGGCTACCTTCTCGTTAAATGGAACGAAGAACAGCCCGAACTGAACGCATTACCGCAGACCCCGGCAAACGAAAGCATTGACGCAAACAATATCTTACGTACAACGGCAAGTATGTTAAAATACGAACTTACCGACAGCGATAAAATAATCGCCAAAAATATAGACAAGTACATAAAACTTTATAACGAGAAAAAAGCAAGAAAATCCCCGGTAAAGTATTGTAACAAGTTTTTCGACGCGCTTTATCTTAAAAAGGCTTTTAGCGTTATTGGAACAAACTTCGAGCATATTCTCACCGGCAAGAACGAAAACTCCCCGCTTCAAATTAACGAAAAGGACTATTCGGCAGTATTGTTGCCGATAAATATAAACACTATCGCAGACGAAAGCAAAACAACAATCGAACAGAACACACAAAAGTTTGTCGAACAGATAAAGGGGGCTTCCGTATGATAACATTGGGACAACTTAAAAATGTTTTAGATATGTGTAACGACATACAAATCGTAGACCACGACGGCGACGGAAACACTATCGATATTTCTTGGAAAAATGCAAGCGATTACTTTGAAGAACATAGTAACGACATCGTTACTTTTATATCGATAGGCACAACAAAAACAAATAAGATAATAATCTTCACGGAGGAACAGCAACAATGATAATCAACGCGGTTTTAATCGGCTTATTAGCCGTAATTACGGCAATAGTCGTTGCGATTTTCGCAACAACATTAAACAAGGCGAAAAGGGGCAAAAGAACAGCCCTTTGGATAAAGAAAAACAAACAAGAGGGAGGCGAACAGAAATGAAAAAAGATATTTTCAAAACCTTGAAAGACTATTCAGCCGGGTATCACCGAACAGCAACGCCCGAAGAGAATAAAATATACGATGCGGAAGTCGAAAGAATTAAAACACGCATACTTGCCGACGTGGAACACTCACCCGAAATAATCGCCGAAGAGTTTTCTAAACTCTGGGCGACAGAATATCGCCGTTTGTTTTCGGGCGTATATTCTACATTTGCAACGACTCCCGAATATAAAGCCATTGATAATATCTATATGGCACTGCTTGACAGTAAACCGTTAAAAAGCATTACCGTAACGCAATGTAATGTCGATAAAGGAACAGACTATGCGAGCAATGACTAAAATAAAAAACCTAAAAGAGAAATGCGGATTGTTCCGTGAGTTTTGCAAAATTAACGGCTTGAAAGACGGCGATTATTACAGCGCGGTCGATTATATCGAATATTGCGACGGCTTAACTTTGGCACAGACAATAGAAATAACGCGCAAATACGAACCCTGTTTTAGGCGAAACGATTGTAATATATAATAAACCGCGCCCGTGCGGTATCGCGGGCAAAGGAGTATGAGAAATGAGAGAGATTTTATTCAGAGGAAAGCGAAAAGACAACGGCAAATGGGTTTTTGGCGATTTAGAACATAACGGAAAGAATGTTCCTAAATGGGTTAACGGAAATGAAATTGTCCCCGAAAGCGTAGGGCAATTCACTGGCTTAACCGACAAGAACGGCAAGAAGATATTCGAGGGCGATATTATAGCGAAAGGTTTTGAGCGATACGAGGTAAAGTGGAACGCTGAACAAATGCGTTGGGGTATTTATTCGGACAATTATGAAGTTGCAGGTTTTACAAAGTTTTCAGAGCCTTATTTTGAAGTAATCGGCAACCTTTATGACAACCCCGAACTTTTAAGGAGCGAAAATGGATAAAGAACAATTTAACGAGATAAGCACTCAATACCTTCTTGCCTTGCCCTCTATGAAGAAATCGGATAAGACCGTTACGGCTTATAGTTTGGCTTTCAGGAAGTTTTCAGACTTCTTGAAAGCAAACGAACAAATAACGCCTTTAACCGTCGTAAATTGGCGTTCAAGCCTTTCTATGAGCGGGATAAAGACAAACAGCGTAAGGCAGTATATGATTTTCATACACTCATTTTTCGAGTGGTGCGTCAAAATGAAAATCGAACAGGAAAACCCCGTACACCTTGACGAGATCCCCGAACAGCAACGCGTCGAGTATGACCTTTTAACGCTCGACGAAATCAAAAGCCTAATAACGAAAACTCCGACCGGGTTAAGCGGGAAAACGATAATCAGAAACCGCGCTATTATAGTTTTACTTTTGCAGGCGGGCTTGCGTAACAGCGAACTGCGTTCGTTGACCGTCGCCGACCTTGACTTCGAACAGAGCAGGATCATGGTACGACACGGCAAAGGCGATAAGCAAAGACTTGTGGCAATGCCGCGAGTTGCAAAGGAAATAATCGAAGAGTATCTTTCGAGCGGTATTCGCCCGAAATGGTGTACCGACAACGATTATCTTTTCGGCACGGATTCGGACGCGAACGGCAAAAGTACCGGCGGTAAATTATGGAAACAATTCTCGTCGCCTGCTCTGCTTATGCTCGTTCATAGATACACCGAGCATTGCTGCGGACATAGTGTAAAGACTCACGCATTACGCCACGCTTTCACGAGTTTATGCGATTTGAGCGGTATGCCGATGACCGAAATATCGCAAAACCTCGGACACTCTAACCCGCTTGTAACGGCACAAGTTTATCGGCACATACTCAATAAAGACACTGCCATTCAGTCTGCCGTCTCGGCAATGGATAAATTTACGAACAGTCTGCAAGGCATGTAATGCTTGACTTTACGGCGAACAGCCGATATAATTAAAACTACGAATCAAATAAAAATCTTATAAGGCTTGACGAACAGCAAGCAAAGGAAAAAACAAAATGAACTACGAACAATTAACACAAGTTGTAAAACTCGCCGACCGCGAGCAAATTAAAAACAGAATGACCTTACTCGGATATAGAGATGTCGAACAAGACGAAAAATTAAACTCGGTATCGTTCGTTACGATCGTTCAATCGTCTATCGAAGACACCGAACAATATCTTTCAAAAGACAAACAACATTGTTTCGACGGACATCGAAGCATAAATAACGACGTTGCGTTCGGTATAGAGTTTATCACCATTCAAACAATGGAATACAATAAAAAGCGAAAAATGTATATAACGAGCAACTTTGATATTTACGCAAAGGAGATTACCGAATAATGGACTTATACACCCCACAACCGACGATAGACTATAAGCCGTGCGAAATCTGCGGAAAGATATGCTTCAATTCCGACCTTGTTTGGACGACTAAATACGCAGGAATATGCAAAGACTGCTACGATAAATTAAAGGAGCAAAAGAACAATGAACGAAATAAAATTTAATGTCGGAGATAAAGTAATATCATTTACGGGATTACAAGGCAAAATCGAAAAAGTTTTTAATGGGAAAGACTATATTCTTGCCTATATCAAATATGAAGACGGCAAAGAAGAATATATCACAGAATGCGATAAAACGCAAAACTTCGATTCTTTTTATTTAATCGGAAAGAATGTGTTTGGCAACAAAATCGAAAAAGAAGAACTACAAAAAGAACTCGCCGAAATTGAAGACCGCAAGAAGTTATTAAGAAAGCAACTATGGCGACTTGATAACGTTATGGTCGAAGATTGGAAAGAGAAAAAAAACGACCGCATAAAGCGGGATAAAGAGACTGCCGAAACGCGTGTTGACAACACCATAAAACGGCTTAAATCTCTCGTCGATAATTTACCCGACGGCAATAAGAAATCAACCTTAAACGCCGCGATAGCCGCCTACGAAACCAATAAAGATTAAAAAATAGCCCGCCGATTGAAGTCGACGGGCTATTTTTATGCTCCACCTATTTTGAAATATTTAATTTTGCTTGTACTTGCCGAAGGTTTTATTCCTGTTGACGCCCCCGAAGTGGCAGCGAGATTGCTTATCACAATCGACCCGGTTTGATAAAGAATTAAAGACTCGTGCATGTTGTCACCGACAAATACAAAAGCAAACCTACCTGTCGCGCCGTCCTTAGAACCACCGACAATGGTAAAATCTGCCAGATTAAGGGAAGTATCGAAACACTGCACCGCGTACATAGTATTTAATTCAAAATACAACTGACGTCCTGCCGTCATTATTGTTTCTTTTACCAATCCGTATGTCGTCGAAACGGTATAAGACTTGGACGACTTAGTGATAGCGATTGTACTTCGAGTAAAAAAGTCTTGCGAAAAACTATAATACCATTTCGTATAGTTGTCCTCATTTGAAAATTGAAACAATGAAGACGAAGAGTTTATCGCCGTTCTAATCATTGCCCCGTTTTCCAATCTTGCATACTGCTCATCGGTAAATGTACCGCTACTGCTTGCCCCTATATCGACTATATCGACGGGAGTATCGACACTTAAATCGACAGGCAACCAAGCCACGGCATTGCGGAAAGAATCGTAAGTCGTAGCCACAAAAATATAGTCGCCGACGTTTGAATTTGCCACTGCGGTCGAATACGGAACGGAGATAACCGAGGATATATCGCCGATAAGTCTCACGTTCATTTTGGTAGATGTCTTTGAAACAATTTGGGCTTTATAAGTCCTTAGGCACTCTTTTGTAATTTGGGCAATCCTTTCGTCAACGACCTTTTCAATCGCCCTTTTGATTGCAATACTGTCTGTTAAATCTGTAAGCATAAGTTTCTCCTATACTCCCGATGAGGAAGTCACGGTAAAATTCGGAATATCAGTTACGCTTGTTGCGTTAATCGTCATCGCACCTGTTTCACCTATCGGCAACGAAAATGAATTGATTAAGTGCCTTTCCGTTGGGCTGCCGGGCTTATCCGTCCGCTGCACCGAAACTAACTGATTTTCGACCAAGTGGAACATTTGACTGCTTGTTATATTTACTGATTTCTGCAACACAGTCTTCCTCTTTAAGTAATATTCGGCAAGCGCAAGACATTGTTTTGAGTTGAAATAATTTGCTTTCGTTTCACGGTATGTTTTTAACCCTATCGCGCTTATACTTGTATCACTGTTGGGATCGTTATTGCTTGCTCTTCCCCATATACCGCCGTCGGTATTGCCGCCGCCTACGATTATCACGTCGTTGTATACTTCGTCGTTTTTTATTGTTTCGGATATTTGCGAAAGAGTGCTGTTGCGCTGCGTGAATTGCCACAAAACAGGCTTTTCTATGTCGTTTATATCTGTTTGCGATGGCTCTAATCTCAACGCCCCCGTTTGGTCGTAGCCGATTATACCCGCTAAAACGTCGTTAAATTGAAGCAGTAATTGAGCGAAGTTGCTTCCGCCGTTTTCTGAAATATCAAACGGGATTTCGGTCATAGAAGCCGTTCTTGTTTGAGAGCCGTCGCCATCTAAAACGGCGTAATTCTTTCCGTCGTAATAATTCGTAAATATCGGCGCAATGTTATCTATCATTGCGTTGATATCATCGGTCAATTTATGGTCGTATATCGAGGTCTTTAATAAGTTTGCGATTGCCGTATATACGGCATATTCCGCAGTGCTTTGCTTTGCCGTATAGGTATCGGTCAACTTACCGAATAAAGAGCCGTCAAGATTAGCCCATTTATCGACCAAAGGAAACGTTACCGTTTTTTGATTTTCGCTTAATACCGACTGCGGGTTTTTGATAAGCCCCACCATTTGAGGTAAATAAAAATCCGTTCCGTCGGGCAAAACAAGACCCATAGAAAGCCTTATCTTTTGCCCGAACCAAATGTTGTTGACGTTATATTCAAACGCGTTATCGATGTCAGAAAGCGTAATGCTCGCCTTTCGCCTTGCTCCGTTCTGAAACGAAACGCTTAACGTGCCTTGTTGTACTAACGCCGATGATTGATATTTGGGGTTGTAACCGCGCCGATAACCGTTGGCATTACTCAAAAAGAACGCAACGGAATTATCGGGCTGTAAAAACTCTAATTTCGTGAGTTTTTGAAACGGGTTTAACAACGCGTCTAAATATCTTAAATAGCGTTCGCTTTGATTAGCCATAAAACCACCTTAATTTTGCTTTGAATTGTTCCAATTTGCGTCTTCCGACGTTTGAATTAAAGCAACGTTTTTCATTGTGCCGATTTCTTCCCACGGAATAGAAACCGTAACTTCCTGTACGTTCGTTTTCGTGTTGATCGTCTGTGCTATCGGCGCAGAGATAGCGACCTTATAAATGTTACCTTTCGTGTCTTTAAGGAAAAACGTATTCCGCGATAAACTCGCCCCATAGAGCGAATCCATAAAGTCGGAAGTGTCAGCATAACTTACGTTTGAAACGTTTGATAACAAGGCTTGTAGCGTACCGCTACGCCCTCTTCTCGACGACGCTTGACGAAGCCTGTACCCTGTAAAGTTTGTGAGCCAATTCGGCGTGTTATTGTTGCTTACACTTCCCGCCGAAATGTTATTTCCGAATTTCCAATATCTTAAAACGTGGAAAATGTTCGGCTCGTCCGCCGTTTGACTACCCTCGATTAAATAGTAAGCCGTATCATACGGGGAAATTTCATTACTGTCTTCGTAAGTTAGATAAGAACCGTCATACGCATTGTAAACTTTATAGAAAAATTTCTTACTCGGAACTATTCCGAAATCCTTAAACGAAGTAATCGTCGAATCGAAAACGCCCATTTTGAGATACTGTTTTTCATTTGCTTCCTTTCTGTAAAAGACCCTACTTGATTTTACGCCGTCAGTATCGCCCGCATTGTACTTGCGATTTGCAAAGTTTGTCAAAAATAATATTCCGCTTTTCTTTTGCGACGGATTACCGTCTTGAAACATATTATCAGTAACAGTAAGTTTAACGGTACTCACAGCAACACCTGCAACTAATGCGTCGATATCTTCGCAAGATATGTCGATACTGTCAATGCTTGATAAATAAAAACCCGTTAAAGAAGTGGAAGTTACTTTACCGTTGTCATAAATGGTAATTTTGTCAATAAGATTCAACTCGATGGTAAGAAATTCAGAAATTAAACTTATTTCTATTGGTTGCACCGAAATCGAAGACGGTTGAATTGTAATCTTTTTATTTGTTTTGCTAAATGTCAGCGTTACACTTTCTTGGTGGTTACCCCTATAAAGGGTAAATCTCAAACCGTCTGAAATCTTACACCTAAGATATATATAACTCCCCCCCGGAAACCCTAACAAATCATAGGATAAGCCGTTTATATATTTCTTACTCCACTCTATACCGGCGGAAAATGCTATCAATGGGCCTTTCGTAAATCCCAACCAATAATCGCCTGATTGCTCTGTAAATTCAGTTTCTCTATTATACATCGGTGGAATTGAAGTTGTGATAGCGTCTTTATTCCAAGTGATTAAAGAGTAAGGCGAACGACAATATGCAGTAGGCGACTGTGTTCCCGCAGGCAAATCTTGACTTATAGTAAATGATTGTTCGGCTGAAACAAGTTGCCCGCTCGACGATTCCACAGTGCAAACAATCCGGTAATCACCCGCAAGCAAGCCTTCGTAAAAATACTCTAATACCATAGTCGCAATCGGGAAAGTATCGTCAATTATATCTCCGTCGGCATTATAAAGAACCCACTGCGCCCACGATATCGTATCGTTTTCCGCTTGTGAGAAAGTTCCTCTAAATTTTACAGAGTTTTCGTTGATTTCGTTTGTTACACGAGTTATGGTAAGCGTCGGAGTTTCTCTCGTTATAATGGCAGACGGGGCAACTTGTGTTATTTTTTTTAAGGTAGTTCCTTCTTGCCAAACTTGCGTAATGTATAAAGCATACGACTTTCCTTGTTGAAATTCCATTCCTGAACTTGCCCAAGAATTGTTGTTCCCGCTTGTGTCGGTGGCGACAAATACCGTCGGATTACCTTTTGCGTCCGTCGGAAATACAGGCGGATCGACTTTTTTTAATTTTATGCCGAAATCGTTAGTTAGGTCGCCCGTCGGCGGAAAATGACCAACGCTCGTATATGTTCCATCGGCATTTTTAATATATGAATCAATGCAATATCCGACTAACTGCGAATTGCCGTTCAATTGCCACGACATTTGAAATTTATCGTAAGCGTCTATCGTTCCGCCGCCTACGCCCGCAAACGACGAAGGCGTTATGTTCGAAGGTTGAAATAAAGCCATATTAAATATCTCCTTTAATTTACTAAACCCATATTTTCAAATAATTGAACGATTGTTTTTGTTTGAGCGTCTTCCGCGCTTATCGGTACTCCGTTTACGACGTAAGCATTGCTGTTAGAATTATTTACCGTACTTCCGCCGTTTGTAATAATGTCGCTGCGCGATAATATCGGGCTACGGTTTGTTGCGCCGAATAAAATCCCAAGACTGTCGGTAAAAGCCTTAAATTGTGCGTTAGAGGTCGGATTGAGTATCTTCTCGGCTAATTCAGGAGGCAACACTATTTCGTCGCGCGAAGTCGCTTTTATGCCGCCTAAACCGTGCAAAACCCCGCCACTATCGTAGGTAGTCGTTTCTTCGCTGCCTGTTGAGCGGATATGTACACGACCACTCTTTTCAATCGCGTCGATAATTTTATCTACAAATTCAGGCGTTTCACCTTCGCCGAAAGTTCCCTCATAGGCTTTCGCCCATTTATCGAGCGTTTCTAACAATTCCTTGTTAGTCGTACTGCCTTTATCTAACAAATTCAAAACGTCATCCCACGCCGCGTCCTGAACGTTTTCTTTCGCCTTATCGAGATTCTTTTGTGCCTTTTCGACCGCTTCTTCGTTGCGTTGCCATTCCCAATTCCCCGTTTCGGCATTAAACACTCTTACGTTTCTTTGATTTTGCGCTTCTGTCAATGCTTTTTCGGCTTCTAAAACGGCTAATCGCTTTTCTTCGTAATCGGCGGTTTCTTTTTGTGTGTCGCGGATTTCTTTTAAGGCGTTAGCAATGTCTTTATACTTGCTTGCGACTTTGGATAAATCGTCCGACCAAACCTTGACTTCTTCCGTTGCCTTTAAGTAACTGTCGAGAATTTTCTGAAATTCTTCGTCGGACATTTCGCCTTTCGCTATTTTACGGATTTGTTCAAGCGATAATCTTTTCAGAAAGTCATCGGAATTTTCGTCGCCATACAATAATTTGTTTGATTTATCGTAAGTACTTCCTTCGCCAAATTGTTTCATAGCCAAATTGATTTGACCTAATATAAACTCTCTGTCTTTATCGCTTAACGACGAATCGTTTATAACTTCTTCTTTAATTTGGGTAAATAAATCTTTCCATTGGTCGTAGGTATAATTGCCATAACCGACCAACCGCGTTTTAAGTTGATCCGACCCAAACAGTGCGCCGAAAGATGATTTGATTCGATCCCAAGTGCCTTGTTCTTTGCCGACATCAATTTCAGTTCCATAGCCGTGCTTTTTGAACCATTGATACAATACCGCTTTATCTTGATTCCATGCACTGCTTTTTTCTCCACCAAAATACCATTCCATTCCTGTTTTTGTTAGGTATTTTTCAGCGTCTGAAAATGATTTAGAATTGTCTTCGTAATACTTTCTAATTTGTTTTTCAATGTCGTCTTTTTCGGAAGTTTTAATTAACTCTTTTTGGTCTTCAAGACTACCGTTTATAAGGTCGAGAGAGTCTTTATACTTGTTATTGCTTTCAATAAGTTTATTTTGAATAGTCAATAACGTATTTTGAGCCGCCTCGATTTGACTTGTAGAAGAAGCATTATCTGCTAAAACGGCGCGCGCCTTTTCAAATTGAGAGATATAATCGGCATATTTGTTTGTTACCGTTTCTATGTTGGTCTTTAACTTATCAAGATTATCTAACCCTTCTTCAAGACTTCCCGAAATATCTTTATTTCCTGCATTATTGACGGAATCAATAATACCGATTACAACCGATATTGCCGTGGCTATCAAGCCTATTGCTCCCAAAGCGTTATTGAACGTTATAGCGGCGGCAGTTCCCTGCTTAAATGCAAGGATAATCGATTTTATTGACGAGAGTAACGTTGCAAAGCCTGCGGCAATCTGCTTTCCGTAAATTAGGGCTAAAACAGTACCCAATGCAAGGACGGTAGTTCTTAACCCGCCCGTGTATTCAATTATTTTCAATAACCAAGAAGCAATAGATATTAAATCTTTCTTGAACGATAAAAACCCTTGTTCGTCGTTTGCTAAATGTTGCCATTGCGCTTTCAAGGAATTAAGTTTTGCCGAGTAAGTATCTAAATACTCCTTGTTCTCTTTTTGAGAATATCCCGCCGCATCCGCTAACGTTTCTTGCGCCTTTTTAACGCTATCCATATTGTTTAAGAGCGCGATAAAATAGTTTTTACGGAACGTGCTTGCCGTGTCGTAAATCTCGGTTACTTTGGCATAATTTTCGCCAAGAGCGTCTTGTAATTCGTCGTTAAGGTTGCGCCAATCGTCGTCGGTAAACAGCGTTCCGAGAATACTCTCATTTTGCCCGTTAGTGTTTTTGATTTCTTCGGACAAACCTTGCCAAATATCAAGTACCGTACCTTTACCGTGTCTGAAATCGTTGACAATATTCGCCATATTTTCGCTTAATTTTGCGAAAGTATCGAGCGCAGAACTCTTCGTAGAAAATTGAATAAGAGAGTTGACGGCAGTACCGAGATTTTCACCGCTTCTGCCCGTCGCTTCCGACAAAGCGGTAATTATGCTTACGGTTTCGTCAAGACTAAGATTTGCGTTTTTCGCCGAAGAACCCGTTCTTTGCAACGCCGTTAAAAGTTTATCGGTCGTAACCGCAGCATTATCCGCCGTGATATTGAGTTTATCGACGATAAGCATTAAATCGCCGGCAGACAAGCCAAACTGTTGCATTATGGCGATCAAGCCGTCGGAAGCCTGCGTCGCGTCGAGTTCGGCTACGTTAAGAGCGACAACCGCCGCTTCCGTCGCTTTTAAGGTTTCGACAGTATTCATACCCGAACGCGCGAAATTAAGGGCTATCTGACTTACGTTTTCAAATGTCTGCCCGTATTCCTGCGCCATTTTATACAATTTATCCGAAAGGTCTTTATCACCTATCGAGCCGCTCGGCAAAACGCGTTGCAACTCGATAATCCTATCTTCCGTTTCAACCAAAGTTGTATTGATAGAAGCAAACGCGCTTCTAATAAGATTCAGCGGTTTCATTACCAAAGTAGCGACTACTTGCCAGCGCAAGAAACCCTGCATCATCGAAAGCATACTCTGTTGATTATCTTTGTTTGCTTGGGTGTTTTCTTTTATTGCTTTCGTGTTTTTTTGCTCGGTTTTAGTATAGTCTTCTACCGCTTTGGTCGCTTTTATTTTAGAGGTAAATTCTTTATTTTCCGCATCTGCCTGCTTTGCCATTGCCGTTGCGGTTTTTGCCTTTTCTTGCGCTAATTTCTGTTCCGCAATGGCATTTTTGTTGTTGACCTGTAAAGTCTTTTGAGCGACTTTCGCAAGCGAATTATAATACTTCGTTAAAGAGTTTATCTGCGCCGTAAGGTCTTTGTTTACCTTTACGCCGCTTAAAGAATCGGCAACCGACTTTATAGATGTTTCGAGTTGCTTTAACTGTTGCGTAGCAAGTGTATTTTTTAATTCTACGTCAAGTATTATCTTTGCCATAAGTCGCTCCTGTTTATATAACTACCGAGAATTTCTCGGTTATTGCCTATTTTAATTATCTTTGCTGTCTAAATAAGAATCTTTGAAATCTAAACGCTCGCCGTTTTCTTTTTCGACTTTGTAAGGTTTCATAGCGCGGATAAAACTATCCAACGCTTCGGTTTCTTGTTCTTTGACAAAATTATTCCAAAACGGACGAGGCGGAGGATTTCCCCATAATTTGCCCGTTTGTATACTTTCGATTAAATCGTCGCCGTTACGCACGACGGAAAAGAATTGAGTCGCGTGATAACCTGTCGGCGAATAATCAAACGTCAGTCTTCCGTTATCAACGCTTATAGATATATTTTTTTTATCCCCCAACGGTCTACCCAGACTCGGATTATCCGTTCTTCTTTTATACACAAGCGGCGTATAGCCGTTATACCAAGTGCCGAATAGGTAATTGTAAAACGAATAAAGCATATCTCCGCTAACCCAACGTAATGCACTATGAACCGCTTTATTTATATCGTCGGTCTGTTTTTTCATATCGGTTTCTATACCGACCGTTTCGACTTTTACGTTAAGAAAATCGTTCATTTTACACCTATAAAAACAAAACGCCGTATCTACGCCCGTATTTCAGGGCGTAGACAGCGTTTTTAGTTAAAAATTACGCCGTAACCGTAACGGTACAAGTCGCTTTGACGGCGGGGGTAACGTCGGGAACGGTTATCGTAACCGTCGTGTTACCTGCTGCAACGCCTTCGACAACGCCGTTATTATCGACTTTTGCCGTTCCTGCCGCCGCAGAAGCATAGGTCAAAGACGAATAAACGGGCTGTGCAACCGTTCCGTCTTTAAGCAAATACTTGACGGGGATTTGGACTTTTGCGCCGACTTTTGCAGTTACACCGCCACCGACGACGAATAAGCCTTCTACTTGGTCGGTTACTTTGCCGCACGGAACGTATACGTAGTAAGCATACGGAGCGGACGAGTTCGCGCAGTCGCGGAAATCCGTCGCGTCGGGTATGTTGTCTACGTTTGCCAACGCCTGCCAGTCGTAAGCGGTCGTCGCGTTTGCCGTCTGCGAAGCGGAAATACCTGCGTCGCCCGTGAATTGAGCGTACTTTACAACGAGATACAAGTAACCCGCAAGCGAGCCGTTAGTAACCGCTTCGCCCTGTTTCGCGTAAACGTTGTATTTGTAGGTAAGACCCGCAACCTGCGGCGTGAAGTTCGACGGAAGGTCGAGAACCTTTGCCGAAGCAACCGACGTAAAGTAAAATATGTCGTAAGACGCGCCCGTATAGTTACCCTGCACTACACCCGTAGTGAGGTCTATGCCGACGTTTTCACCCGTATAATCGGTCGCTCCCGCAGGTCTTACGTAACACAAGCCGTAAGTGTCGTCGGAATCTTGGGTATACGCTCTTGCCGGCGGATAATCCGCAAGGTGGGGAATGGTAAGTTTGCCGCTGACGGGCGCAACACTCGCTTCTACGACTTCGACAACACCGTTATTCTTAACCGTACCGCCGCTTATCATTGCCCTTTGTCTTAACGAAAACGCCTGCGAAGTAAGAGTACCCGAAAGACGCGTCGTATCGGGAATAGTTATAAGCAACGGGTTGCCGACCGCACCGGTTATCTCGCCGAGATTGACGGACGACGTAACCGAACCTTCGCTCGCAACGGTATCATAACCGATAATATTGCCTTTCGCGTCGGTGATTTTTACTTCCGCAATACCTTTTACGAAAAGGTTGGGATCACCAAAATGAAATGCGTTCATATAAAATCTCCTGTTAATTTATTTTTGTTTTACGCCGCCTAACTGCTTACCTAAATCGCTTGCCGACATAGTACCCATCGTTTCGTCGATACTGTCGTAAGCCCACGACGGAAACGGATTGCCTTTCTTAAACGTAACCATTCCCGATAATTCGGCTTGCCCGTAAAGAGTGTATTTCTTATCGCGGTCTATCGCCTTAAATCGGTTTTCAAACTCCCGAATAGTCCAGTCGTCGATTTCTCTTTCGCTCACCTTTGAAAAGTATGCTACGGACGAAATAAGACTGCCTAAATCGGTTTTGAGTTTAACCTGATTACTCGATTGCATTTCTTGTAGTTGCTTTTGGGCTAAAACAAGTTCTTCGTTTTCGCTGTCGTCGGGCAATTCAAGCCCATTTTGGTCTGCAATAAGCGGTCGTATATATGCGGAAAAATCTTGGGGCGTAATTTCCGCGACATTATCGCCTTGCGTCATTTTGAATCGGACTATTTCAAGGTCTTTTCCGACCTGCCTGATAACGATATTTTTGCCTTTCATGTACTCTTTAATGTCGAAATTATCTATCCGCAAAGATAAAGACATTAAGAGCAACAATCGGCTGAATAAACCGCTACCCGCTCCGTTCTTAACCGTTTCGTCAATTTCAAGCGAGAAAACGGCATTGAGATAATCTTTCATTTGGTACTTAACAGGGAGTGTACCTAATCGGATTATCAATGCGTCTTTACACGCTAAAAATTGCTCATAGAATGACATTTTGACGGGATAGAATGTCAAATTAAGCATTTCAATGGGTCTTCCTTGCCTAATTCTCTGTTGCCTTTCCCATTGTGATAATTGGCTCATTTCTTATCTCCTGCCTTTTATCGGTGTATATCAATCGGGCTTTTGCTCCGAGTGGTATCTGTAACAACTTTGCGCTTCTTCCGTGTTTTCGACGCGTTTAGTGCAATTACAATGCCTTTGATAAGCGCACATTGCGTTTACGCTGTCTTTAACGTTGGAATAACTTTCGCCGTCTTTCATTAAAAGTTTGCAAAGTAAAAATTCTAACTGCGGTTTTCTTACCGCGTTCGGACATTCGTATCTATTTGCCATAGTCTTAATACCCGTTTAACGCGATTTCGGTAGTTGCCGAATACTCGCCGTAACTGACCGTAACGACAAGCGGCTCTACGCTTGCTTTAAGACACTGAATTTGCGCCGACATCTGTTTCGGGGCTATCGTCGCCACATAGCAGTTATCTTTCGCCCCGCCGAAAGACCACGACAAGGGTTTATTCGTCTTTGCGCCCTCTTCATAATATCTCGCTTTTACGACGGCTTCGTCGTACTGCGTAATCTCTGTCGGCAGAACGCCTAAAAACGCCACGTAAGGCTCGTTTACGTCGCCTGCCACCGCAATTTCAAGCGTTGCCGTAATTGCCGTATTTTCGGCAAGCGTTGCCGTGATAATCGCATTTCCGTTCTTGTTTGCCGTAATCTCGCCGTTTGCGTTTACCGAAACCACGCCGTTATCACTCGAAGAATATATCCAAGTAAGCGGTTTATCCTCGGTCGGCAAAATTTCAACGTCGTTAAGCGAGAAATGCGCCGTAAGTTGAGCGGTTTGTCCGACTTTGATTTTATCCGCGCCGTCAAGCGTCGCCGAATAAATCGAGTTTTTACCGTTCGCAATAAAAGTCTTTTCCAAGTCATCGTATTCGTTAATATTTTCTTCTTTGCGAATGGTAAAATTAAGTAAATGGCAACTGTCGCGATCGCCCGAAAATTCCTGAATAAAGTCCGTAACCCCGGTAACGTAAAACGACTGACTGCCGAGAATTAAGCGGTAATTTTGCTTAATTTGTTTCGTGTTATCGTTAAGTTGGCAAGTTACGTTGAAATATCCGTCGGGTAATACGAGATTGTTCGGCGTTTCGTTCGAGTTGTTCATCATCGCGTAACGCTCAACGACAATAGGCTCGGTTATGACGTTGCCGTAATAGTCGAATGAATTGTAAGACGAATTACAACGCGCAACGACCGCCGTTGGCTTTACGCTCGATACATTCGACGGGTTTATGGAAAGCCACACGCTACCCGCAGTCTTTATCTTTGCGCCGATAGGAAAATAATCGATATGCTTTTCGGGGAATAACACTAACTTGAAATCGTCGGTTTTACTGCCCGTAAAAGATTTGCTGTCGTTAGACGATAAGTCTGACAATCGTATGTTTGTGTTTATCCATTTATAGAAATCGTCTACCGATAATCCCTGCACTTCGGCGTTAAAATAGTCGCTTGCAAGATACGCACGATTTGAATCGAACTTTCTTACCCTGTCCGCCATATATTGCGTTTTACGGTCGGCGTATTGTTTCGGTGTATTTTTCAACACTGTTGACATTTTATTGCTTGCCGCAATCGCGTTTTTTATGTATTTTTGGCTTTGATTAGACATTTTCGCTCGCCCTTACTTATCCCATATTTCTATTCTGCGCCGTAAGATTTTTGCATATCTTTTCATATGAAAAGCCTGCCGTCTTAACAATCTGCGCATGGCGGGTTTTAATTCGCGGAAACCTACCGTTTTAATAAACGACGTGAGATTTCCGAGTTTTTCTTCAAGTGCCTTTAATTCCGTTTCCGCTTTGCTTTTCGCCGTGCTTTCGCTCATTTGTCGTACCTCTGAATTTTAGTTTTTTGCCGTCTATAACGAACTCGACGGCGTTGTTCTTTTTATGTTTTTTATAAGCAACGCAACAAGCCTTATTCTCTTGCGGGCAAGACTTGCAAAATTCGTACATTCCGAAATTTTCACACATAGTCGATCCTCTATTAGGCGAGTTTAACGCCCCCCATATCGGGCTTATTATTCGTATCACCGGGCAAAGGCGTTTTCGTCGTTGCGAGTTCGAGACCGATTATCAATTCTCTGCCGACGTTAATATCGCCGTCGTAGATTGGACGACTTCCGCAGTCGGGATGACAACGCCTGTCAAACATAAACGTGCCGATTCCCGTCATATTTACGCCGTTTAACGCTTCGATTATGGCTTGCTCGATCCCCATCGTTCTGCTGTACTCTTGTTCTTTCGAGTTCGCTTCGTTCGTGTAATGCGACCAAATATAAAAGTGAATTGCCGTAGCCGTTTTGAAACTGTCGTTCGGCATTTCTCTTCCCTCAAATACGTAAACGCGCGTTTGAGCGTCCGTCTGACTTTGTTTTACCCATATTTGCGGGAATATCCTGTAACCTTTGTCGGTCGGCGGGTTTTCCGCTCTTTCGGGATTGAAGACGACGCTCATTTTCTCTTTTATCGTCGGCAACGCTTTCGACAAAGGTCTTGCGCCGTCGTGATAAAGATACTTCCAAAATCTGCAACGAGAATAAGAGTTGTCGTCTACGGGCTGATAATCGCCTTGCGGAGCGTCAATAAGGTAATCGCATATTTTACGCGTAAGGTCGGTTATTTGCGACATATCGTTGTAACTTTCCTGCGTGTTTATGTATGGAAACCATTGACTGTATTTAGGCATTTTCTTTCTCCGTTGCGCCGCTGTCTTCGGGTTTATCCGATTTTACGTTGAGTTTCGCTACTTCTTCTTGCAGTTTTTTTGCAAGTTCCGTAACTCTTTCGGGCGTGGAATATACCGACAACGCCGAAAGCAACCGATATATCGGGTTATTGTAGTGAGATTTGAGATTTTCGATTTCTATGTACACCATTCTTTGGAGTTCTTTGAAATCGGTGAGAATATCAAAGGCTTTTTCCTTGAATAATGGATTGACCTTATATCTCTCAATTTGATTTATTATTGCGCCTCCCGCATAGAAATCATACTGCTCGTAAGAATCTTTCTTTTCGTCCATTTCAATGTCGAAATAAAAGCCAAGCAATGTGTTTTGCAAGAGTATTGCTTTAAGCGGCGCATTTTCGCCTTGAACCGCAGGCAACGCAAGGATCTCGTTTATATCGCAGTCTTCCTTTTCGGCGACTACGGAAATAAGACAATGCCTCGCTATCTGATAGGAAATGACTTGTTTATCTGCAAGCGGCATATAGGTTTTTGCCTTTTGCATAACTTCGTCGGTTATTCTGAAATATTCGTTCATAATCTTTTACCTTAAAACTGCAACCGTTTGACGGCGGGTATCGTTGCTTTGTAGTAGAGATTTTGCTCGTATTGCCTCATTTCTTCGGCAAGTTTACGGCGCAGTTGATTGAGCCGAGCCGTGTCCGCGTCCATTTTATGGGCGCGGTTTTGTTCGTAAAAACTCTTATCTTCCACTTTTGCAACGTTGGAAAGCCAATCGGTGTTGAAACGGTCTTGCCATACGACCTGAAAACACATTCCGAGAATACTCTTCATTTCGATAGGCAAATCGTTTGCAAAATACCCGTCCGTATAGAAGTCAAAATCGAATACAACGCCTTTTACTATCGGATTATCCGCCGTGGCGTTTATCGTTACATTACCCGTCGTTTTATCGTATTCGCACTCGGCAGCGGGTAAAGAAACAACGTTGCCCGACGCGTCGCGCGTAAGAACGTGCGCCGAAAACAACTCGTAGCCGACGTATTCGTCGCCAAGACTTACCACTTTCGACGAAGTGATAGTTTCCGTAAGCGTGTATTGCGTATTGTCATACTTTGCTTCGACGTATTTAGGGTTGTTTTTATCGCCTACCAAATAAGGCAAAACCTCGGCGGGTTTATTGAAAAGCGGTATTGCAACGTTCAGATACGCCGACATTTTTCTCGCATACAGCGGCGGATTGTCTACCGCTAATTCTTCAAGCCGTATATCGTCAACGTATTGAGCGCAATATTTCGTTAAGACTTCTAAAATCGGTGTCATTTTATTTTCCTTTTATTTTAGTCTGCGTTATCTGCCAAAACTCTCGCCATATCTTTGAGAATCGCTTTGAACATTCCGTCCTTATCCGTTTCTTTTGATATGTTATTGAGGCGTTGAATAAGCGGTTGATTTACCCTGTTGTCGTGCGCCATATACGCATCAATATAAAGCGTTGCGATTATTGCCTTATGTTCGGGGCAAGCCAATTTGAAGATCTTACAAATAGTGTCTTCGGGCAAAGATAAAAGTTTGTAATAAATATCGGGCGAAAGAAGTTCGCCGTCTTCGTATTTAAGCCCGTAACGCTCTCTTTCGTCGTCCGTAAGCCCGGACAAGACTATAAGCCTTCTGTCTTTCAAACGGTCGAGAACGCCCGGCGTAAGATTTTGCAAAAATTCCTTTTTGGGAATATCTCTCGTGCCGCCTCTACCCTGAATGTCGCCCAACCTGTCATTAAGGTGTACGGTCGAACCTTCGGCTACAACGCCCATATACAAAAGCGTAACATATTCGTCCGCTTTATCCTTGACGTATACCGTCTGCGGCTGTACGTTTTGCATTGCCGCTTTAACCGCCTCGGCAACGGCTTTATTCACAATTTCGTGAAGTTCCGCTTCCGTGTAAGTTTTGCGAGATTCGCCCGCAGGTTTCGTGTTGTTTGTTTTTTTAATTTCCTCTGCCATTTTTCTTCTCCTTCGGAAAATTTTATTTCGGGGATTGCGGGAGTTGCACGCCGCATAATCGCTCTTATCCCCGTATAACGACGGCAACAGCAATATTGCCGTCGTATTGCGTATATATCGGTTTAAGCCGACAATTCCGTTAAATCGTAATCTTGATTATTCTGGAACTGAACGCGGGTTTAATATCGAATACCAACGTTTCCGAAATGTCGATAGTCATATCGGCGGTTTCTTCGGGGGTAAACGTAATGGTTATGGGCGAACCTTCGGCGATTGCGCCTACCATAGGCGCGTAGCCGATTTTAGCCATTATGTAGATATTCTTCTTCGTTTCATCGTCAAGACCGAGGAATTTCGGGTTGTAGTTCTGCGTGCCGGGAACTACCGCGAGACCCGCTTCGATAAGGTCTACGCCCGCGACGTTGGCAAGGAAGCCGTTCTTTACGAACTCCGTACCGATTTCGCCCTGAATACCCGCTACCGCGCCGTCCGTGCCAACCGTAGGAAGCACTTTGGAAAGTCCGGCAAGAGAGCCGAGAGCCATAAGTTGAGTACGCGAAACGCCGTTGAGTGCTTGCGACTGCATTAACGCCTGATTCCAGTTATCGAGCGAGAAGCCGTCGATTACGCTACCCGAAGGCATATATTTCGTGTTCGCTATCGCCTTGTTAAATTCGCCGAGCGTCATAGCGTACATTTTGCTTGCCGCGCCGCGTGCAAACGCAGCGTAGTAACGACCCGCTTCGCCGTCGATAACATCCTGATACCACTTGATTTTGGTCTTTGCGGTAGACGGCTTAGGCGTAACGGCGATTTGGCTCTTGTAAAGATATTGATACGGTTTACTCGAAACAGAACCCCAAGAATCGTCGTCGAATACGAAGAAATCGTTTGACGAAACGTCTACGAGTTTAGTTTCGCCGATTCTGCCTCTTTCCCAAGTAACGAGTTTATCCATTACTCCGTCCATAACGGCGGGAAGCAACGGCGTGATAACCTCTTGCGAAATAGACTGCAACGCGTTAAGGAAAATCGGATTTTTGTAAAGTCCGAGATCGTTTTCGACTTCTTTCATGGTCGAATACGGTGCTTTACCGATTACCGTGTTTGCCTGCGCCGCGCAGAAAAGCACGGTATTTACCCAAGTGTTACGCGAAAAAGACGCGTAATCTTCTACTTTGGAAGTGTAGGAATTGCTCCTGCATTTGTTTGCAATTCTGCCGAAATATTCGACGGTTGCAAGTCTGCCCGCGCTGATAAGTTCGTCGCGGCTGATTTCTCTCGACTTCCCTTCGGCAGAGCATACTTTGATTTTTTGATTGTTGTTGGATTTGTAAGAGAATATATCTCTCGACAAAGCGTTTAAGGATTTTGCGTTCATTCTTTTGTCCTCCTATTAACCTGCGGCTTTTACGCTGCGGAGACATCTGACGGTAATCTTCTGACCGCCGTCATACGCGCCTTCGATAAAGCGTTTGCCGAAATCTTCGATTGCAAAGTAAACACTGCCGTCGGTGGGCGCAGCCGCTACCGCAACAAGCAAGCCGTTAGCAATCGTAGCGAATTTGAGCGAAGCGGACGGGGCGGTAGAGAAGTTGCCCGCGCCGAAATTGTACTGCTCGCCGACCATAAGTTCGGTGAAGTCGCCTCTTTCGTCTGCCGGAAGAGCAAGACCGAGCGTTTTGCCGGGAAGGTTGATTACCATTCCGTCGCTGTCTACGGCTTTGTTCACGTCGTAAGTGTTGCAAGCATAAATGCCCGTTCTGTCGCCGGGAAGCCCCGCAACCGCGCCACTCGCCGCCGCGATCATATAATAACTGTTTGCGTTTTTAAGACCCGCACTTTCATATCCCAGAAGCGGAAGTCTGTCTTTGGTTACGCAAAGGAAACCTGCGGCGCAGTCGTCGGGCGTAAAATCGCTACCGCTGAACGAGCCGAATTTACCCGTTACGTTTTGATTGTCGTTTCTCTTCGAGTTGGAAACATATACTTCAAAACGAGTATTTTGAATTTTGCTCATAATTGAGTTCTCCTTTATTTTTATTGATTAGTCATTTTGTCGATAAGGTTTTGAACGTCGTCGCCGCCGTTGTTCTTATCGGAGTTCGTTTTGGGAATTTCCCAAGCGAAAGCCTTCTGCATTTTCGCTTTGTTTTGTTCGCGAATTATGCTCATACAACGCGCGTCAACGTCGCAACGCGCCTTTTCGTCGCCGACAAACTTGCCGTCTTCTTCCATTTCGGAATACTTTGCGACTTTTTCGTCGGTCAAAAGGTCGTCGCACTCGTTATCCGCGATATCGGCGAGAGAATTTTCTCTGTTCTTCGCGAGTTGTTCGCGGACGGCGTTTTTAACCGCTTCTTTTCTACGCGCCATTTCGGCATCCTGCATAGTTTTAAGCGATTTTTCGACTGCTTCTTTGCCTTCTTTGACCGAATTGAGTTCGGCTTTAAGTTCGGCGTTTTCGGCGGTCAAATCTTCGATTACCGCGTCGAGGGCAACTTTTACTTCGTTTTCACCTTCGCCAAAAACAACAGTCGCGTTGACGGCGGTTTTAACGCCCTCGACTATTTCGCCGTTGTCTTGAACTGCGGTAGAAACAAAAGCGTCGTTTTTGTCGAGCGATAAAAGAGCGACTTTCTCGCCGTCTACGCCGACAACTCTGAACCCGTTGAACTTACCGTTTTTTAAGTCTTTGAGTTTCATAACTGTTACTTTGTTCTCCTTTTTTGTTTTTGATTGCGGATTTTTTTGTTTTTGCTCTTGCATTGACGCGACTCGTAACGTCTCTTCTCTAATCTTGTCAACACCCAAAGCGGATAAGGCTCTGATATTCGCTCCCGTTACTGCGGGGGCTACGTCGTCGCCCAATATAGTCGTGCCGAGTATCTGATATTTGGTAAACACCTCGGTAGAACCCTCTTTGTGCATTTCGTCAACGAGGGTTTCAATGCTGATAGACATTCCGTCAAGACCCTGTTTCTTGATTTTTTCCACCAACTCCTGCGCGTACCATTGCCAGATATACCCAATGCCTACTATCCATTTTTTACCGTCTTTTTCTTCGATTCTTATATCGCTGTCGTTATCGAAGAAACCGACTATTCTTTCGGCGGTAGAACTCATAAACGAAGCGATAACGCTTCCGTCGGGGTTGCTTACCTCTCTGAAATTGTGTCCGTCGCCGATTTTGTCGCCCACATAAGCGACGAGTATAGGCGTTTTCGCAAAAAGATTTTTATGCTCTTCCAAACGCTCGTAACGCCAATCGTTGTTGTTCGTTATATCGTTGAGAAGCCATAATTCCGCTTTCTGCCGCCAACCGTCTTTTTCGGCAAGAATTTTAAGTTTACCGATAAAAGAATTGTAAGTTTTCCCGTTTTCGGTTATCGTTTTGAATTTGCTCATCGTCGTTTACCTGCTTGCCTTTTTTGAATATATAAAAGGGGCTACGAGCAACCGTCAGGAAAAATATCCCGATAGTTCTCTCATAGCCCCGTTTGGCTGTCGTTTACACCCCGTTTGGCGAAACCGCTATATATTCAGTTGTGTTAATTTTACTTTAAGTCGATCCCGTCGATAAACTCTTGCAGAGTATCGGGCGTTTCTTCGACCGTTTCAGCCTTTTTATCGGCTTTTTTCGTTTTTTTGCTTTTTCCGTTTACCGAAGCACTTGCGATTTCTTTGATTTCGTCAGTAGTAATAGTTCCGTCTGCAACCGCTTCGTCAACCTTTTCGAGTACCGCTTTGCCCTCTTCGCTATCATAGGGATTTTCTATCTTTACACCTAAAAATCTCTCGAATATACCATAAAGAGCAATAGACTGACCGCCGAGAATAAAACCTGCGGCAACGTCGAAAGCAGTTTTCATTAAATAGGTATCGTATAAATATTCACCCAAGCACCCGAACGCAAACGGCAGTAAAAGTATTACCGAATTTACCGCTTTACGGGTTCTTTCTACTTTTATTTTTGCCGTAAAATGCTTTATAGGTATCTTGATTGCCTGCGTAAGAAGAAATATAATAGCCGCCATAATCCATATCATATAATAGCGATTATGCAGTACCTTTACCACAAAATCCATAACTATCCCTCCTTATTCTTCGGCGAGTTGTTTATCGATTTCGGTAATAACGGCTTTGAAACTTTCTTCTACTTTTGCCTGAATCTTTTCGTTAGCCCTATCCTTGAAAGCGGCTTTCTGCAAATCGTAACTGTTGATTATCTCGGAAACCTGCTTATCGTAGGCAGCCTTTGCGGTATTTAAGCCTTTCTGCTTTTCGGTTTCGAGCCTCGTCATTTCGGGTTCGATAACTTCGATGTTCGCTTTGGCTTTTTGATTTGCGATTTCGGATTGTTTCAACGCTTCGATATTCGCTTTGGTCTTTTGAAGTTCCTGTCTGATACAATCTAACATAACCTTTTTACCTCCGCGCCTTAATATGCGAGTTGCGGTTCTGCCGCAGGCTCGTCCGTCGCTTCTGCCCGCACCTCTTCCGTAACGTCGGCTTCTACGACTGCTTCGGGTTCGGGGTATCTGATAAGTCCGAGTTTAGCCGCGCAGTCTTCGAGTTCGACGATTTCGGCGGATAATCTGTTCTTATCGGTGGAAGCGATTTCTTTGTCGAGGTTTTCAAGTTCGACTGCGAGTTGCGCCCGTCTTACGATTTTGTTTTCGTAATCGTCTACGAGTGCTTTTCTTTTCTCAATTTCAGCCACGATAACGTGGTCTTTATTGATAACTTCATAATCCATTTTCGTTTACTCTCCTTTTATAGATTTTTAATAAATATTTTTTATAAAGTCCGTTTCCACCATTGCTCTTCCTTGAAAAAAGACGTTTATCTGTGTTAATTGATAATTCCGAAGCGTTTCAAAAGGAATATAATCCCTATTCCTACGCCGATAATTATCGCCCATTTTATCGTTTGAAGTATGGGCTTGTCGAGTTTGGATAAATTTCTGCCGAGTTGACGGAATCTGTTTACGAAGTCCGAATAAGAGAAATCTTTCGGCACTTTGTACTTTTCGCCTTTACCGTCTACGACTTCGACCATATTGTCGGGCGCGCTGTTGTACAAATACAAAAACTTTTCGACTTGCTTTCTGCGCTTGTTAAGCATTTGAGTGTGGCGCGCGTCCTGTTCGAGCGTATCCATTTCGTATTTATGTTGTCGATTGAGTTGCGCACGTAAATGTTTGAGCCGTAATTCCCGCGTTTCCGTTTCGTAAAGGCTTTCGGCGGTCTGTACGTTCCTTTTGCGAATCTCGCTCGCTTCTTTTGCAAGGTCGGATTTTATCCGTTCTTCGCCGCACCTGCGCCCTAATTCCTGCACTTCTTTCGTTTGTAACAGTTCGTTTTCTTTATCCTTTACAACGTCCATTACGCTCGTTTGATTGCTTTCGGCGGGCTTTACGGCGACTTCGGTTTTATTCTTTTTTTCTTCGATTTCTTTTTCAGCGAGTTGCCTTAACTCGTCCATAGATTTAAGTTCTGCCATAATCCACCAACCTTTTTACTCGTCGCCCCGATTACTCTTTTATCTGCGGAGCGTTGTTTTTTACCCAATTGTCGAAAGAACTGTACGACGGCTCGTTATCCCACATAGACCATGCGTCCAACAAAAACGCCCTGTCCGCGCTGTTACGCATTTGCAGATCTTCGACCTTTCTCGCAAGCGCGGAAAACTCTCTGTGTTCGCCGTCAACGACGAATACGAACTCTCTTAACGTTTCGTCCGTTTCGTCGATTATACCCACGCAAACCTCGAAAACCTTGTCAAGGTCGTCAAACTCTTCGACGAGTTCGTTTATTGGCGGATATTCGACTATCAAGCCCTTTTCGGCTAAAATAGCCTTAAAATCGTCAACGTAATCGGGTTGCTTGTGTTCGAGCGAGTGTATGTACCCCGTAAGGGATTTCAAGCCGAACTTCGCCCAAGTTATCTCTTTTATGAAAGCGAAAAACCTTTCCGCTTCGCCGTATGCGGTCATAATTTTACGCATAAGCGGTTTAAGAAACGCAAAATCTGCGTTGTCGTAATTGTAAAAATCTCTCTTTTTCATACCTTATCTAACTCCATAAGCAAAGTTCGCTTTACTTCGTACACTTTACCGTTCATAATTTCAAGCCGATTACCGCGCCGTCTGCACTCTTCTGCAAGTCGCTCGATCGTCTTTATGTTATCGGGGATATTCGTGTACGAAGGTACGCTTTTACTCGGTATATTCGTCGGGGCAAAACCCGTAGAATCGTATCGATTAGTTTGCATTTTCTACCGCCTCTGCGTTTTCGAAGATTTCTCTTTGTTCTTGCGGAATGTCCTTGTCTGTTTCTACATAGGTATACGGCGCAGTTTCAATATCGATTGCCGCTGAATACTCTTCTGTCGTTCCGACTTTTTTAATAATTTTGTTGTTGTCAGAATATGACTTGTAAAGTTTTACACCGTCTTTCCTTGTTGTATAGTATTCTTTTATAATCATTCTGTTGCCTCCTCAATGTAATCAGCAAACGCACTCCAATTTGTTGCAGCCTTATATGTTTCACTCGTACCCTTTGGGACTATTATTTTATTAAGATACTCCGCCGTAAAAGTATTACTTGCAATAGTCGGTGGAGTGGTTGGTAACATAGTTATTATTACTTCGTTAGCCCCTCCGCCTATTCTTAATGCAGCACCACCGATAGAAGTTACATTGCTTGGAATTGTTATACTTTTGAGAGATGTGCAAACATTAAACGCGCCACTACTTATAGAAGTTACACTGTCAGGAATTGTTATACTTGCAAGACGACCACAAGCAAAAAACGCAGCACCACCGATAGAAGTAACACCGTTACCGATTGTTATGTTCGTCAGATTTGCACAAAGATAGAACATATTGTTACTTATAGCAGTAACACTATCTCCGATTACTACATTTGCAAGTTTAGTACATTCATAAAACATATAATTCCCCACAGTTTTTACACTGTTTGGAATTGTTACACTCGTAAGGCTACTGCAACCATAGAACGCACTCTCACCGATAGAAGTAACACCGTTACCGATTGTTATGTTCGTCAAACTACGGCAATTATAAAACGCCTCATTACCGATAGAAATTACACTGCTTGGAATCGCTACCTTTGTAAGACTGCTATACTGTGAAAATATACTATCTCTGAGTTTTGTCGCTCCCTCTAAATCTCCCGCAGTTAACTCAGTTATACTACCGTCTACAATCTGTCCTACCTTATTGTCAATAGCAACATTTGTCGTAACGACAACTTTTGTCATTGCCTTGCCATCAGTTGCATTTACTTCGGTTGTGCCGTTTTCGGTAATAGTTACCGTTTTTTCTTCTTCGGGCAACTTACCTTCTAAACTGCCGACCACGCCGCCGATGTCAACACCGCTTTTGATATTCTCCGCCGCCATAGTCGCAGGCTTTAATACCGTGGCTTGTGTCATCGTTTTGCCGTCGTCGGGCGTTATAATCTGATTGCCGTTTGCCATATCGAGAGCAACCGTTTTTTCTTGCGTTGGCGTATCACCGCCGCCTTTTATTCCTTTTAACGCAAGTATTTTCCAGAAAGCGTCGGACATATCAGTTACCCCTTGAAGTAGTAGTCATAGCGTAGACGGAAATCGCGCCGCCTACGACCGATACGAGATTGACTTTGAGTTCGGTCATACCCTCTACGTAATACGTATACACGCCCGTAGAAGTAACCGAATTTTTCGTATTAAACGCGCCGTCAAAGCCCGTAAGATTGACAAATTCGCCGCTTCCGCGATTGCAACGACCTTGCACCTGCAAAGTGAACGCCGAAGCCGTGCCGTCAACCTGAACGAAAAGCATTTCGCCTACGGCGTTGGGTATTACCTCGCTTTCGCCCGCAACGCTTTTTCCGTCTAATACAAGTTTCATTTTATCTCTAATCATTTGAGTGTCGCTCCTTTTTCAGATTTATTGATTACCGCCGTCGCCGCTGTCTGCGGTTTTTTCGTTGCCTTCGGTTATGCCCTCGGCTTTCGGTCTTCCGCCCGTGGGCGGTAAACCGCTGTTTTCTTGTTTCGCCGTATAACTCGTTATCGGCGGGATAAGCATATCGAGAAGTCCGCTTTCTTTTATCGCGTGCATCATAGACAACTTATCTACCCAACTCTGTCTGTCGAGCGCGGCTAAAACGAAATGCGCCGATATATCGCCGTTTGAAATGGCGGTATTAGCGTTTTTACGCTCTTCTTCTTCGGTGTAGATAGTACCGAAAAAGTGGAAATCCCATTCGTAATTGAGATTGAGCGATTTATAGATAGTATTTATCATTCGTTCAAATTGACGATAAATACATTCGGTATATCTCGCTTCTAACTTTGCCGACAAATTCGCCTGACCCGCTTTCGGATCGCTTATCGGGATAATCGCGGCAAGTCCGCTCTTTTCGGTCGCGTATTCGTTGAAACTGCTTGCAACCTTATTCGCGTTCGCGCTTTCGGGATAATCATGCGACTTAATGTTTTGCACGGGCGCGGTGAAAAACGCCGTTCCGCTCGTATTATTTGCCGCCATAAGATTATCGAAAAAGGCTTCAAACATAAACTTGCCCGCTTCCGAAAGCCTATAATTGTCGGGTTTTGTCGCTCCGTCGTCATTAAAATACGGGATTTCGCCCGTAAATATTTTAATAAGTGGGTTTAAGAGCAAACTTATTTGCGCGTTTTCGTAGTCCGCTTGTTGCGCGTAAGTTATCATTAAACCGCTCAACGGGCTTGCGACGTTTACGGTCGTGTCGTCTATCTCGAAAGTCCACACTTTTTCGACGGGCAAACTTACGTAATAGAACCATCTGCCGTTTTGCTCGAATACCTGCGGACTGCCCGCCGCGTTCGTTTTAACCTTGTCGTAGTAAAATCTTTTATCTACGCCCTTACACGAAACGCTTGCGTAGCGGACGTTTTTGCTTCTTTCCGTTTCTTTCGGCTCGGAAAACATATCGTTGAAATCGTCAAGATACGGCAAAAACAAATCGCCGTACTGTCTTACGTCCGTTCCCGGTTGCATAAAGTACATAAGGTTGAACGAAACCGTATAACCCGAAACGTTGTTTCTGCCGATTATCGTACACCAATCTATCGGCAAAGCCGTCATAAACGCAAAATTTACCTGATTATGCGTTTTATCGACCCGTACTCTCGGACAATAAAAAACTTTGCCCTGCGTTAAGGCTTCGCCAGCCACTCTATGCGCCTGAACGTCGGGCGCAAACTCTTTGTTGAGTTTATCGAGCAAAATCGCTTCGCGTTTGAACTCTTTTGCTTTTGCGTCCTCGGCTTCTATGTATTTCGGCTTGAAGTAATAACGATAAGTCGGTATATCCTGATAGGTCTTTACTATCTTAAAGTAGGGATAAGCCGTCCATTTAAGCGTTTCGCTCGTCTGCCTTAACGGAATTTCGTTTTGGTACGGAGCGCGTAAAAATTCAGCAATATCGTCTTTGTTGTACGGCGCAGGCAAAGACTGCAAACCTTTCATTCGCAGGTTTTGCACCGTAGGCATATTCGCCCAATATCCGCCTGCCCTGCTGAACGCCGAGTAAAACCCTTGCGCCGAAATCGCGCCGCCGTAATTCTGCATTAAACTTCTGAAACGGTCTAACACAGGCGTAAAAGAAGAATTATCCGCGCCGTTCTGCGACGAATTTGTTTTGATTTCGTTTGCTTCCTTTTCGGCTTGCTCTCTCGCTTTTTTCTTGGCGCGACAACGGGCAACCCTTTCACGATTAAGTGCTTTTTGTTGCTCACGCTTTTCGTCGTTATTAAGTTGTGTCGTAGTCGTTTTCGCCATAGTCCTTTAATTACCTTTTTCTTTGTCTGCCTGTGCTTTTAATTCCCTTTCAAAAACCGTTAAAAAGTCGCTTAAAGCCTTGTTTATGCTTTCCGCCGAATCACTTATCGCCTTAGCGTTTACCGTTAGTTTAACGCCTAAAAGCCACGTTTTTTCTTCGGGTTTCAGCAAGTCTTCTCTCGTTACCTCTTTCATACCCTCAATCGGATCGTAGTGGTATGCAAGCATATATCCGCTGCTTGTGGGGCTGAAATAAGTGTATTCAACCTCTTTCGGCAGTGCTTGATACGTTGAAACGTATAATTTGTACTTTTTCATTTATCGTCTCCTTAACGAAAGCAAACTCGAAACTTTGTTGTTCGTCCGTTTAACCTGCGGGATATACCCGCCGTGCTTGAACTCGTCTATCTTTTTATCCCAGTCGGATTTCGGTTGATAATTTTCTTTTACGAGAGTATCTTCAAGCATTGAAATAAGCCTTAACCCGTATTTTCCCGCCGAGTGTCTATCCCTTTGAATACTCTTATGCTTTCTGCTTTCTTTAACCGAAGTGCCACTTGGCTTGACTTCGAGATTTTGTATTTCTTCTACCCAGCCGTTAGTTTGCTTATACGGCAACGCTATTTTACCGTCGTCGAAATTGTCTTTTATGCCATGATTGAGTTTGTACGCTTCTACGCCGTCAAGCACGTTCGGAATAAGAATTTCGATATTGCCTTGTTCCCACTCTTTTTGCAGATAGCGTATCATAACGCCTTCGTCGTCCGTTCCGCCTGCTCTCGTCGCTTTAAGCGGATAAATAACGGGTAACGCGTTGGGCTGTTCGATTTCGGTATATGCGCAATGCTTGAAACAACAAAGCGTAGGCGTTCCGTCGTTCGACGGTTTCATTAACTCTTGCACGACCGTTTTACCAACCGCGCGAGCGTCTACGACGATATACGTCGCTTGTCCGCCGCTTAAACAAAACCGCAGCCACAAATCTTTAAGTTTTCGAGCCTGCAAGGCTTCCGTATGCGGCGGGCGGTAAGAATCAACCCACACCGCTTGTTTTCTGTATTTATCGCGTTTCGTTTCGTTGGTAAACCGCGTACATTTCCACACCACGTCGGCGCAGAGCGCATTTTTTTGCCCTTCTTCATACGAAACGTCGTGCGCAACCACGTATACGACGTTCGGATCGCCGCAATGTCGGCTTTCCATAGACTTTAACACTCTGCTGCGAGATAAAATCTCATCGGTAAGCATAGGGTTATCGCCCGTACCCGTATAGGTAACTTCCATTTCACGCTTCCACACTTCCGTGGAAGACGTTTCTTTTTCTTTCTTGTAATAGGCTATATCACGCAAATTACAAAGTAAAGCGGAAATCCACGATATATCCATACAAAAGCCATCGTATTTATCGCCGTATTTCATAGCCTTTAACGCCATTGCCCGATAAACCGTAAAAGCCTTGTTTTGCCTCGAAGCCGCGTTGGATATATACGCTTGTTTTAATTGTATTCTCGTTCGGTCTTTTACGCCGTTGACCGTTCTCGTAAGCCTATGACCCTTTTTAACGTCTTCCTCAAACGTCGTAAAGTCGAAACCGTCTTCGCCCTCTTGGGCTATTTCTTCACCGATTAACGAACCGAAGTTATCGCCACGCGGGGCGTACATTGAAAACTCGCTGCCGTTATTCGTCGTTATCTTAAACATTGCGTCGCGGTCGTTGTTTTTGTTCCACCAACTCGACAGCAGCGGATAACACCGCTCTACCGAAGCGAACGCCTGCGAAGCAAGCACCGCCGACTGCTTTTGATTCGGCGCAAAATATCTTACTCTTTCGCCCGGATATAAAACGCCGTCAACTTCCTTACCCGCCAACACGACGAAGGTTTTCGTAATACCTCTCGCACCCGTGATATAGGTCGTCTGATACCGAGCCTGTACTCTCAACATTATTCTTTGCGGCAGTTCCAACCCGTAAGGCGCATTTGGCGATCGCAACAAATCTAAAAGGAAATCGGGGTAAAAACGGAATATACTTATAAGCAACGCCCACGATTTTTGATTGACATTATCGTAATCGAAAGCCTGCTCTTTGTTTACCGTTTCCCAACGTCCGCGTTTTTGCGACCACCTTTTACCCTGACCGCTATAATATCCCGTCGGCATTATTCTTCACCGCCGTTTTTTCTCTTTTTATCCGCCTTTTCAATCTGCACTTTTGTAAGCCCGGCATAACGCTTCGCTTCCTTTTCCTGCTCGGTTTCTTCGGGTTCAAATTCGCCGTATTCGTCAACTGCCGCGTATTCTTCGGGCAGATTGATTAAAGTCGGCTCGTCGGCGTTTTTACGCATTGAGTTCATAATATCGAGTATTACTTGGTCTGCAACGTCGAGCGAGTATTTATATTTGGGCGACTTTACGAATTTATCCCTGAATACTTCTATCAACTCGTCGTAGGTAAGCAAGTCGCCGTTTTGCATAAGCCCTGCGTTTTCCAACGCTAAAACCATTGAATCCAAGCGTAACGCCTCGACGGGTTTTTCGTCTTTCTTTCGCAACTGTTCTGATGCAAGAATGTTATCAATCGACTTTTGGACTTTATCGAAACTGCCGGCGTCGCCAATGGATTGTAAATAATCCTGCGCGACCCTCAACTTTACTACGCGTCGTATATTGTTCTCCATAGTGTCGTCGATAGTAACACCCTTATATCTCGAAGCCATTGCATCGTATTGAGTATCGAGTTCGTTATATACCGCCGTCGTTATAGGAAAGTTTTGCCAAAGATTGCGTTCGCCCCATTTCGTGCGTTGTTCTGCCGTTCCCGGTAATTTATCGAGCCTTTCTTTCTCTCGCTTGCAAAACTCCGAAAAGTCTTTCGCTTGCATATTCTTACCGAATATTCTGAAAAGGTTCGTTTCACCGTCGGAAAAGGTCGCCGCTCTTTCGCCGGTTAAGAGTTTATCGTTTTTATCGAGCAAATCTATATAGGCAAGCCATATATCGTCCGCAGTAAACAGGTCTTCGGTTAAAAGCAATGGATAAAGCGGCACGTCGTATTTCAAGCAAGTGAAAAACAAAGCCAACGATTCGCCGTTCTTTTGCCTTAACTCGTCGTAGGTCTTGCTTTCGCAATCCAAACAATACGGCGAACCTTCGTATCTGCTGTTTTCTTCCGTGAGTTTAGTTCCGCACGAATGACAATAATATTCGGTTGTACTCGTCTTTCTGACTTGTTTTTTTACGCCCATTTCAACTCCTGCGGAAAACAAAAAAGCCCTGCGAGTGTTACCTCGCAAGACTTATAAAGACAATTTGCGTAAACGACACAATGCCCTTGTTCTTACAAGAGTAACCCAAGCGGCACATAAGCAATTAAGAACTCCTTGTCCGAGTTCCGAAACCTTTATCGTTCCGTGCTATCAAAGTGTCATTTACAACGGCGCATAACGCACCTATATTCAATTTACGTTACCATATTACATCACAATTACGAAATTGTCAAGAGGTTACATAAATTTTTTTAGTAATAATCAATTTTTTTTTCGGGAAATGGGCGGCTTTCCCTTGACTAAACATATATCTATCAATCGATGTTATTTTTTATTATAATTTTTATTTACAAACGCGCCGCCCCGCGATTGTATCGTTAGTATTTTATAAAGCCGTCGCCATAGATTTTATTCAACTCGTCTATAACGTGCTTCATACCTAATCCGTCTTTGGTCGGCTTCCAGAAGCCGTCCGTGTCATACGCCCCGCCGCCCATACAATACTCGTATTGACGCAGATGAATTTTTTTGAGTAATAAAAACCTTTCGTCGCCTTTACAATGCGCAGAATACATACAGAAGATACAGCCTGTCCGTTTCGCGCCCGTCGTGCATAACTTGCCGCAATCGCAAAGCGTTGCGCCGTATTGATACCCGCCGTCGTCTTTCACTACGACTTCACCATACACTTTTGAAATCGGCAGATTGTTTTGTTTTATGTATTGCAGAACGTCTTGTTCCGTCCAAAAACTCATAGGGTTACTTATCGGCGATTTCATCTCGAAACCGTTACACCCGTTGCGTAGCCACTGTTGCTCGCGCAGTTGGCTTTCTTCCGCCATTTGCGCCGTCATAGGCATTTTGCCCGTGATTTTGCTGTATTCGTGGGCGGGTTTCTTTTTCATAACGTTACAACACATGTGCGAAATCTTAAAGTCCGTAAAAAGTAACGGCGCGTACTTCGTTTTATTGTATTTGCTTTCGTTGCCGTTCTTGTCCTTTGCTGTGCCGAATAGTTTTTGTAATCGATACGGGTATCGATTACCCGTCAACGCCATTCGCCCTTGATATACGCACTCGCTGACTTCTTTACCTATTACGGGATAGCCGTAAGTCTTTATAACTTCGTCAAATCGCATTGCGGGGCGTAAAATTTCAACATTGTCGAAACTTTTAACGAATTGTTGATTTTCGGGATATTCAAGCCCGGTGTTGATAAAAACGGCTTTTATCGTTGGATATAGTTTCCTTGCCATATCCAACAAAACCGTACTATCCTTACCGCCCGAAAACGAAACGTAAACGCCGTCTACGCCGTAGTATTGCACCCATTCGCGTATACGCTGTTGAGTGCGCATAATCTTTAATTCAAGCGGTAAAGACTGTAATTGAGTTAGTTCATTTCTCGTCGGCATTTTTACTCTCCTTAAAATCTTCGTCAACAACCAAAAGTCCGTCCGAAAATATCTTAAAAATCATTTCTCTAATTCCTTCAATTTTTTTCGCGCTTCGTCTTCGGAAAGAAAAACTCTCTCACCAATTTTATTATTCTCAAAAGAAAAGCCATATATTGCGTCGTCTCCCCTTTTAACGTAAAACTCTTCGGGACAACGAGCCATAAAACAAGCGTACTGTGAGACGCTGTTATTACTTGCGTCAGTTTCCCATTTATAGCCAATAGCCGACACCTTTCCATAAATAAGCCGTCCGTCGGGGTTTGCCAGCCATACCGTGTCTCCAATTTTGCACGGAAGGTCTATAAGCGTTCCGTTCTCGATTTTGTCTTCCAATTCAGCAAGGCGTTCTAAAATTTCTTCATCAGGTGCATTTTTCAAAGTTAATCGAGTTCCTTTTTTAAGGAAATCGCCTTTTTCTTCAACATAGCGTTCTGTCAATCTTTTATAGTCTTTCATCTTACTATCTCTATTTTTTTAACGTGTGTTTTACGAAAAGAATAATTTGCAACTTCGTAACGGTCGGGCTTCCACTCCGCGCGGGTTAATACGCCCGTTATTGTTGTATCGTCAAAAAGTGTAACTTTTACTTTCTTGCCCAAAATGGCATTTAACTCTTCGCTTTCGTGTGTGTAGTGCTTTTTCATTTTTTACTCCTTAATTAGTGATTTTAGTTTTTCGGTTTTCGGGTCAAGTGTATTATCGCAAATAATATTATTCGCAAGGATTCCGCTTGCAAGCAATATCGTCAATTCGTTTGCGTTTGGGAACTGCTTTATAAATTGTTCTAACAATCGCACTCGCGTTTCGTGGCAATTATCCGCTTGAATATCTACTCCGACAATACTTGATAAAGCCTTTAAGCCGTCTTTTTCATTTTCACAACGTGAGTATTTGCGAGCGAGTATTTCGACCAAAAAGTTACCGTTCCCGCAAGCGGGTTCAAAAAAAGTGCTTTCGATATTATCCCATATTTCGACAGGAATAAGGTCGCACATATCTTTAACAATAAATTCGGGTGTATATACTTCCGCAAAATCTTTAACTCTTTGCTTGCTCTTTATGATTTTCGACTTGCCCATTTATTAAATTTAACAAATCCTCCACTATCATTTTACTTTTGCTTTTATACGCTTTGAGTGCCTTTATCAAAACTTTCAAATCCTTTTCGGTTAAATCGAATTTAATTATCATTGTTGTTTTGTTCCTCCACCTCTTCAACAAACATATACGACTGCGGCGGGCGGGTTAAATGTATTTTACCGTCGCAACCGTTCATTTTTAGCG
>ENA-UERK01000399-UERK01000399.1-human-gut-metagenome-genome-assembly--contig:-NODE-399-length-38583-cov-20.034852_pt1 | contig 38583 bp, 36 predicted proteins | sample MGYA00242957_ERZ507957 | MGnify/ENA primary metagenome ERZ507957 (study PRJEB26167, sample SAMN06115538) | human gut metagenome | host: Homo sapiens | place: China:Heilongjiang | collected 2015-11-06...
GTGGGCAAAGAGGAAGGTCTCAAGGAAGGGCGAGAAGAGGGACACAAGGAAGGCAAAGAAGAAGGTCGCAAGGAAGGGCGTGAGGAAGGCGCAAAACAGAAGAGTTTCGACATTGCCCAAAGAATGTTGCAGAAAGGAATTGACATTGAGACAATTTCAGAACTGACATGTCTGACGGAAAAGGAAATTTCTGAATTGAATCGGATTGATGCCTAAGATGTTGCGGAACTCGCCCAACTTATCGACGAGGACAGAATCAATTACATAAAATCCATGAATACTGAACGGGACACATACAATCAGATCGAATACGCGCGAGAGACTGGACGTGAGGAAGGACTCAAAGAGGGACAATCGAAGATCGCGATGAATCTTATAAAACTTGGGACACCCTGCAAGATTATCGCACAAGCCACAGGGTTCTCAGAGGAAGAAGTGTCCAGACTAAAGAATGAGATGAGTAATGCATAGCACTTGGTTCATATCATCCTGGTACCGCACATCCGGACAACTCGTATGGACTTCTGGCGGGACGATGCCACGACCAGTGTCGTAACGCATTAATTATCAATGTTATCTGATTCCCAGTGTGGATTATCGCCTGTTTTTTTCTCTGATAATCCACACTGAAATACATATCTTGCTAATTATCAGTCAATTAACGAGTAACAATGTGGCGCCGTCCGGCATAGCAGTAAACATCTGTGCAACAGCCTGGCATAAAAACTTGAGGGTGACAGAAAACAATGTTTCGGTCACCCTCATAAATTTTCTACGGAGAAATATTAGAATCTCTCTTCTGAAGAAACAGTCAGCTTCTTGCGGCCATGACGGCGGCGAGCAGCCAGTACGCGACGTCCGTTAGGAGTTGACATACGTTCACGGAATCCGTGCTTGTTAACGCGCTTGCGTACAGATGGTTGGAATGTTCTTTTCATTATCTTACTTTTTTATATTTTTCACAAATAGGATTGCAAAGGTAGTCTTTTTCACTATAAATACAAAATTTTTTCAAAGTTTTTGTCTATCTTTGACCAACGGAGGCCTGTGATTGGTACTGAAGGCCTTCTGAACATTATTCGCGAACAATGAAAGACAGACTATATCTGATCGACGGACATGCGCTGGTATTCAAGATGTACTATGCATTTCTGCGCCGTCCCATGATCAATTCGAAAGGGGCGGACATGTCCATCCTTTTCGGATTCACTAAGTACATTCTGGAACTGATAAATAGAGAACATCCTGAATATCTGGCAGTTGCATTCGACCCGCCGGGAGGGACGTTCCGAAATGTCATGTATCCTGAATACAAGGCGACCAGGGCCGCGACCCCGCAACTTGTCATTGATGCTCTTGAACCTCTCACGGGAATCTGCAGAGCATTGAAAATACCGGTGCTGATGGTGCCCGGATTCGAGGCGGACGACGTCATCGGCTCGATGGCAAAACGTGAGGCGGCATCCGGCAAACTTGTCTATATGGTCACTCCTGACAAGGACTACGGCCAGCTCATCGAAGAAAACATCTTCCAGGTCAAGCCGGGAAAATCCGGAGGCGCCGACGAAATCGTGGATGTCAAGGCAGTCTGCGAGAAATACGGCATTGACAATCCTACGCAAGTCATTGAAATGCTTACACTTTGCGGCGATACAGCCGACAATGTGCCAGGAGTCAAGGGCGTAGGCGAAGTAGGAGCCGGAAAACTGATTGCAAAGTACGGCACAGTCGAGAACATCTACAGGCACATCGACGAACTTACGGCAAGACAGCAGACACAGTTCCGCGAAGCCGAGGGGCATATCGCATTGAGCCACGACCTCGTGACCATCAAGACGGATATGGAACTGACTGTCAACGATGACGAAATGAAGGTTACAGCGAGCTATACTCCTGAAGTCGCAGACCTCTTCGAGGAATACGAGTTCAATTCATTGAAAAAACTTCTTCCCGAAGCCTCCGGTGTGGAACGCCCATCCATCGAGGCGAAAAAGATGAAGATAAATGAGGTCAATGCTGATGTACTCGCAAAGAAAGCGGCTGAGTTACACAGAGTTGCAATAGTTCAGGCTACAGAAGGAACCGGAGTCTTCGCAGAAGTGACAGGAATGGCTCTTGCGGTATGCAGCGACGAAGACGCAGCCAATCTCGAAGTCAATGTTGCCTATGGCAGTCCTGCTGAATTCAGTAAACTCCTTTCGGACACCTGCATTGACAAATACGGCTATGAACTTAAGACGATGGCCGGACAGTTGGGCAACATGGGGATTGAATTGGGCGGCAAACTCATGGATATCAGCCTGATGCACTATCTTATCAATCCGGAAAAGAGCCACAAGAGCGAGATCCTGGCAAAAAGCTACATCGGCATTGACATCGAAAACAATGCGGAGGAGGCTGAGGAACAGGATGCGCCTTTGTCACTTTTCGACGCGCCTGCCGAGGATGACGGAAAAGGATGCGTGACAGAAGCCGCTGCTGCGATGCTGACTGGCCTCAAGGTGAAAGAGGATGTGGTAACCAATTCTGTCTCAGGGCTGTATGATGAGATAGAAGAGCCGCTCATGCACGTTCTCGAAAAGATGGAACTGACAGGAGTCAAAGTGGATTTGGCCCAGCTGGGAGAGTTTGCTGCAGAACTTCGCAAGGAGATGAATGAGAGGGAGGCAAGAATCCGTGAAATGGCGGAGATGCCGGAACTGAACATCTCATCACCGCGGCAGATTGGAGAACTGCTCTTCGACAAACTGAAGCTGGACCCTAAGGCCAAGAAGACAGCGAGAGGAAGTTATACGACAGATGAGGCAACATTGACAGCGCTCTCGGACAAACATCCGATAATTGAGGAAATCCTCGAGTTCAGGGCTGTGAAGAAACTGCTTTCGACATATATCGAACCGTTCCCAATGTTCGTAAACAAGCAGACAGGACGGGTGCATACGACTTTCAATCAAGCACTTACGGCTACGGGCCGGTTGAGTTCATCGAACCCGAATCTCCAGAATATCCCTATCAGGACGGAGCGTGGAAAGGAAATCAGAAAAGCTTTCGTGGCAGGTTCTGCGGACGGCATCATCGTATCGGCTGACTATTCCCAGATAGAACTGCGAATCATGGCTCATCTCAGTCAGGACCAGCATCTTATACAGGCATTCAGGAATGGCGTGGACGTTCATGCCGCCACTGCCGAAAAGATATTCGGAGTACCTCATGAGGAAGTCACGGCAGACCAGAGACGAGTGGCCAAGACTGCGAATTTCGGAATCATGTACGGAATCTCGTCATTCGGCCTGTCCCAGAGGCTCGGAATATCCAGAAGCGAAGCCAAGAAACTCATTGACGATTACTTCAATGCCTTTCCGGCAATCCGTTCTTTCATTGACGATACGATTGCTGCCGCGAGGGAGAACGGCTACGTCGAGACTATCTTCGGAAGGCGACGGTATCTGCCTGATATCAATGCCAGAAATGCGACGGTCAGGGCGCTCGCGGAGAGAAATGCCGTCAATGCCCCTATACAGGGAACTGCAGCGGACATCATCAAACTCGCGATGATTGGAGTTGACAGGAAAATGGCTGAGGAGGGACTTAGGAGCAAGATGGTCTTGCAGATTCATGACGAACTTCTCTTCGACACGATATCCTCTGAGAGAGAAAAACTGATGTCCATCGTCAAGGAACAGATGGAACATGTAACAGAATTGTCGGTTCCTTTAACAGTAGAATGCAATTATGGCAAAAACTGGCTCGAAGCTCACTAGTATTTCAGACGTGGAGCTTGTGAAAATGGCGCTGGGCGGAAATCAGTTTGCATTTACGGCCATTCACGCCAAATACGAGAAAGCTGTCTATGGAGTCGTGTCCAAAATCGTCACCCATCAGGAAGACATAAAGGACATTTCTCTCGAGACATTTGAGAAAGCTTTCCAGAAGCTCGACACGTTCGACATGGAAAAGCGGTTTTCCACATGGCTGTTCACAATTGCACGAAACAGCGCCCTTGACCATAAAATCAAGTCTGAGAACAAAGGCAAGGTGCTGGTGGATACCACGATATCAGTTCAGGGACAGGACAAGCCGGACAATGTTCCGGACGAACAGCCTACACCGATAGACTCCATTATTTCCGCGCAGAATCATGAGAAATTCCTTGCCTGCATCGAAGGCCTGCCGGAACTTTATGCGCAAGTCGCTGAGAAATATTACATCGCGAACCTCGGCTACAAGGAGATCTCCGAGCAGCTGGAACTGCCGATGGGAACTGTAAAAACACGTATCAATAGAGCCAAGACGCTCATTATCAATAAAATGCTGGAGGAAGACTAGATTATGGATTTCAATGGATTTCTAACTGTTGCAAAGGAGACCTTTCCTGATATGACTGAGCACATGGAGGCAAGTTTCCGTGCCATGGAGGGTCTTTACAATGATTGGAATGCGAAAATCAATGTCATTTCGCGCAAAGACATTGACAGTCTCTATATCCGTCATATCCTCCATTCTCTCGCGATTGCGGCCTATCTGAAAGAGGTGCGGCCCGAAGTGATGGAAGAGTGGAAAAGTGCCGGCAATGTCAATGTGCTGGACCTCGGGACCGGAGGCGGTTTCCCAGGCATCCCTCTCGCAGTCCTGTTCCCCAATGTGAATTTTACCCTTTGTGATTCGGTGGGCAAGAAAACCATTGTGGCTCAGGCAGTTGCAGAAGACTTAGGACTGGAGAACGTGACAGTTGTCAATGCAAGGGCAGAGTCGCTGCCTCAGACTTTCGATTATGTCGTTTCCCGTGCTGTCACTGCGCTGGATAATTTCTGGCCGTGGGTGTCAGGAAAGTTTACTAAGGATATTTTCTATCTGAAAGGAGGAGACTTCGCTGAAGAACTCTGTAAGATGATGAAAATGGCGCGCTTGCGTCCTGGCTCCGTAAGGACCTGGAAGATACAAGACTGGGTGGATGACCCTGTTTTCGAAGAGAAGTTTGTGATAGACATTCCTGCCAGATAATGGGCTTTCTTGAGGGACTCGGGCTGTTAGGCCTTTTTATCGGGACATTTCTTGCTGCTACGGTTTTTCCGTTCAGTTCGGATGCACTGTACCTTGCCATTCTGGCAGCAACTAAAGACACTTTCGGCTGCCTTGTCGTAGGGACTCTCGGAAACTGGCTTGGGAGCGTCGCCACCTATTGGATGGGATGGATAGCACGATGGGACTGGCTGGAGAAGTGGTTCAAGGTACGCCCGGAGACTCTTCAGAAGCAGAAAGAGAAGATAGACAAATATGGCGTGTGGCTGGCTCTCATATGCTGGGTGCCGTTTATCGGCGATGTTATCGCGATAGCGCTCGGATTCTACAGGACACCGCCGGTCAGGACAATGTTTCTTCTCCTTGTGGGGAAGTTCCTGAGATTCCTTTGCTGGAACTGGCTCTACGGCTTCGTGGCCATTGGTTGACAATTAATTGAAATTTGGAAAGTTATCATCAATGTGGCGGTTCGTGTCAGATAATCTTGCAGTCGGGTATGACGGTGCGGCATTGGCTTGCGGCATCTCTTTCAGCATCGGTCCGGGGGAGTGTGTGCTTCTTTGCGGTGCCAACGGCATTGGCAAGAGTACTCTTCTGAAAACGATGGCGGGATTGTGTTCTCCTCTTGGCGGAACTTGCATATTTGAACCGGACAATGCTGGACATCATTTGGTTATGGTCACGCCGAAGATTCCTAAAGTACCCGGGTTTACAGTGGAAGAGTTTATCGCGGCGGGCTGTTTCCGTGAGACCGGATGGTTCGGCCATGTGCCGTTGAAAATCAGGAAAAGGATCGGCGAGGCCGTGACGCGAATGGGAATCCAGTCGTTGTCCGGGCGCGACATCTCGTCTCTCAGCGATGGTGAGTTCCAGAAGGTTACGATAGCTTCGGCCCATGCTCAGAGGGCAGACATCATCCTTCTGGATGAGCCGACCGCATTTCTGGATGTTGACAGTAGGGAAAGTGTCCTCTCGGTTCTCCAGAACCTTGTCTCACAGGGCAATGTCTCAGTCGTGTTTTCTTCTCATGATATCGTCTCGGCCTCAAGATGCTGCAACAGGGTATTCGGAATGTTGAGGTCAGAGAGCGGGGTTGTTTTCAATGATTCCGGCAGGGGAGCATCTGCAGATGTCATACGCGAAACCATAGAAGGCTGCTTCACGTCTTTCAGAGGATTCTCTTGTTCCTGAGTATAAGGAAGATGACGGGGATGCCGAGGAATGCAATCGTGCTTCCGGCCGGAAGCGGAGTGCTCCATATCATTGAAAGTATGTCTCCCGCGAGGCTGAGTATTGCTCCGCAGAGGAGGGAAAGCGGCAGGACAGTCTGCATAGATGATTTTCCAGAGAAGGCTCTGACTATGTGCGGCGCTACTATCCCGATGAATCCAATCGGCCCGCAGAAGGCTGTCACTGAGCCTGTTATGAGACAGCACGATAGCATTGACAATGCCCTTGTCCTTCCGGTTCTTACTCCCGCGGATTCTGCATATTCCTCTCCGAAAAGCATTGCGCTGAGGCCTTTGCCCACTACGGCGGCCAGCGTTGACCCCGTCACGAGGCAGCATGTCATTGTCCCGATTCCGCTCCATGTGTTGCCGCTGAAACTGCCTGCCGCCCAGTTCCAATACATTTTCAGCTGACTCTCGCTTGCCTGGTACTCTATCATTGATGTCAATGCGCTCATGACGAATCCGGCCATGACTCCTGTGATGAGGAGCACGGATGAACTGCGGACGCGCGAAGAAATTCCGAGGATTATCATTGACATTATCAATGCTCCTGCGGCGGCTGCGGCCGTCATTCCGATTGCGGATCCGGTGGTGAATCCTGCGACGGTGGATGCGATGGCTGCGCCGGTACCTGCGCCTGCGCTGATTCCCAGAATGTGCGGGTCTGAAAGTGGATTGCGGAATAGTGCCTGCATCTGTGCTCCGCAAATCGCGAGTCCGCTGCCGGCGATGATTGCCGTCAGGATGCGCGGAATCCGGATCTGCCAGATTATTGTCAATGCTGGATTGCCATCTGCTGCCGGGCCTGCTAGAAGAGTGTTGCAAATGTCTATGCCTGAGAGGTTTGCGGACCCTGTGAACAAGTCTATAACGGTCAGGGCCAGGAAAACGGCAATGCCGGCAATCCACAGGCAGGTTATGCGTGCCTGGCTGCTCATTCGCTCTTGATGTTCGTTGCCACAGGTATCAATGCCATGATGAAGCCTATGGCGGTTATGCATGCTGCGGTGACCAGGATGTCCGGCCATGAGATGATTATCGGGTAGGAACTGGCCGTGAATCCGCCTGGCATTTTTATGAATCCGAAGTGCTGCTGGGCAAGCGCGAATCCTACTCCGGTAATCAGGCCGGCAATCAGGCCTGAAAGGGATATTAGCCATCCTTCAGTGACGAAAATCCGTCTGATCAGGCTGTCCTGGGCTCCCATGCTCCGGAGAGTGGATATGTCTGTCTGTTTTTCGATGATGAGCATGGACAGGCTGCCGAAGATGCTGAAGGCTATGATAATCACTATAAATATGAGTATCAGGAAGATAGCTGCCTTTTCGTATTTCATCATCTTATAGAGCGCGGTGTTCTGCTCGAACCTGTCGCGTACCAGATAATCTGGCCCCAACTGTTTCTGGAGTTCGTTCTGAATTTTCCGGATTACCTTTTCGCCGTATTTGCCGTCAATGCGGATTTCTATAGCCGATACTTCATCGTCATAGCCGAGCAGTTCCCTCATTGTCTCCAGAGGAACTATCATCAGACCTGCATCCACCTGGGCATTGACACTGAAGATTCCTGCCGGGAATACCTTGACCATTTCGATGGAGGCGGCCGGATTTGACATTGATATTTTCCTGTCGCGTGCCGGGAAGTAGATTTCTATTGGGGCGACGAACCGTGGGCTGATGTTCATCGTGTAGGCGGTTTTCGCTCCTACCACTGCAAGCGGAACCTCGCCGCGGTGGAGGGTGAATTTTCCGTCCTTCAGGTGGTCTTTCAGAGGGGATTCCTCCTCATAGACCTTGTCCGCGCCTTTGGCTTTGATTACCCCGTTGTGCCCGTCATAGTTTATGAATACGTTCTCTTCCAGGATACTGCACATGTTCAGGACTTCTTCCTGGTCATATGCCCAGTCGAACGCGGGGGAGTCCGGGACGAAAACTTTCCCTTCGGCGGGGGTAACAAGAATGTCCGGCTCAATGTTCCCGAGCGAGTCCTTGACGAGACTGTCGAAACCATTATAGACGGACATTATTATTATCAATGCTGCTGTGCCTGTCGCCATGCCGACCGCACTTATCGCGGAGATAATGTTTATGACATTGTGTGATTTCTTCGCGAAAAGGTATCTTACGGCAAATCTTAGCGGCAGATTCATTGCGTTTCGTATTTCAGCCTATACGGCTTATTTTTTCAGGAGTTCATCAATGTGCTCCGCGTAGTCGAGTGACGTATCCTGGAAAAATACGAGTTCAGGGACGATGCGGAGCTGTTTTGCCACGACATGGCCGAGTTCTCCGCGTATAGCGCGCGAATTGTCATTGATAATCTGCATCGCTGCCTCAGCCTTTGCTGAAGGGAAGATGCTTACATATACTTTAGCGACTGAAAGGTCAGGGCTGATTCTGACTTCAGTTACGGATACCATGGCTCCGCCGAATGCAGCCATGCCCTTGCTTCTGATGATTTCAGCAAGGTCTTTCTGCAATTCTTTGGCTACTTTGAGCTGTCTGGTGCTTGCACCGTTCTCCATATCAGATTATTCTTATAAGATTATAATTCTTCTTGCCTCTCTGTGCGAGGATGTATTTGCCATCGACGATGTCTTTTTCGCTTACCTCGTACTCGATGTCAGCGACCTTGTCCTTGTTCAGGCTGACTCCGCCGCCCTGAATCATCTTGCGGCACTCGCCCTTGGACGGGAATACCTGTGTCTTGACTGCAAGAAGTTCAATGATGTTGCATGGGAGGTCTTCTTTCTTGATATCGAAGGTCGGGACACCTGAGAATACTGCGAGGAAGGTTCTCTCGTCGAGTTTTCTGAGCTCTTCAGAAGTGGAGTTTCCGAACAGCATCTTGGAAGCTGAAAGTGCATTCTCATACTCTGCCTCTCCATGAACGAGGATGGTAACTTCCTTAGCCAGAAGCTTCTGGAGTTTTCTCTGTCCAGGGTCGAGCTGATGGTCTGCAACTGCAGCCTCTACCTCTTCCTTGGTAAGGAGTGTGAAAATCTTGATGTAGCGCTCGGCATCTTCATCGGATACATTGAGCCAGAACTGGTAGAACTCGTAAGGCGAGGTTCTTTCAGGATCGAGCCAGATGTTGCCTTTCTCGGTCTTGCCGAACTTCTTTCCGTCAGCCTTCCTGATGAGTGGGCAGGTCAATGCGTATGCGTCGGTCTTGCCGAGCATTCTTCTGATAAGTTCAGTTCCTGTAGTGATGTTTCCCCACTGGTCGCTTCCGCCCATCTCCAGATGGCAGTTCTTGTTTTCATAGAGCCAGAGGAAATCGTATCCCTGGAGCAACTGGTAGCTGAACTCTGTGAATGACATGCCTTCGCGTGACTCGTTGGACAGTCTCATCTTTACGGAATCCTTGGCCATCATGTAGTTCACAGTGATGTGCTTGCCGACGTCTCTGATGAAATTCAGGAAACTGTAATTTTTCATCCAGTCGTAGTTGTTCACAAGCTCGGCACGGTTAGGAGCATCTGAATCGAAATCCAGGAATTTGGAAAGCTGCTTCCTGATGCCCTCGATATTGTGCTGGAGCGTCTCCTCGTCGAGGAGGTTCCTTTCCTGTGACTTCATGGAAGGGTCTCCAATCATACCTGTCGCGCCTCCGATCAATGCTATCGGCTTGTGGCCGCATTCCTGGAAGTGTCTGAGAATCATGATACTTACGAGATGGCCGATGTGAAGAGAGTCGGCTGTCGGGTCAATGCCGACGTACGCTGCTGTAGGGCCTTCCATCAGTTTCTCCTCTGTTCCCGGCATGATGTCCTGGATCATGCCTCTCCATTTGAGTTCCTCTACGAAATTTTTCATCTGTATATTACGTTTTTTATTATTCGATTTAGTTACTGCAATTTGCAAATATAATGAAACTAGTCTTAAGTTAGAAATTTTTTTCGGAGGGTGTCTTTTTCAGGCGGATTTGGACAGTCTGGAGCGGTTTGTGTTTTTTGAAAAAAGTGTTGGATTTGTGATTTACAAATACTATCTTGCCAAACGTTGAATGAGCGGACAGATATAGGAGCGTTACTTATTACGGTTAGACTATTTTTTTGTTATTATGTACCTGAAACGATTGCTCTGGGCTTTGGCGGCCCCGCTTTTTTTTGTTTCCTGTTCTGAAAAGGAAGCGCCTGATACAGAACCTGAGGTCAAGATTGATTTTGCTGTGACAAGTGTCTCAGTCCCGGCAGGTACGTCATCTGAATTGGCATTGACAGTAGATCCTTCCGAGAAGGCATCTCTCGTATCCGTGTCCATTGCTGACGAGGAAGTGGCAAGCATTACCGGAACAAGGGTTGATGGAGACAATGTTTATGTTGCGCTCCAGAGCAACTCTCTCGGAACCACCACTCTTGTGGCAGTCCTCGAGGACAAGATCGCGGAATGCGCCGTCACGGTCGCTCCGATTGCAGTTGAGAGCATTATCCTCGACAAGACCTCCATAGATATCAATATGTATGATACCTATACTCTGAAGGCTGAGGTCAAGCCTGAAAATGCCACGAATCCGATAATCGACTGGACTTCAAGCGACGACAGAATCGCTACTGTTTCCCGTGGTGTCGTTACCGGCATCAGGGAAGGAAAGGCTACCATCACAGCCGCCTTCGGAGGCGTTGAGACCAAGTGTGAGGTCAATGTCCACATGGTTCATGCCGAGTCCCTTACACTGGATGTCACTTCCAAGGAAATTGCTGAAGGTGAGACCTTTATCGTGACTGCTACAGTGCTTCCGAAGAATGTCACATCCAAGACGATGACATGGAGTGTGAGCAAGACGTCCGTCGCCAGCTTCGAGGTCATCGATGTGGACATAAAGGATAACATTGTCGCTGCACGAGTTACCGGACTTGAGCCTGGTGAGGCTGTGCTTTCTGTCGAGTGTTCAGGCCTGACTGCGGAATGTGCAGTTATAGTAAAGGCTCCGGTAATCCCTGTTGCTCCACCTAAGGTTGGTGACTACTATTATAGCGACGGTACCTGGAGTGACGGCGGTCTGATTTCCATCAATGATGATGGAACAGGCCCTGTATGGAAGGATGTGAAGCCTGCTCCTGAAGCCGGCAAGACCGTGATAGGCATCGTGTTCCAGACAGATGCGAAAAGAATATCTGCAACTGAAAAGGCTGCCGGCCACACCAATGGTCTCGTGATGGCTGTCAGAACGGCGCATGGAGAAAAGTCCATGTTTACGAGATATTCTTTCGACAATGATTTCGAGAATATACCTAACAAGAAACTCGGAACTTCCTGGTATGGTGACATCGAAGGCTACAACTGGACTGAGGAAATCAAGAAGGCATATCCGGGAGACAAGATATCACAGTGTCCTGCATTCGATTTCACGACAAGAGACTTCCAGCCTTCTGCTCCTGCCGGAACATCCGGATGGTATGTTCCTTCCATCGGACAGGTTTGGGATATGATGGCCAATCTTGGAGGCGGTGAGGTTGCCGCTCAGATCAAGGAAGCAAGGACATATACCGCCGACATCTCTTATTATTGGAGAGATCATGGCAGAATGAATCTGACATACAATCCGATAGAGAAACTCAATTCATGCATGTCTCAGATTCCGGATTCGGAGAAAGAGAACTTTACCCACAGCAACAAGCGCGGTGAAAGTAATCTTTGTGAGATATTGTCGTCATCTCTTTATGACAATACAGATGGAAACGTATGTGTCTTCTGGCTTTACGATGACGGACAGATCGAATTCGAGATTGACTGGTCAGACAATACCTATGTCTGCCGGCCTATACTATCATTCTAAAAATCTTAAATCATAAGTAGATATGAGAAAATTATTTTTATCAATGCTCGCCGTGGCATTAGTGTGCTGCGCCTGCGGTGATCTGAAGGACAGAGTGGACGTTCTCGAACAGAAGGTTTCCGCTCTCGAATCCAAGGTTAATCAGAATGTCAATTCTATCAATGCGCTTGTGGACGCTGCCAAGAAAGCTGTGACCATCACCAAAGTCGAAACCTTGACTGATGGCTATAAGATTTATTTCAGTGACGGCACAATTTCGACTATTTCGAATGGTGTGAATGGTACAGATGGTAAGGATGGAGTAGATGGAAAAGATGCTGTTGCTCCTGTAATAGGTATCAAAGAAGAAGAGGGTGTTTATTACTGGACTATTGACGGAGAGTTTGTTCTCAACAATGGACAGAAAGTGCCAGTGACAGGAAAGGATGGCCTTACTCCTCAGTTCAAGATTCAGGATGGCAAATGGTATGTGTCTTTCGACGGAAACACTTGGAATGCAGTGCCTGTGACCGGCACCGAAAAACCTGAGCTCGTAATGTCTGAGACCGATGACGAATATGTATTCACACTTGGCGAGACCACTATCCGCATTGCTAAGGAGCATGCGTTCATGATCAAGGTTACCAGTGATGTCCAGAAAGTAACTCCTGGCGAGGTTGTCTCCTTTGGATATACGGTTACTGGTGCAGATGCTACGACTCACGTCATCATTGAAGCCAATGGCGTAGAGGCTCAACTTGACGAAGAGAAGTCCTTGGTAACTGTTACAGTTCCATCAGTAATTGAGGACAATTCTTACGTGATGGTCAAGGCTATCCGAAACAGTGACGGAAAGTATTCTGCACAGTATATCACTATCAAACTTAATCAGTACGGCACATTCGGCGGTGTCATTGTGGTAGATGAGGATGAATATCTTAACTGGTAAATAGAAGTTAATTATGAGAAAGACATTATATATGGCAGCAGCGCTGGCTGTATTGGCAGGCTGCGCAAAAACAGAAACTCAGCCGGAGAATCCTGCAGGCAGAAATCTTGACCTTACCGCGAACGTTGAAGGTGTCGGCACCAGGGCGGTTTTCGATGGAGATTCACATATCAAGTTTGAGAAGTACGATGCTTTCCGCGGAGCTATCGCCCTTCCTGACAGTCCTACTAAGGCTGTGAAGGTGGGTGAAAGAAACTTTGCAGTAGCAAGCAGCTATGCTGTTTCTTTCAAAGTGGAGGATCCGGAGGCTGCATCTCCTGTATTCAAGGGCTCGTTCTACAGTATTGTCGAGGCAAACAATGCTGATACGTACAAGTTCTATGGCGTATTTCCTTCAGATGCGGTTTCTACTACTTCTGAAGACCTTACTTCATGGAGAGTTGAGGTAAGTGGTACTCAGACCGCCTCACAGACATCTTGGCATGGCAGGTCTGATGTCATGCTTATGGAGCCTGCTGAAGTAAAAGTTCAGGATAAAGAAAAGACTCAGTACAATGAGTATAATTCTTCTGCTTCTGTCAATGTCAGATTTGCACATCTGTTCGGATTCGGAAAGATCACCTTTGCTGATGTCCCTGAAGCTTATGCAAAGCAGAAGGTTGATCAGGTTATAATCGAAGCTGTCGGTGAAAACAAGGACCTTGCAGGTGTCTTCAAGGTGGATTTGACCAAGGATATTTCTGATGTTAAGCCTGTTCCGTTCAATACTGGTTCGACTTTGACCATCACTCCTGATTCTGATGTCACTGTCGCTGACAATGTAGTTTGGTTTGTTGCCAATCCTGGTCTTTATGATGTAAAGGTTACTGTCAAGACCGGAAGATATGACCTGGTATTCGAGCGTACAGGACTCAATATCAAACGCAGCAAGATTGCCGAGCCTACTGTCCATTTCAAAGAGGCTGACGTTGCCGAGTCTCATGATGTCGCTCTTGCGGCAGGGGAGAAGTGGGTGCACACTCCTACTTATACCAATTCGCTTTCCAGTATCCAAAAAGTTGCTTCATGGGGAGACGGTGACAAGAAGATGTCATTTGTATTGACCTATCCTGAAAACAATAGTGATAACTTCGGAACGACTTATTACAAAGCAGCCGGTTATGCTCAGGGATTTGCACAGAACAATATGCGTGGCGGCAAGGCTACCCTTACATCCCGTGCATCTTTCTCAGGAGTGAAGATGGTAAAGGTAAATCTCGGTATCTATACCCAGAATGCTACATGTGACTTCACTATTGCTCTTGCCAATGGTACTGACACAACTGTTCTGAAGAAGATTTCTGTGGATTCAGGTGATGGCACTCCAAGTCCTGAAGGCGCTGATTATTTCTTCGAGAATACCACTGGCGTGGAGAAGGGTGATTTCGTAATTACCGTAAGCAATCTCAGCGCACAGGATATCAGACCTTATCTCGGACTTCTTGTCATCAATCCTGAACCTGAACTTGTCCTCGGTGAGAGTGCAATCAAACTTGATAAGACAGCATCAACTGGTGAAATAGCATGTAATGCTTATGCAACCAAATCTGTTCCTGAGGTTTCTTCTGATGCGGAGTGGCTGAAAGTTACTTATGCTGACGGTAAGATTTCTTATACCGTAGATGCCAACGAAGGTTCAAAGAGAACTGCTACGATTACTGTTAAGCTTACGGATGGTGATTTCAGTGTAGTGAAGACCATTGCTGTGACACAGAAGTCCGCCCTCGAAATCGAGTATAAACTTACTGTTACACCTGCAGTCATGAATGAGATTCTCAAGGCTGAGGCCGAGAAGCATCCGGATGCTACATCCAGCGATTACTTTGAAGTAGATGCTACATTCCAGGCTGTTGCGACCGACGGCTCCGGTAAGACTGTCGATGTGAAGATGCATGCTAACCAGATGTATGTGACCGACCTTTCAGAGTCTTCATTCCGTATGAAGGGCAAATTCTATTGCAGCCAGTCAGTCGGCTTTGTGGAGAAGGTGGTCATCAGTGCTAACAGCACCGTTTCTACAGGTAACTATGCTTCTCTTGCAATCAAGTTCTCGAAAGACGGTTCATCATGGAGCAATCTTCCGTCAACGGCCATAACCCATGAAGGCAAGGTCAGCACAGTGGTCAATACTGATGAGGACAATACATATTTCAGCATTGATGCTTCAGGCGGCTTTACTACTCTTTATGTGGATAACTTCGAGGTTACATTCATTGGTGAATAATTTGTAACTCACGTTAAATTTTGACAAAATGAAATCATATCCGTTTATCAGGATAATAGCAGCGGTTGTTGTTCCCTTTCTCATTCTCTCATGCAGTGAGGAAGAGGATGAGACCCCTGTTACATCCTCTTTCAATGTAGAAAGCCCGATCGTAAATGTCGGTGTGTCCGGCGGTTCATTTAATTTGGAGTATAGCATTGACGGTCCCCAGGCCGGTGCGGTAGCGGATGTGGTGACGGAGACGTCATGGCTCAAGATAGGCGCAGTGTCGTCATCCGGAATTGAAGTTTCGGTTCTGGCCAATGCTGACGGCGTGGACAGGACGGGAAAAATCGAACTCAGGGGTAAAGGCATCAAGGACAAGACGGTACATGTGCTTCAGAGCAAGTTGTCTGATTCTGAACCTTTCTACAGCAAGTTCGCTTTTGACATAAGCAATGTCACGACATCGGCTGTGGACGTGGAGATCACACCTGTGGATCCTGCCGCATATTACTATACGACTATCGTTTCCAAGAAGGAGTATGATGCTCGTGGAAAAGCCGGTATCGTGGAAGCGCTTATCCAGTATGTCGAGCAGATTGTGTCGATGGCCGGCTCGGGATTCGATCCTAGGGTTCTTCTCACTCAGGGTTATTACAACTCTGCGTCTGATGAAGATGCTACTATGGACCTGAATGACAACTCCGAGTATTATGTCGTTGCCTTTGATATGGATTTCGATGAGTCCGGAAATGTCATAACAAGCGGCAAGGCGGAATTCTGCAAGTTCAGGACGGCGCCTGCTACACCGGTGGACATGACATTCACTCTTGCTGTAACTGGCAGGAAAGTGGAGGTCATCCCGTCTGCGGACTTTACTTATGTCTGCGGAGTGGCTTCCAAGTCGGCCTGGGATGAATATGATGATCCTGCCGAGGTTGCCAGGGAGTACCTCTCCATCGCGAAGCGTTACGAGATGATCGACAAGATACTGCTTTCCGGCAAACAGAATCTGGATCTCTCAGATATGGTAGAAAACCCGGGAGAGTATGTCGTCTATGTTGTCGGCTACCGCAAATCGGCAACGGACGGAGGTCTTACCACCGACGTGACATTTAAAACGTTCACTTATGCCAAATAGGTGCCTGAGACCGCGGAACTGCAATTAGAATTGTAATTTTCGTGCAAAACCACTAAATTTGCAGAGTTTGACCAGGAAATGGAATCCGGTCAAACTCTGCTTTTTATTGAATTGTAATTAAAGTTTCAGATATTATGAGAAAAAACATTGTTGCCGGTAACTGGAAGATGAATACCACCGTTCCAGAAGGTGTAGAGCTTGCTAAAGCTGTCGTTGAAAAATCAGCTCAGGTTCCTGAGGGTGTAGGTCTTATCATCGCTACTCCGTTCACACATCTCGTACCTGTTTCAGAAGTTGTAAAGGGTACCAGAGTAGAACTTTCTGCAGAGAACTGCGCAGACAAGGAGAAGGGTGCTTATACAGGAGAGGTTTCAGCTGCTATGCTTGCTTCAGCCGGCTGCGAATATACAATCCTCGGACACTCTGAGAGAAGACAGTATTATGGTGAGACAGATGCTACTCTCGTAGAGAAAGTGAAGCTCGCTCTTGCAAATGGTCTTGGTGTCATCTTCTGCGTAGGTGAGAACCTTGAGCAGAGAGAGGCAGGCAAGCACTTCGAGGTTGTGACAGCTCAGATCGAGAACGTCCTCTTCGGTCTTTCAGCTGAGGAAATGTCTAAGATTATCGTTGCTTACGAGCCTGTATGGGCTATCGGAACAGGCAAAACAGCTACAGCAGAACAGGCTCAGGAAATCCACGCTTGCATCCGTAAGGTACTTGCTGACAAGTTCGGCGCCCAGGTAGCTGAGGATACAACTATCCTTTATGGCGGAAGCTGCAAGCCTTCAAATGCAAAGGAACTGTTCGCTTGCCCTGATATCGACGGCGGTCTTATCGGTGGCGCAGCTCTCAAGGCTGACGACTTCATCCAGATCGCATTGTCATTCTAGTTTTCAGCGGCTTTGGCCGCTCAAACAGGAACTAACTTATAGGCGAGGAAACGAACATTATTGTCCGTTGTCTCGCCTTATTCATTATTCAAGTATATGATAAGAAAAATAACATTGACCTGTATGTGTCTCGCGGCACTTGCGTCTTGCGGAAACAGGGCACCGAAATCAGAATTGCAGAAGAAAGTGGATTCTTATGCGGTGTTCCAGATCGGTTCTCCTTACATGGAGGGTATCTCTGACAATGGAAAAGAGGTTCTCAATCTTTTCAGAAAAGCTGCCGATGAGGCAGACAACATTTTCTGGCAGCAGACTTTCGGTGACAAGAATGCGATTATGTCGCTTCCTGACGGTGCAGCCAAGGATTTGGCCCTCATCAATTACGGACCATGGGACCGTATGGATAACAACGCTCCTTTCATTGAGGGTTACGGCGAACGTCCAGCCGGTGCGAATTTCTATCCTGCCGACATGACAAAGGAGGAGTTCGATGCTCTGGAAGACCCTGCCAAGTTCAGCCCTTACACCATCATCAGAAGGGGAGAGGACGGCAAACTCAAGGTGGTATGGTATCATGAGGCATACAAGGAGAGCATTGACAAGATTTGCGGATACTTGGAGAGCGCAGCTACCATGACCATCAAGGAGAGCGTGAGAAACTACCTTCTCAAGAGAGTTGAGGCCCTCAGGACTGATTCATATAAGGAATCCGACTATGCTTGGATGGATATGAAGGACAGCAAGATGGACCTCGTAATAGGACCTATCGAGAACTACGAGGACGGAATCTATGGACTCAAGACTTCTTATGAGTGCTTCATCCTTCTCAAGGATCTGAAGAAGACAGAGGAACTCACCAAGTATATTTCAATGCTCCCGGACCTCCAGAAGAGCCTCCCTTGCCCTGAGGAGTACAAGACCTTCGTTCCTGGAACAGAGTCTGACATGTTCGTTTATGATGCGATCTACTATGCCGGTGATGCCAATGCCGGCGGAAAGACCATTGCGATCAATCTTCCTAACGACCATGAGGTTCAGGCCGAAAAGGGAACCCGCCGTCTTCAGCTCCGCAATGTCATTAAGGCTAAATTCGACAAGATCGTCTATCCGATCGGCCAGATTCTTTTCGAGCCTGAGCAGCAGAGATATCTCAGCGCTGATGCATTCTTCTGGAATGTTACCTTCCATGAGGTTGCACACGGTCTCGGAGTCAAGGAAACTGTCAATGGCCTCGGCGGTGTGAAGGAGGCTCTAGGAAATGAGGCTTCCACATGGGAGGAGGCAAAAGCTGACATCCTTGGACTTTACATGGTATGCAACCTTATCGACAGAGGCGAAATTCCTCTCATTTCCAAGGAAGCGGCCATCACGACATATATTGCCAGCCTTGTCCGTTCAGTACGTTTCGGTGCTGCCGACGCTCACGGCCGTGCAAATATGATGTGCTATAATTACCTTAAGGACAACGGCGCGTTCGAAAGAAACAAGGACGGCCTGTATCATGTGAATTTCGACAAGGTCCCTCAGATTGTAGCTGACTGGTCTAACCTTATCCTCACGACCCAGGCTACAGGAAACTACATGTTCGCGAAGGAGTATGAGACAAATCATGCTGTAGTTCCTGAGGCTCTTTCTGCTGATATTGCCAATGTCAACAGAGGTGGAGTTCCTGTCGATATCCGTTTTGAGTTCGTTTGGTAAGTAACCTTCAAAAAATTTTTTCAGAATGATGCAACATTTGAGACCGGACCTGCATCTATCAGTCAGGTTTAGGTTTTAGTACACGTCTAGAGGTCGGCAAGCCGCGAGGTTTCCGGCCTTTATTGTTTCTATACTGCAGCTGTTTTGTGGGTGCGGATTTGGTTTATTGGCGAATTATCACTATTATTCGGCTTTGATATACAAATTTGCCAGATGAACAGATTGCAAAGAGTTATTGCCGCGATATTGATTTTTTTTACAGGGGCGTTCATTTCATTGGGCTCTCCTGCATGGAAGGGCGTGGTAACATTGACACAACCCGATGGTACGGTCATTGAAGGAAAGCTGAGGGGCGATGAATTTATGCACGTGATGACGGATCTGCAGGGAAATGCGCTGGTTCAGAATGGCGACGGCTTCTGGTGTTATGCGAGATTCAGCGGGGAAGGACAGATTTACAGCAGCGGTATAATTGCCGGAAAGGCATCTGTGGCCCCTTCAAGCCGGATTCCTTATGAAATGCTCGGAAGGATAGCCTCGGAGAGACGTGTCGCGGCGCGGCGTAATTCATTGACATTAAGCAATAAACGGGCGCTTGCGCCTAAAGATGGTGCGGTCCCGCACAGGCATTGTCTGATCCTTTTGGCTGAGTTCTCAGATGTCAAGATGACACATCCGGTGGAGCACTTCGAGGCATTGATAAACAAAGGTGAAAACTGTGCCAAGCGTTATTTCGAGGACCAGTTTCTGGGGGAGTGTGAGTTTACATTCGACATCGCGCCGATTGTCACGCTTCCCAATCCTCTTAAATATTACGGGAAAAACAAGAATGGAAGTGATGAAAAGCCTCATGAGGCAGTGGCTGAGGCTTGTCGTCTTGCCCACGAAAAAGGCATTGACTTTTCTGCATATGACGACGACGGCGACGGGATTGTGGATAATGTCTTTGTCTTCGTTGCTGGGAAGGATGAGGCGGATGGCGGTGGGGACGACTGCATCTGGTCCCATGCGTGGCATCTGAAATCTGCTGGCATTGACCTTGTCTTGGACGGGAAACGCATTGACCATTATGCGGTTTCTTCGGAACTTTCGCGCCGCACTTCGGGCAAATTCCAGTTCCGTACGATTGGTACTTTCTGCCACGAATACAGTCATATTCTGGGACTTGTCGATATGTATGACACTGATTTGGAGGGCAGCGGGGGAAAGTCGGAGGCGCTCTGGAAGACGACGGCGCTGATGGACGGCGGCAATTACAACAACGATGGCCGCACACCTCCGTATTACAATGCCATTGACCGCGACATGCTCGGAATCGGAAAGCCGGAGGAACTGAAAGAAGGCAAGTATAAATTGGAACCTGTCAATGTCAATGGGCGTTTTCTGAAATTTGCCGGCCACAATCCTGATGAGTATTATCTTATAGAATGTCGCGCGAACAACGGATGGGATGTGTATTGCGGCGGAAAAGGACTTGCGATCTATCACATTGACAAATCCTCCAATGCAACAGGCTATTCTCCTGTCTATGAGCGTGTTGCTACGGCTGCGGAAAGGTGGTCCAGCAATGAGGTGAACTGCCGCCCGACGATGCAGTGCGCTGATATGATGGAGGCTTATGACAAGGCTGTTGATGCCAGTCAGGTTTTCTTCCCTTATGCCAGGAACAATTCGTTTACTCCTCATTCTGTCCCGGCCTTCAAGTTCCGTGACGGGTCTTTCTCGCATCTGGCGATAACGGATATTCTGCAGATGGGTGATGAGGTCGCCTTCAACGTGGTCCGGAGCCAGGATGCCCGCCCTTCCATAGTTGTGTCATCGTCCAGGGATGTGTATCAGAACATGGCCATAATCCAATGGAAGACAGATCATTCGGACAATAGGTCTCCTGCTGTGGTATCGTGGGGGCAGAGTGGGAAGACTCTTAAGGAAGAGCAGGTTTTCGAGTATGAGCCGTGCTGTTTTGCGCTTCGTCTGGAGGGCCTGAAGCCCGCGACCGCATATACCGTGAAGATTCATTATGCTGAGAATGAGATAAGGGGAAAGGAGACCACTGTCAATTTTACTACGCGCAGTGTGTATAATGATGGGGCACCTTTCATCTGGTTCAATGCTGACCAGCGGAATGATGACGGGACTTTCAAGAAAAATGCACTTATTCCACTGGGTGTCTGCAATGTGAATAATGTCCAGGATATCCAGTGGTTCATGGACGGAAGACGGATCGCTGCCGGCAAGAACGGATATTATGAACTGTCCAGGTCCTGCGTGATAACTGCCGTTGTCACCTATGTGGACGGTGCGACTGATGTAATAGAGAAAAATGTCACGATAAGATGAAAGGAACGAAGTATATATGTTTGTCAATGCTGGTGTGTTTCATCCTTTCAGGGTGCTGCCGCAAGCATGAGCCTGATCCTGAGTTCGTTACTGGAGGTGAAATAGTCCTGAAGATAGACGGGGCCGTGAAAGTCAAGTACGTGCCGGAAACTTTTCAGCTTGGATTCAGTCCGGAGAGGAAACAGTTCCGCGTGCACGATGATAATATGACCAGGTTCTATATCCTGACTTGTTCTGAACTGCCTGAACGTGTAGGACAGCAGATCCGCTGTTCCCTGAAGTACGGAATCAATGGTAAGATGTTCTACAAGTCCGGGATGTCTTTCGCTGTGGAAAAAATGGATGAGGCCGGAACTGTCTGGCTGTGGTGTAAAAAAAAGAACACAGGAGTCTCTGTACGTATTCTCAGGAAGTGATTGCTCACTTGTGGAATCGGTGTCGTATTCGTATCTTTGTCGAAATATGAATTCCTGTTCCGCATCAGCGGACTTAAACCAACAAAGAATACGACATGGCAGACGAGAAGATCATTTTTTCCATGAACAGGGTAGGAAAGGTCCTCCCATCAAGCAACAGAATTATACTTAAAGACATTTGTCTATCATTCTTTTACGGGGCGAAGATCGGTATCATCGGTCTCAACGGCTCCGGTAAATCGACATTGATGAAAATCATCGCCGGAGTCGAGCAGAGCTATCAGGGTGAGGTTGTCTGGGCTCCGGGATACAGTGTGGGATATCTGGAGCAGGAGCCTCAGATGGATCCGGAGAAGACTGTACTGGAAGTCGTTCAGGAGGGTGTCCAGGAGATTATGGATGTCCTGAAGGAATATGAGGAGGTCAACCTCAAGTTCTGCGAGCCGATGAGTGATGATGAGATGAACAAGCTTATCGAAAGACAGGGCGAACTCACCGAGAAAATCGAGCATTGCGGAGGTTGGGAGATTGATTCCAAACTTGAGCGTGCTATGGATGCGCTCCAGTGTCCTCCTTCTGATGCGAAGATTGCAAATCTCAGTGGCGGTGAGAGACGTCGTGTGGCATTGTGCCGCCTTCTTCTCCAGCAGCCGGATGTGCTTCTTCTCGACGAGCCGACCAACCATCTCGATACCGAGAGTATCCAGTGGCTCGAGGCGCATCTTCAGCAGTATAAGGGTACTGTGATTGCCGTTACCCATGACCGTTATTTCCTCGATGATGTTGCTGGCTGGATTCTGGAACTTGACAGGGGAGAGGGTATTCCTTGGAAAGGCAACTACTCTTCATGGCTTGAGCAGAAGACCAAGCGTCTGGAAATGGAGGAAAAACAGGAGAGCAAGCGCAGAAAGACATTGGAGCGCGAGCTTGAGTGGGTCAGGATGGCTCCTAAGGCGCGTCACGCCAAGTCCAAGGCCAGACTCGGTGCTTATGAAAAGTTAGCCAGCCAGGACGGCAAGGAGAAAGAGGCTAATCTCGAAATCTATATTCCTGACGGGCCGAAGCTCGGAAACAAGGTCATCCAGTTCAATGATGTTTCGAAGGCTTATGGCGACAAGCTTCTGTTCGAGCATCTTTCGTTCGTTCTTCCGCCTGCCGGCATTGTCGGTGTAATCGGTCCTAACGGTGCCGGCAAGACTACGCTTTTCCGTCTTATCATGGGACTTGAACAGCCTGACAATGGTGATATTACCATCGGCGAGACAGTCAAACTGGCATACGTCGACCAGCAGCACAAGAGCATTGACCCTGACAAGACTGTCTTCCAGACTATCGCCGACGGTTCAGACTGGATCAGGCTCGGCAAGCGTGATGTCAATGCCCGTGCATATGTTTCCCGTTTCAACTTTACCGGTTCTGACCAGGAGAAGCGTTGCGGGGTGCTTTCCGGTGGTGAAAGAAACAGGCTCCATCTTGCTCTGACATTGAAGGATGAGGGTAACGTCCTTCTCCTCGACGAACCTACCAATGATGTGGATGTCAATACTATACGTGCCCTGGAGGAAGGTCTTGAGAATTTCGCCGGCTGTGCTGTAGTAATTTCCCACGACCGCTGGTTCCTCGACCGTATCGCCACCCATATCCTCGCTTTCGAGGGTGATTCCCAGGTCTATTTCTTCGAGGGTACATATTCCGAGTACGAGGAGAACAAGAAGAAGCGTCTCGGAGACGAGGAGCCTAAGAGATTCAAGTACAAGAAGTTGATGGAGTAGATGGTGGGGATGGTTTGGCGCTGGCGTGGCGTGGATGGTTGGCTTGGCTGGGAGGCCTGTCGGGAGGCGGCCACACTTGATTTTTGGAAGCGTTGACTATCAATGAATTATAAAACGGAGCGTGGAAACGTGGACTTTTTTTTGGCTGCGTTTCCACGCTCTTGTTAAAATACTATCTGATAATCAATGAGTTACAAAACACCCCGTGGCCGCGTCCCGACGTTGGACTTTGACTGGCGCGTTTTGGCAGTGGTTTGGATGCGCCTCGGTGGGGGTGGAACCTCTGGAGGTTCGCTTCGCTCATCCCGTCAGGCTGTCGCCTGACACCCATTCACAAGGTCATGGGCGACCATGCCTCCAGAGTTCCCACCCCCGCCGGGGCTTCTCTGCCACATGGTCTTTAATGATGGTCATTTCTTTCCATGCTATGTAATGTTCTATGCATATTAAAACGTTTTTTTACGCACGTCGTGGCCAAAATTGAACGTGACGTGAGTAGAAACGTTTTAGCACGCACGAGAGACACGGAGAACATGGGAGCCACGGTCTTGGGGTAGCCCTGGTCTCACCGGACGGTTATCATAAATGACTTCAATCTGCCGTATGCTATTCATTTTTCTTACCCCTTTTTCGTGAAACATATTGCTCATTCAAAACATCATCAAGCGTCTGATACTGTTTCTGAGTAAAGAGTGCATCAAAATCAGAAAGTGCATTCAAGGCAAACCCGATTTGGAGCAAACCTCTCAATGATATTTCACCAGTCTGCTCAAATCTGCGATAAGTGGCAAACTTGATACCGGCTCTGGCCGACAATCCTTCCTGAGTCAAGTCCAGCTCCAATCGTCTCGCCTTCACTCTTGCCGCTATCTGTAACGCAACATCTTTAGGTACAGACATATTAAATGCTAACATATTATTCATAATTCAGTAATCTTCACCAAAACAAACAATATATTATTTGTTATAAATATAGCAAAAATTCCCAATGCCCCCCCCTCGCTGGGTATAAATTGTCACAAATTCTATACTCCAAGTGTTTTAGAGGGCGCTATACAGTTTTGTCCGCGATTGCCGACAATGTGAACTCGCAGCGCTTCCCGTCATAGAACGTATCCAGGACTTGCGCGAAGATGTCGTCAGGCGAAATCACGTCGAACAGGGTCATGCTGGACCGCACTTTCATTGCATCGAGCCCGCCGAAAATTTCCTCGGCCGTCTTGTCATTGTGCTTCAGCAGCGCATTCGTAATCTCGCGCAGCCGACACCCCAGCACTTCATTCTGAAGATACTCCTCCGCTTCTTGCCGATCGCGGATGCCATAAAGTGTCGAGTAGCAGCTACGGCCAAGCCCGACAAGCTGCGGAAAGATATACCAGATCCAATGACTCTGCTTCCGTCCGCGTTCAATCTCCGCCAATGCAATCTTATAATCAGTCTTTTGCGCATCTATGAAGCGCTCAATTCCCTGCTGGCGATAATATAATTCGTCAGATTTCCGGGTAAATAATTTTATTTTCATTTACTTCTCAGGTATTCGTCAGGATTGAGATAAAACATTTTCTTCCACTTGAATTTCTCAGGTTGCAGGCCGTTCCCATAAACTTTGTTGTATAGCCGGAAATGCGGTACGGGAGTCAGAATATACGTGACAATGCAATTCCCGTAAGAATGTCAATGGTAAAACTTGCAAATGTACCAATCAACACATACTCTGTAGTGCGGATCTCCTTTGCCTTGTTCAATTCGCCAAAGCGGAAGACAGACTTCGCCGCCAACAGAAAACCGACTCCCTCAAAGCTCCCTACGAGGACAAACGTGAGTATCAGAATTCTCTCAATGTAACCAATCCATTGTCCAGCATTGGGCAAACTCTGGGCATTTATTGAAGCCGGAGCCCATTTCTTAAGAAACAACCCCAAAAATATAGATGAAGGCCTGAGCATAATGATATATGCCATGATTGTCAACCAGACCTTGGTAGTGTCAATGTCTTCAAGGAAGGTGTAATCTACCTCTTTACCGAAAAATACGAACCACACTATGCAGATTATATGCTATACCTTTGCCACCAGATTTGCGTTTACCTTTATTTATGCTGTCAGTCTGAAAAATAAAATCAGCACAGAGATGAGCACAAAGCAATTTCACAAGTACAATGAACGCATCCATAATATTGTCAAATGAATTTTGTAACGAATGATTTGTAATAGCTTATATAATCAAGGATAAGTTGTCCTTTGGCTGCTCCCCAGTGATAATTAAAGTTCTGACTGGTCATCTCCAGGTCTTCTGCCAATTTCTTCTGCAACTTCGGGAAAACCAATGCATGATAGAATACCAATGCCTGTTTTTCCGTCCATCCAGATACGATGCTATCTGCAAAACGAGTGACAAGATCCAAGTTATTGTCAAGTTCCTTCCAGGGAGTAGATATGCACAATCTCTTCTTTCCTATATTGTCAAACGCCCGACCGGAAAGCCTGAATGCTTCCCCATCACTAGTCAGAATGTTTCCGCTCGCAAAAGAAACATCTCCAATACCAAGGGACAACCGCGCATCCCAAACTTCTGACTTGTCCGGTGTGCTTGCTTTTAGCTTTGCTCTTAGTGCTATGGCCACAGATAACGCCAATTCCGGGTTGTCAACAACAACTTGAAAGCTGTCACCTCTGTACATTTCCATCTTTATAGTGGTCAACGATGAAAAATCCTTAACGCATGCATTCAAGGCATCCATGACAGTTTGTCGCCATTCTATGGCAATGTGGGAGGAGTTTACCAAGTCTCCTGTGATTACACCTTTTATCATAGAGATATTATTATGGGTATGGTTCAAAGTTAATGCTTTTATTTCGCCAAATCAAAGAAATAGCCTTGATTTTATCAAATTAAAAATCAAATATCGGTCTTTGATTTCTGCAAATCAAAGAAATAGCCTTGATTGTCAATGTCATTTGCTTCTCAAGTATTCGTCATGGGATAAAACATTTTCTTCCAATTGAATTTCTCAGGTTGCAGGCCGTTCCCATAAACTTTGTTGTATAGCCGGAAATGCGGTACGGGAGTCAGAATCGCGTAATGCATGTGGGCTGGAGTCTTGGCGGCGTTTCCAGTCTTTCCGAGCAGGCCAATCACCGTATCATGGCCCACTATCTGCCCCGGACTCACAAAGTTCTCCTTCAAATGCATATACTCGTGCAGTTTCCATATGGGTCCAAGTACGATTATCATATTTCCGGCGGCATCATCGAACCAACCGCTGTAGAGCACCACACCTCCGACAGAAGGCCGCACTTCGGTCTCTTCCTTTCCGAAGATATCCACTCCATGATGCGGAGAACCATTCACGCCACGCGTCCAAGGATGTCACCAGAAAGACTGATGGTTATAGCTGTCCGTAGTACCGCACGGCATCTGATACCGTTCAGGAATAATCAAGCCTACCACAAACAGCGCTGCGGCAGCGATAAGGATATGCTTGATACACTTTTTCATTTAGTTAAATATTTAGGGACGCGATATGTTTGTTTTATTGGTTTTAATTCATATTTTTGCGGTTGTAACTATCATTTACGTGAAGATAATAGGCTGAATAACAATACAACTATCAATATAATGATAGTTAAATAAAGAAAAGGCAATTATCATTTGTATGCCGCAATTGACGGATGCGAGCGCAAGTTTGTCATCAGCAAGAATAAAGAGGAGTTCTCTCTGATAAAGAAAACAGGAGTTTCAAACATAACCGACGAACAGCTAAATAAGATGGCTCGCAAGTATTTCAAACTGTGAGTCTTGGATGTTTCATGTGTCGTTTGCCATAGTCTTTTGTCTTAATGTTGAATAGGAGCGCAAAAGGAGATGGCCGTCCTCATCCTTGATGCGCTGGCAGAGTCTTTGCCGAGTATACCAAAGAATACGCCGAATCAGGCAGGATTTCATCGATTATGTCCATCTTCTTTTTAAGTAACGTAAAAAAATAACCTGCTTCAGATTAGGAGAAGATTTTCGAGGATGGATCTGTTTTCGAAGATGGAGTGTGCCGGTGGCACATGACTAACGAGGCAGAGATATAGACCGAAAGGATTCCCGACATCTCACGAGCAGAAAGCCAAAACTTTTCCGGTATTTCACGACAGTCCCTAAAATGGCAACATGCAAGCTTCCGCGATTTTCCCGTCCTTTTCCTTGATTGTAATGTAAATCGGTTGTTCTCCATCCTTCCTTAAGACGACTGCATAATCTCCGATAGTGTTTGTCCCTACAGACACATCGATATTAGACCCGCTTTTGGCTAATGCTTCAAATTTTCCATTCAAATAATCAAGATAGCTTTCACGATTAAGGCTCGCGTAAACCCAAAAAGAAGTGTACGAGAAACTATCGTCAAGGTAAGGGGCGAGGATTGAAACATCACGTTTTCGCCATGACATAGCATATATTTCAACAAGTTGTAATTTTACCATTGCTTATTCTCCAATTATTAGTTTTGACGTTACGTTATCCACCGTAAATGAGCCAAATCTTGAGAGGCCACTTTCTCCAAAGAGCAACGGAGCCTTCTGATTGTGTACCACTGAAGCGGCCACATTTTTCAGCACTGAGTCCCCAAGCTTAATCTCACGGATTGTGATGACTGTGCCCTCTTTAATCTCTCCGTTAGCATTGATATATTGCTTCTTCCCCTTGATATCCTTATCTGAAAGATAACCATTCTTCAGCATAAAGTTCGCTTCGACTGACGAGATAGTAATGTCTGACGCACCAGTATCAAAGACCATGTTAAGCGCAAGGCCATTTATGGAGCACGGCATCTCGTAGGTTCCTCCAAACTGCTTCTTCATCTGGATTTCTCCAGCAACAATAGTTCCTTTGTCGGATTCAACATCACCCTTATTTTTGAGTTTTTCTTTATACTCTTTCTCTTCGGCCTTAAGTTTCTCAGTGTACTCGGCAATAATAGCCTTGAACTCCGGCATCTCTCGTATATTGTCCATGTCATCATCAAGTTCTAGGTGTTTGATTCTGCGGAACCCCAGATCAAAGGCTTTCCTGAGGGCCGAAATTGCCTCTTCCTTTTTGTTCATCCTTGAGAGAAGGCATGATTTGTCGTACCAGTTTCCTGCATCGAGTGGATCGGCAACTATAATGCTGTCTGCCCATGCAATTGCCTCATCGTCTCGACCAAGGAAATGAAGGGCGTAGTGTCTTGCACTGCCATCTTCTGCCTCGGTGTCATGCTCAAGCAAGTAGTTGAAATCCATTTCTGCATTCTCCTTGTCTCCTAGTTTAAGGTACTGTTCACCTCTCATAAGGAAGGTGTAGAGATAGTACTCATCTACCTCGATAGCCATCTGGTAGTCTGCCATCGCTCCTTCATCATCTCCCTCCATCTCTTTGCACCAGCCACGTGAATAGATGGCGTATGCAGTCGAAGGCTTCAACTCGATTGCCTTTGTATAGTTGTCAATTGCCTCCTTAATCCTGCCGGTATTCCTGGCGACATAGCCAAGGTCGCAGTATGCGATGTAGTTTGGTGCAATGCTGATCGATTTGTTCAAATCACTTTCAGCCAGGTCCCAGAATCCGAGCTCTTTATAAGCATCTGCGCGATACCTATAGAGGTCTTCATCGTCACCATAGTTCTGGAGTACCGATGTCCACTCGCCTACAAGTGCAAGATTGTTATGCTGCGCCCTGTAAAGTTCAATGAGCATGAACTGCGGTTTGTAGTCGCTTGTGTTCACCATCTTTGCCTTGATTTCTGCCTCAGCATATGTCGGTCTTTTCATGAAGATATCTACCACAGCTGATACCGAAAAGTCTTCATCCTTCTCCAGATAGGTAATGGCTGCGTCTATAGCCTTTTTCTCATCACCTTTCTTATCGTACGCCTGAGCAAGGAACTTGTGAACTGAAGAGTAGTCCTCAGAAAGCTTTCTTGCTGCCTCAAGTTGCTCGATAGCCTCGGCATACTTCTCCCTATGGATAAGGTTCCTGGCAAGGCCAACCATAGCTGCGGCATCAGACTCATCTGCCTTGATCATGGCCTGGTAGACCTTGTCGGCACCATCGTAGTCTTTCTTGTGGAACAATGCCTGTGCATAGTCGAAAGAAATGCCATGGATATTATCCGACTTCTCTTTGCGAGCCTGCTTGTACGCCTTTGTGTATTCAACCAGGGCTTCCTCATCCTTATCCATCTCGGCGTAAATGGTTGCCTTCCACCAGTGGAGCACAGACAAGTCAACCTCGTTTTTCTTGTCATAGGACTTGATGGCCATATTCACATCAGAGAGAGCATTCCCGAACTCTTCCTTTCTGCGGTACAGTCTTGCCCTAAGCAGAAGGCCATCTGCATTCTTCGGGTTTTCCTTGAGGAACTCCGACACGAGGTCAAGGGCTTTCTCCTCATCTTTTTCCTCACGAAGGACCTCATAGGCCTTATCGAGTTTGTAAGTGCTGCTGTGCTGAGCACAGGCTGTGAATCCGAACAACAGTGACACCATCACCATTGCGATAACTTTTGCGTTTCTCATCGTTTATCTATGTTTTTGATTGTTTTCTTCCTATCTGATTGATCCATCCGGGTGTTCGAATCCGATCTTCCTTCGCGCTCCGTTGTTCGCCCCATCATGAGCTTCTTTTATATGAACCTGCTGGCGGGATTCCGCAAGGTCCAGGATATCAAGACACATCGGCAAATACGTCATGAACTCCTTTGATGACGTGCACAGAGACTCAGTGCTAAACGCCAGAAGACTTGACTCACCCTGTTTCTTGACAGCCACCTTTGCAAGATAGACCTCCTTCATTGTCTCCATTGCAGCCCTTTCATACTTAACAATTACTGGCCCCGCCGATGATATGCCATACTCTCTTGATATCTCCACCTGACAATGGCTATGTATACGCAGAATACATTCTTTACCATTCACCATCCATCGTATCTCGCCATCCTTGAATGCCGGTTGGAATCCCCTCTTCCTAAGTATTTCGATCACTTTCTCCACATCAATGCTATTGCTTCTGCGCATTACTCTGACCACAACCGGTACAGAAAAGATAACCGCACAAATTACGGCAATTATGCCCTTGAGCCACATCAATTCAATGAACATGCACGAAATAAAACCGCATTCAACAAACGCCATGCAAGCCATCTCAATAGGCGCACCACGCTCATAATTTCCACAAAAATCCTTTGTAATCTCTCTCTGTTCATTCTGGGCATTCTCCACCTTTTGTGGCATTACCTCGTTTTCCATTTCAGTATTCTGCAAGTTTTCCATACTCTTTACTACGGGTTTTAAGTTAGACTTATTACACAGCAGTGCCGCCAAAGATTGTGTCCGGTTTCAGCCAAGCCTCATCCGGCATCGCAATCAAACGAGCATTCTGGTAGGCTCCCTCTATCGGCAAGATAGTCTCGGGCAGATAGATGCCATTCTCAGGTGTGAGCACCAGAGCAAAGTCCGGAGCCTGCCTGTAGCTACCTTTAAGGTAGATTGGCATCAGTAGCTGGATTCCATCCTTCTGAGGCCTATACATCGGCGCGATGTACTTGAAGTTGCGTTTCGCCATCTTCACTGCGAGGCTGATTGCCTTTTCCAGATCACCGGCAACCTCTGCAGGATTCTTCTCCTGGTAATCCTTAGGGAAACGAGGACGGTTGTCCTGGATGATGTGGAAGAGGTGGTCGAAGCTTGTGTCAATCTCCCAAGATGACTGGAAGATCACCTCGTTTACATCCTCGAAGAATGTCGCTGCTTCTGGTTTTGCATCATCACGGAAACCATACTGTCTACGCCCGTATATACCACCTCGTGACATTGATGGATTCTCGTAGTACTCCTCTCCGTTGGCCTTCTTTCTCACCTCAGCAAGAATTAGAATGTCGTTACCAAACGTGTCTGGAAGATTGGTGTTGAAGAGGATGTGCTGACCATCCGAACTGTACACCACCTTGTTGTTCTTTCCTTCGGCAGCCTCCTTCTTCAGTTTCCAGAAGATATTCTCAAGGTAGGATTTGAGAATCGGATAGGCGCATGCACCCTCCTTCCCGGAGAAGTTCCAAGGCTCAGGTACAGCATTCTTTGCGATGCTGTCAAGAAAAGCATCGAATGCATCCTTCGAGGCGAAGAAAATGTCGCCGATGTGAGGACGGCTCCTCAGTGAAACCTCCATACGAAGCCCTCGCCTTGTAGTCCAGGTGACACCCTCGAAGCTTCTGCGCTTCTTATTGAGAGTAAACAATCCTACGATATCTTCGCCGGAGGCTGTCTTTACTCCGGTGTTGATGAGTCGGTACACTGCATGCGCCGCATCCACAGGAGCCCCGTGGAAGTTGTCACAGCCAAAGGAGTTAAGGTTGATAGTCTGAAGCCCATCGACCAGAGCATCAATCTCATAACCCTTCATTGAGTTTTCGGTACCCTGAAGGAGGTAGTTGAACTGTGCAATCTGTGCGCTGAAGTTGTTGATGAAGCCGAACTTCTTGAGTCCGTAGTTTACTGAACTGTTATTCATAGTTTTTTCCATTTTATGTCTTTAAAGAGGGCCACCGTGGTCCTCCACATTAGACAACGGGATTACACTGAGATTCTTACCCATCCAGAAAAAAATCTTTCGATTTTGTTCCTAGCAGGCCATTGGTAGCTTTAAGGCATTGATGAAACGACGGTACTCGTTCCATGATGATGACTTCTCAGTACGCTCGGCCTGCATTCTGGTAATGAAATCATCCTCTGAGATCGAACCATCAGTAAGCATTTTCACAAGTTCACATGGCTCCTCACCCCCTTCATGTTTCACGCTGGCGATGATGTCATTATGTTTAAGAAGCATCCACCTCAAAGCTTTGTGATACTTATCGTATGAAGGGTTCTCTGCGAGGAGGTTTCGGATAATTCCTAGACCGGGATCTCCAAATACCCTCTCATTCAGAATAGCCATTCTGTACTTGAACTTCCTGAAGGAAATAGAGTCGAGCCCCATATCTCTTGCCGAGTTGAAGATGGCAAGCATCTGGTAGTAGATATCCTCCACTTTTTTCCAATCATGCTTGTCTTCGTAGCAACGAGAAAGGATATACAAGCCCAGAAGGTTATTTTCGAGCCATGTTCGGTCAATGCCGACAAGAATCTGGCAAGCAGCGTCACAGTCTCCGGCATAATAAAGGCCACATGCTTCCATAAGCCTTTGCTCCTTGCTCGCTCCTCTCACGCCAGACCATGTTTTTCCCTGAAGACACTCATCATCCACAACGAACGCCATCGCCCTCATCAGATAGTCGTATGCCCTATCCTCATGGCCATTGGAGATCTCCTCCACAGCCATATCATAAAGGGTACCTGCAGCACCATCATAGTCCTTGCTTTTCTCGTAGACGCTGATTGCTTCTCCGATTGCAAGTTCCTTTGAGATAGTGTCCATGTCATTGAAATCCTCAGCGAAGTTCAAGACGGCTTTCGACACCCTGACCGACGCAGGAGTCATAGGGCGAACTAGTTCAAGTCCGTCGAAACTCCTTGCGCGGCTCAGTGCAACGTACGCCTGCCCATTTGAAAACGCGCCTTTACCAAAGTCAATGGCCACCCGATCAAAAGTAAGCGACTGGCTCTTGTGTATAGTAATAGCCCATGCAAGTCTCAGGGGCAGCTGCAGAACTTTTCCTACAACAGTTTTCTTGCACGCCTTCTTCTCAGGGTCGTATTCATATTCAATGGTTTCCCACTCTTCTTTTTCCACTATGTACTGATCTCCGTTTTCAAGCTTCACAGCAACTCTTTCTTCGCCAAGCTCAACCACTTCACCGATGGTGCCGTTTACCCAGCGTCTTCCACGGTCATTCTTGGTAAACATCACCTGAGCACCGACTTTGAGAGTAAGAGCCTCCTCTGCAACCTCTGACGACACCTTGGACTTACCAAAGTACTCGGCCTTGTAGACCTTCTCTTTAGACTCTATCTCTGAAAGATTGCCATCATTGATGCGCTTCGCATCGGCGTTTGTCGAAGTCAGGGTAATACGCATCTTGTCATCATCGCAGAGAGAAACTCTACTATTGATTATCATGAGATCTCGCACAGTCATCCGGCCGGTCCTTACATGCTCCAGCAGTTGAATGAAGCCGGGGTCGCTCTGTCTGTAGATTTTGAGGAACTCGATCTTCGGGAGGTCAATCCTCTCAATGACTGCCGCCTTGTAGAAGTAGCAGCAATCATGGCCATAGATTGCACGAAGCGTTTCCTTGTCTTTCATCGTTGCGATTGGCTCTAGCTGGAACATGTCACCCACAAAGACCATCTGCACACCTCCGAAAGGTGCAGAGTTCCCGATATAGTGACGAAGTGTACGGTCAATTGCATCGATAATGTCACATCTTACCATTGAAACCTCGTCAATGATAATCGTGTCGATATTCCTGACAAGGTTGATCTTGTCCTTGTTGAGCGAACCGATCTCACCAGGGCCGAGCACTCCGAAACCCAATCCAAAGAAAGAATGGATGGTTTGACCACCTGCGTTGATTGCAGCCTGCCCTGTTGGAGCAAGCACAATGAACTTTTTCTTTATGTCCTTCTGGACATTCCTCAAGAATGTGGTCTTTCCTGTACCGGCTCTTCCTGCAAGGAAAAAGCTGTTGTTGGTACGCTCGATCATTTTGTAGGCTGCTCTCTGCTCGTTGTTGCCGATATCGAATTTTGCTTCCATTTTTTCTTTTTTTTTGATTATTATTTTTTAATGGACGGAATCCAGAGGTGATTCTTACCTGCCAAGCAACTTTGTTCCCTGAACAGTTTCATCAACGAAGGACGTTGCCAACTGCCTTACGTAGTTTGGGTCTGGAGTACCAAGGCCAAGAACTTTACACTGACCTTTGACATAGTCGGCAAGCAGGTTTATCGTTTCCGAATTCACATCTCTTTCGTTCCACCAGTAGTTGTTAAAGCTCCGCTCCCCGATCATCATGGTCTTTCCACCCTCGTAACGGAACAGCCTGATTCCATTGAGGAATGTATGAGCATATCCGTGACCTATGTTGTAGGTAACAGCTATCTTGTCTGAGATTCTGAGTCCCTCTTGGTATGCATTGCCTGCATTTGACACCCATGCAGGAGTCAAAAACATTCTGGCCACATCGTTGTATGTGATTCCGGTTCCGTTGAACGAAGGAAGTTTTGACTTTACAGTCGCTAGTACAAGTGCGTTTTCCATAGCTTTTTTCAGTTTTAGGATTATGTATTTCTCTAGCAGCCGATGAACTTGCTTAAATCACGGCAAATATTGTTTGCTTCGCAATAAGCCAGAAGCACCTGCCTGCCAAGCTGTGAGTCCAGGAAATCTTCTGTTTGGCTGAACAGTTCCCGGGTCATTTCCTTCATCTTTCCTTTGAGAATCTCCTTGCTGAAACCTGATGTTGCAGGGTTAGTTGCTGCATAGTCAGTCAAGCATTCGGAGACTGTTTCTCGGAGAGCGGCCATATCCATCCTGGTGCTTTGGCTCCATTCCTTTGTCGCAACAACTTTGAAGTCTTGTCCATCAAGCACGAGAACTCTAAGTTTGTTCATGTATTCCCATCCGTGAAAGAGACCAAGCACCACTTCAGCGACAACATTTCCTGCAATGGCGGCATAAGTCAAGCTTCTGTTTCCGGAGTCGAACTGATGCTGATCTACAAGGTACATGTGCTTATCCTTATCGAAGGAAGGTACATCGAGACCTTTGTTACCATATACCGGAAAGATGCTTGCGAAAGCCTTTTCTATGTTTGCTGTCAGTGCTGAATTTTTCATATCTGATTACTTTTGTTCACAATGCTTAACGGATTCTACGATGGAGATCTTACCAAACTCTTGGATAATTATGTCCAATACTCGTAACCAGTAACCGGTCCACCGAATATTTTTCTTGTGACACTGGAGGCATATTTCTTTGAAGACGCCCGGTGACGGTTGTCTCTTATCTGGATGTTGCGCACATGGCTCCAGTAGTCTTGATTGACTCGTTTCTCCAGAATGCGTCTTACTTTGCGCTTTGTGCTGCCGTTCTCAATTGCGATTGAGAGGTCTCCAAGTTGGATTCCACCTTTGAAATCAAGACGTTCTTCTGAAATTGATCTGCTGACTGAATGATTCTTTCTTCTGTTCTCTGATGGGTATGTGTTTTTCATGGTTCTGTTTGTTTTGTTCACTATGTTCAACGGAATCTCGAGAGGATTCTTACCACTGGTACAAAAAAAATCCGCTGAAGCATCCGCTTCAGCGGACTGGCGTGTTTCGGAGCCGCTGCTGTCGCGTCTGTGCTCGGACGATTTCATGAACTTGACAACCTTGGACCTGGCTGTGCACCTGGTCTTCTGCACGTTGTTGCGTGACATCTGGAGGTCTGCCATAATCTCGTCATCGGAGTATCCCTCGAAGGTCTTTCTCAACACATCGCCCTCTTTGCCCGGAAGGGCCTTGATGAAGCGATTCATCGTGTCTTTCTGATCCTCGTAATCATCCACGCCCTCCGTTAAGTCGAACTCGACATCGAACATATCTGATATGTCCTTTGGATCAATATCTACATGCTTGCGGAAAGTCTTGACCTTATCTCTCACATCCCCGGCTTTGCGCTTCATGATGGTAAAGCTCAAGGCTTTGACACCACTGAGACTATCCACGCTGCTGAAGTAGCCATTGCTGGCTTTCTCACAAAGATGGAGAAGAGCATCACCCAACATGTCATCCTGCTGAACTTTCGAGTAACCTCTGAGCTCAGTGCGACGGACAGTGTCCATCATGGAGTTGAGCGACTCCTGAGTGAAAGTTGAGAGTACGTTGATGTTTGATGCTGAGGCAATCGCGTTTTTTGTCTGTTCCATATTTTTCTGGTTTTTGAGACTGCCATATCTCGGATAGCACCGTGCCATCCTACATCCGGCCAAAAAATACGATTGACCATTCAGCTAAAGGCATCATCAAAAAACGGGAAATAATGGGAACTTCTTCCTCTACACTTCCTTATCTGTCCTGCCTCAAGTATGAGGCAGATAGAACCATGTCAAAGAACTAATTGTGCTAAAAGCACATACAAATATAACATATTTTTCGGCATCAAAGAATAGCGTCAGGCTGCTTTTGCCATATCGAAAAGTTCGACTGGTATCTTTTGCAGTCTGACTCCACTCCAAGGAATCGGTTTGTTTCCTGATGACTGGATGAAGTTCCTTATCCTTTCGGATAGTCTTATCCTATGATAACTGAAAACGACTCCGTCAACACTGAAGAAGACCGCCCCCTCCTTGGAGTTGTAGTAGGCGCTCACGCCATCAATAGGCGATTTTATCCACTTCTCGAACAGTTCGGCTGCTCTACCTTTGATAAACCCGTACGAAAGGTCATGTTTCCAGCGTTTGTCCTTTATCGCTGAATTCAGCAGATTCAAGGCACTGAGCACCATGAAGTATTCATTTGGGTCTTGGCATGACTTCGTTGCCTCGGCAAGTGCTTCGGTAATTATGAGATCATTAATGCCCTTATCAATTCTGTCCATGTACTTTGCGTAGATTGACTCTACTAGTTGCTTCTTGTCTGTGTTTTTCATATCGTTTTTCGTTTTGCACACTATTATCAACGGAATTCCTTTTGGATTCTTACCCAACATTTGTTTTTGTACCAAGAATTTGGTCTACCATGCCATAAGAGACGGCACCACCAGCATCCATCCAGTAATCACGATCCATATCCGCATAGACTTTCTCGCGATCTTGGCCGCAATGGTGTGCAATAATGGAACTGAGTTCCTTACGTGTCCTTTCGATTTCTTTTGCAGCTATAACGATATCCGCAGCTTGTCCGCGTACTCCACCAAGCGGTTGATGCATGAGTATTCTCGAATGGGGAAGACAAGACCTTTTTCCATCAGTGCCGGCACAAAGGAGAACTGCCCCCATGGATGCGGCCATACCGGTGCAAATTGTTGCAATGTCAGGTCTGACAAGCTGCATTGTGTCGTATATACCCAGTCCTGCACTCACTGCTCCACCAGGAGTATTGATGTAAAGCGAGATATCCGCCTTATCATCTACTGATGCCAGATAAAGGAGTTGCGCTTGAATGATATTGGCAACATCCGGATTGATTTCCAGGCCGAGGAAAATGATTCTATCCATCATGAGACGTGAAAATACGTCCATTGTTGCAACATTCATTTTTCGTTCCTCTATAATTGCAGGATTGATGTACGAGTCCACAAACTGGCCGTATCGATTAAGGGTCATTGATGAGATTCTCCTATCAGGCGATGCGTATTTTTCGAAGTCTGTCATATCGGTTCTTCTTGGTTGTTCATAATGGTAAACGGGTTTAGACCTTTACGCTTACCTCATATTGGGATTTTTACCTTTCCGCATACTACGTTCTTTGTTCTATCCCGCTCAATTTGCACTTTTCAAACATTAGCATATATCCTCAATACCATAATTCTCTACTGCCAGACGAATTCTCTCGACCATTTCCTGCCTTATTGAAATTGGTTCAAGGACTACGATAGTTCCACCATAGGATTCAAGCAGAGCAAATAATTCTGGATTTGGCCGGCACTCTATTGAGAAGAAATACCATCCTTTGAATTGCGGATATTTTTGTCTCAAGTGTTGTAGTTCCTCGTCCTTCGCCTCCATCTGAGTCCGATGTATCATCTTACTCCGGATATAATTGACCGACTTGGAATTTACTGCAAAATAGATACACTCAACATCATTGTCTGCATATAAAGTTACGCCAACAATCTCATGAAACCTTGACTTCAAGTCTACAGATGTTCTTACGTATGGAACGTCCTCAAGATATTCAAAATCGGAGTTCATCCTGTCAAGTGCAAAGTTTGCGACGAAATCCTCTCTATACGGCTCCACCTCGTTGCCCACTGGAGTAGCAATGAGAAACCAGCGATAGTTAAACTGACGCAACTGATACGGATATATTTCATATTCTTTCTCACTTTTTCCGAACGGCTTATACTTGATGCTTATAGTCTTTTCTCGAGAAATGAGGCTGACCCAAAAGGTCAGCTTCTTTGTTTATAAGGATAGTATCTGAATGTGATGATAGGTATTGCGGAGGAC
>ENA-UERK01000403-UERK01000403.1-human-gut-metagenome-genome-assembly--contig:-NODE-403-length-38277-cov-19.513377_pt1 | contig 38277 bp, 21 predicted proteins | sample MGYA00242957_ERZ507957 | MGnify/ENA primary metagenome ERZ507957 (study PRJEB26167, sample SAMN06115538) | human gut metagenome | host: Homo sapiens | place: China:Heilongjiang | collected 2015-11-06...
CGCTTCGCCCTGCTTGACAGTCAGTATGTGTGCGGCACATACAGAAAGGACAGCTTTGCGGCCTACTTCGGCTACAAATTTGGCTCGGATAACCGCAAAATAAGAATCACGGCAAGCGAGCGTTACTACTTCGGATACGGCTACACAAGCGGAACGCCTCACCAAAGTGCGGTGCTGGCCGAGGACACGGGTAGCACGGTAAACCTGACATTGGATACAGATCTCATTGTGAACGACCCGCAGTACATCTACGGCGCAAGCCGCATCATGGGGCTTGACCTGACGGACGTGAGCCACGCTATACTGCAGACGCTGAACCTGAACAACTGCACGGCACTGAGGACGCTGGACGTGAGCTGTGCCCAGGCACAGACAACGCTGAACGCCCTGTTGGTAAACGGTTGTCGGAACTTGCGGACATTGAGCATGACCGGTCTGAAGTCCACAGCCTTTACAGGCATAGACCTGAGTAACAACACGAAGTTGGAGACACTGAAAGCAGGCCGGACGGCACTGACAGGCGTGAACTTCGCACAGGGCGCACCGCTGACGAGCGTGACGCTGCCTGCGACATTGCAGACGCTGGAGTTGCGCTATTTGGGCAAACTGAGGACAAGTGGCCTGACATTAGAGGGCACGGGCAATATCACACGCTTTGTGGTGGATAATTGTCCCGGCATAGACTGGCAGACATTGTATGCAAGATGCACCAATGTAAAGTATCTGCGCGTGACTGGTATCGACATGGAGGACGACGGCAGCCTGCTGACCTCGCTGATGGCGATTGGCGGCGTGGACGAGAACGGTGGCAACGTGGATACCTGCCGACTGGTGGGCACATACCGACTGACGCAATACAAGGCCGATGAAGAGTACGATGCACTGCAGCGGCACTTCCCCGAACTGAACATTGTACAGCCCGAATACACCATGCTGGAGAGCGACGAGAGTGTGGCAGACGATGCGAATATCTCCAATCTTGACAACGGAACGGGCTACAAGTACGGCAACGACTACAAGCCGAGCGGGCACATAGAGGCAATCTTCAAGAACCGCCACCGTGTGCTGGCGAAGGTGACAAAGAAGGCTACGACAAGAAATGTGAACATCGCCAATGTGGATACCGTGGTGAACAACCTTGACGGTGAGATGACATATTGCCCACTTGCAGACACGGACAGCAACAAGTATTATGATGGCACGGTTGCAAAGCTGGACGGCACGGAGGGCGACTGGATGATGTATGAGCCATTCTTCTGGAGCAAGGGCATCAACGACTTCCTGAACGGCAAGAACTACAGCTGCTACAGTTCAAGGGACAAGGACCACATGCCGACGGTGCCGAACGTGGACGTGCTTACGCTTGCGGACATCAAGGCACGTCAAGGCGGTTATACCAGCGGAAAGAAGATAATGAGCGGCAAGGATACCATCAAGAACTCCTACAGCACAGACAGCACCTATTCCGTATGTATGGTCGATGTCAGCGGTTACAAGAAAGTACGCTGGCCGAGTGTGCCAGGAACCAATCTCGTAGGCTCAATATTTGCTGATGCAAGCGGTAATGTGGTGAAAGACATCGTGGTTCCGACTCTGGGCAGCCGTTTCGAGGCCGGTATGTATCTTATATCAGATGTTCCGGAAGGTGCGACGGCATTGTATTTCTCCATTTTGAACACGGCAGAGTTCGATAAGGTAGTCCTCTCCAACAGTGAGAAGATAGAGGACATGGAGCCGGAGTGGTTCGCCAATGACGAGCACTTGTGCGCCGTTGTGGGCAGCTCGGTAGTCGGCAGCAAGTTGCGCTCTGCCATAACAGGCAACAGCACCACCGGCAGTATGTCATGGACGGACTTCCACTATTACAGCGTGCAGCGAGGCATGCAGCAGATAGACGCGCTGATGCACTTCCGTATTGCCAACTTGAGCTATGCCAAGTATGGGCGCAGGAATATGCAGGAACAGTGCGGTGCTGGCCAGCATTCCTATATGAGAACAACCGGCGGTACAGCGTCAAGAGGTATGCAGGACACCATTGGCTTTGAGGAGGCAAGCGGAATCAACCCGAATGTGACAAACAACACCTCCGATGCAGGCGTGCACCTGTATGCCTGGTATATAGAGAAAGACGAGTACGGAGCCACAAAGGTGACTCAGGTGAACAACATCTGCTGCATAGGTTACGAGGACATCTACGGAAACAAGTACGACATGATGGACGGTGTGGACTTGCCGAACACGAGCGGTAACGTCGGCAAGTGGCGTATCTGGCTACCTGACGGTACAGCCCTTATGATAAAAGGTATGACCAACAGCGACTACTGGATAACCACTGTGGCACATGGCAAGCTGATGGCCGTGATACCTGTTGGAGCCATGAATGGCTCGTCCACCACCTACTATTCTGACAAGTACTGGTTCAGTTCGGCATCAGGCCGTGTGGTCTATCGCGGGTACAGCTATGCGTACGCGTATGGCGGTGTCTCGAATGCGAGTGCGAGTTGCGGTGCCTCGAATGCGTATGCGAGTGTCGGCTCGCGCCTGGCCTTCCGCGGCCAAATCGTGAAGGCGCAAAGCGTGGTCGCGTACAAGGCGTTGGACGAGGTAGCGTAACGCGAAGCGCGACAAAGCGGGAGCGAAGCGACAAAACGAAAAGAACGGGGTTCGGATAGTGTCCGGACTCCGTTCTTTGGATATACGAATACCGGCGTAAGCCGGTCGAAAATATTTTGGGGTGGGGGAGTACCCCAGAGGTACATTTCGTTTTAAGAAATTATGCGGTTCGTTATGGAAAGGCGAAACGCTTCGTTTTGCGGATTATAGAGTGCGTGAATTTTATTCGGAAAGATACGAATAAATATCATCACTGTAAAATCCTTGGCGGGACGAATCCACGCTCCGTGGCCGCGTCCCGCCAACGCTAACATTGGTTTTGTAAAAGAAACTCTTCCGCCGCCCTGTCAGAGCTCATCTGCGACTGTCGCCTTCGTATAGACCCTTCCGCTGCTGACGCACGAAATTAAGTTCGGCACTGCATTTCATGGTGAGGTCTTCCTGTGCCATTCCACGTTAAAATCTGATGTGATGGACGAATTCCTTCTTTGACGGAACGAGCGGCTCGGACTTCAGGCCTATCTTCTTGAAGTCAATCTCTTTAAGGTCAATGCATCTGATGCCTCCATCATACATGGAGCGATAATAGAACTTCAAACCTGACATGTCGGTGACACAGGTGCATTGGGTTGCTGACGGGATGTCAGCCGGCGTTTCGTCAACCGGGAACTGCGCCCCGATCGGAATCTCCATCGAACCGAGAATGTGAAAGGCAGTGAACACGGATCCCTCTGCGTCAGGCTTCTGCGGTGCTGTACTCTGGAAGAAGGCCGCGCGTACAAACCTTGAAGGCGGGGTGAAATCCCCCGGCAGACCAATCATCGCGCTTCCTCCTCCGAAAGATGAAAGGGACATATTTCCAATCGTATGTGGCTCGGTACGGCCAGGTAGGAGGTTTACATAGTTATTGAGATTGGTGAGCTGCCAGTCGAAGGACGGCGAGTTGGTCAGCACGCCCAGGCTGTTTTCATAGAAAATGCACTTTCCGTCGATGATCTCCAGCACGATCTGGCGGCCTGACGGCTCGGCGAACCTCCAATGTACGGTCGATGAACGTGGATCGAATCCATGGATATGTACCCTTGCGATCTCGGCCTTGACCTCATCGACGGTGGCGCAGCGCCCGAGAATGTAGGAGACCAGCTGGAAATCAGATATGTTGGTCTCATAATTCGCTTCTGAATACTCCTCGTACTTTCCGTAGTCAGGGAAATAGAAGAGGCCGGCGGAGAGGCCTTTCTCATTCATGCCCTCCATCATCAGCTCGTCCTGGATCACCGAGACACCCACGTAGCCATATTCATTGGTGAAACTTCTGCCAGTCCCTCCTCCTGGGATGAAGGATTTCCATCTGTGTCCGCGAGGTACGACAACCCAACGGCAGTCATTGTCGGAGGCTGCCCACTCGATCGTGCGCGCCACTACAGTGCTTCCGTCCTTGGCTTTGAGGGTGATGCCTGTGCAGGCATAGCAGTTCTGGAATGATGCCATCAAGGCCGCTGCGGCCAGAATGATGGCGGTAAGAATCGATAAGTGCTTCATAAATCATGTGGTTAAAATCTGTGTATATACCAGAGCGCTAACCTGATATATACCAGTAGGTTCATAAGAAGAACAGCCCGCAAATTGCGAGCCGTTCTTCCCATATTCATTAAAGTAACCTTCAAAAAAATTCTTTCTGACAAACTAATTACTCAATTGCGACTGTCGCCTTCGTATAGAACTGCTGTTCAATTATTATGGAGGCCAATACAAGATCGGCGAAACGGAAAGCCATGAAGATGCGACTGAAAATGAATACGCCTCTGATACCAAAACTGACATCTGGCTTGATCCTGACACGTATGAATACTGCATATCGGCAGATGTCTATTCGTATATTCCAAGAGAGGGCATAAAGGTGCTGCTCGGAAATCTCATAGAGTATTTCACTGATGAGGAGTCCGCAAAGGATGTTCGGGAAGGTCTTGATACCGAATTTGACAGTCAGGTGACTACGGACGGGGTGTGCAACTCATATGTCCGCATAAATTATTTCAATGACGGATGGCCGCAGGAGGTGGTCAGTCAGAACAACATAAGCCTGGGCGACCGCCAGAAACTGACACAGAAATACATCACGTGGGATTACCGCAGCGTGGGACATTCGGAGTGAGATGACATAAAGATAGGGATAGGCCGGAAATGGCTTATCCCTATCTTCTCCTACCTCGTCACGACTTCGATGACTGCGACGTCATCCTTTCTGGAGAGTTTGGCTGGATTCCGTGCAATATGTCCGAATTTCTATTCTGTCATATTTCTTCAAAAGCAGCTCATCAAATGCTCTTCATCTATAAAGTGCCTGCAAAATATATTGCGACATCTGACCTGCACAGATGTAAGATAATTGCGGGAAATTATGCGGCAAGTGATTTCGAGATTTTCTGCTTGATCCTGCACAGTTTGGTGTATGTGTTTTGGGTGCTGATGTTCAAGTACTCTGCCGTCTCTGCAGGGGTGTAGCCGTCGCGGTCCATTGTGAATACGGTGCGATCATCCTGCTTGAGGGTGTTCAGGATGTCATCTATCCTGTTTGAGGTTTCCCAAGAAATGACCTCGTCCTCTGCGGTGACATTGTCCGCGAGTTCCGGGATCTCGAGTTCGTCATCGTCTTCTGTCAGATAGGTGATTCCGGATGTCTCATGACGAGAGTGAAGGAAGTTGATGGCCTTCTGGCGGACAATGAGGCTTGTCCAAGTGCGGAGAGAACAGCCTTTCGTGGCGTCGAAGGTTTCAAGGGCCTTGGTGACGGCATCGCTTACGATGTCATCTATGTCTTCATCGCTTATCCATGAATAATCACTTGCATTGTAATATTCAAGCGTATTCTTTGCGGTGTGGAAGGCGAAGTTGCGGAGATTTTCGTACTCTTTTCGAGTGAGGTTCAGGTAGTCTTGTATCATTGCTTAAATTATGGTTTTTGGAGCTTTTACGACCCGTTGCAAATATAAGATTCTTGTTTTCTTTGAAAAAAAATATGTCGTGTTTTGGTGTCCAACTTGTTGATTTTAGCAGGACTCTGCGTATATTTGTAAACCTAATATTTACAGATGCGCTTATGCCGACAAACAAGAATGCAACATTGAGGTATCGCACCCTGGACAACCTTCTTTGCTCCGAGGAGTGGAGCACCATTGAAGACATGATCTCCGCTTGTGAGAAAAGCATTTCCGAAGAATGCGGCCGACAGGAAACCGTCTCCAGGGTTACCATATATAAGGACCTTGAATTCCTTTCTGGTCTGGATGGGGTCAGGATTGACAAGAAGCGGGGGAGACCCGTAAGATATAGGTATGCCCGTGAGTCCAAGACATTCAACGGTACGCTGGTCCCCAGTCAGAGCTATGCTGACCTCGAGTATACTCTTGAGTTTCTGGAGTCGATAAGCGGTCTGGTAAGCGTGGACGGCGTGATCAAGAAACTGAAGCGCCAGTTTGAGGGGAATGGACGGCTGATGCAGCAGATTATCAGTTTTGAGAGCAATCCCCGGCTGCGCAATCGCGACCTGCTCTGGAGTCTTTACCGTCATATCCGCGAGGGCCATCCTTTGTGCCTAAAGTATAATGCCGCCTACATGGAGGTGAAGGACATTGATTTTCAGCCTTGGTACCTTAAACAATATCTCAACAGGTGGTACCTTCTGGGATGGGCATACAGGATAAAGGACAACAACGGCGTCAGGGACAATCCCGGCCTCAGGAATCTTGCTATAGACAGGATTGAGGTTCCGCCAAGCGGAAAGATAATGGTTGACACTGCCAGGATGAGGTCGAACCTCAGGAAACTCAACACGCCCGACAAGGAATGGTACATAGATTTTGAAAAATTCTTTTCAGACATTATCGGGGTCTCTAGGTACGACGAAGAGCCGGTGACCGTGGTCTTAAAGGCCAATCTTAATGATAACAGGGCCAAATACGACTGGTATCGCATGAACACGAAACCGATACATCCGAGCCAGAAGGTATGGATCGATAAAGAAAGAGGTTACGTCAGTCTGACGGTAAGGCCCAACAACGAGCTGTACAGCGTTCTGTTGGGATACGGCTATCTTGAGATTGTCTCTCCAGAGTCCGTCCGTGAAGAAATGAAGCGCAGGATAGATAACCTGTGCTTGCACTATGAGAAGCATTGATCACGTCGTTATCTGACATTGATATGGTCTATAAAGTTGCTGTTCATGGCTATTCCGCATTTTTGATGTTGATTTTCGGCAACATGCGGTATTGGACGGTGCATGTCTGCCCGAGCGACTCCAGGATGCTGTCAGTGTCCTTGTATGCCCCCGGAGCCTCGTCCAGGGTTTCCGGCGTCACGCTGGTCGTGTAGATGCCCTCCATCTGCCGGTGGTATTCCACCATTGAGATGTTGCGTTTGGCATTTGCCCGCGACATGCAGCGGCCTGAGCCGTGAGGGGCCGAGAAATTCCATTCGGGATTGGACCGGCCTTCGCACACGACGATGCCGTCACGCATGTTGAACGGGATCACCATCAGCTCTCCGGCGTATGAGCGGATGGCACCTTTCCGGAGGATCATGTCACGGAAGTCGACATAGTTGTGCGTGGTCCTGATGTAGCCTTCGACGCGTGCTCCGTTGATCTTGTGCATGATCTTCGCGGCCTTTCCCAGCACCACCTCCCTGTTGAAGCGGGCATAGGCCTGGGCGATGACCATATCTGTGAGGTAGCCTTTTAGGTTCTCGTCCACGAGGTATCCGGGAGCGTTGGGGTTGCGCTGGGCAATGCGGTCCCATTTGTTGAACACCTTCAGCCCGAGATGGCGTGAGCCGGTATGTACCGTGAAGGCGAAACTGCCGTCGCCTTCGTCGTACTCCATGAAATGGTTGCCTCCTCCGATGGAGCCGACGGACTTGTAGAACACCCCCTTGTCCATCCCGACGGAGCGGATCCAGTCTTCCAGTTCCCGCTCGCCGGTCAATTCCAGATGGTTGACCAGTCCGCCGGAGGATTGTCTGGCACTGCTCAGCTCCTGGCGGAGATACTTCAGGAAGGGCTTCATCTCGAACTGCCGCTCCCTGTTGATGTTGAACCCGGAAGGAATCTCCATCCTGAGCCGGTGCTCAAAGAGGGCGTAGTCCTTGCTGTCCAGCGGACGGTCGAAGAGCTCCAGGTCAATGCCGCAGCCGATGTCGAGGCCGACGTGCTGCGGGTTGATGAATGACGTGACGGGGCAGGTGAAGCCGATGACTATGCCTTTGCCCTGATGGACATCCGGCATCACGCGGATTCTGGTGTCCCTGAACAATGGATTCCCGAGGAGATATCCGACGGTCCCTACGGCCTCGTCCTCCACGTCCTCCGTATAAATGATGCAGTCTTTGCAATATTTTCCTTGAAGCGCAAGGATATTGCGCCTTTCGATTGTTTCCATAAGTTTGGATATTGTTGAACTCAAGTTTCGCAAGTGCGAAGCACCGCTTATAGAGCCCGTGAGGGCGACGGCAAGTCCCTTCCCGAGGGGAGGGATTTAGGGTGAGGGCAACGTGCACATAAAAAGTGCGTTGGGTTTACAGTCTTCAAACGAGTGACAACCCTCAAATTCGCACTAACGTTCAGCAAGTTTGACAACTTGCGAAACTTGAGTCGTTGAACCTGTCTCCTTCCGGAGACGAAATAGAAATTAGTGGTCCCGTGCCTGGCTATCGCCGGGTTCTTGGGCAAGTATGATGAAATGAGGAACGCATTCAATGTTTCGCAATGTTGTCAGTTCAGTTCTATCGTGCAGACCCGGCCGTACTGTTCCATCCATTGGTGGTGAACGTCGTATGAGTCCTTGTCCTCGCAGACCCACAGGATCTTTGTGCGGAAGCCGTCAGGGATTTCCGGCTGCGGGGCGTATCCGTCGGTAAGGATGACGAGACCGTCATATCCGTTCTCGTGGGCGTAGTTTATGGGTTCCGTGAAGGATGTGCCGCCGCGTCCTATGACAGTGACGTCCGTCATTGTCTTCTTCAGGCTCTTCACTATGCTGATCCCGCAGTCGAACTGGATTACGTCGACAGCCTCGAAACCGTACTTGAAGGCGGAGTTTACCACGCCGTAGAAATATGTCAGCATCTCCGTGGAGATGGAGCCGCTCACGTCCACGGCGATCAGGAGCTTCGTCTCGAAATCTCTTGTGGAACCCATCTGCTGGAATCCGCTCCTGCGGTTGGGGCGCATGCGCGTAAGCTTCCTTCTTGACGAGAGTACGCTGGCCCTGAAACCGCTGAAGACGGTTCTCCAGTTGATTCTTGCCCTGGTCGATGCCTTGATCTGCTCTGCGAAAGAACCTGCGAGAGAGCCCCAGTCCTTGACCGAGTCGATGACCCCGTTGATCATGGCAGCCGTGAGGTCATCCTCCTCCCACAGCCCGGAGAGGTCCGAGTTCGCCTTCGAGTTGACTTTCAGGCGTTCCTGGATGTCCTGGGTTCGGCCGCTGCCGGAGTCGCCGGAGTCCAGGGGAGTGCCATCTTCCGGTGGCAGCATCTCCTGGATGCGTCTGGCATACCATTCGTACATCATTCCTCCTTTCAGGTCGTAGTCCTCGGGCCTGTCTATCTTCATTGCCCCGTAGTCGTAGTTGTCGCCTATGGTGATGTTGCTTCCTGCAGCGGCGGCTTCGTCGCAGCACATGTCAGGTTTGCGCTCGTAGGGATGCTTGAGGATGATCCTCACGGCCTCCATGCGCAGCGCATCGTCAAGGGCGGTGTCCGTCATGTTCTCAAGGAATTCCGGGTTGTACTCGATTCTTCGCCGCCCGCACCTGACAGGGCAGGCGATCGAGCTGTTCTCCACGAGTTCATGCAGGCAGACCACCTGGAAGAGTGCCGAATCGGAAAGATACCAGTGCTCGATTATGTTGGTGATCCTGTCACTGAGTGAGTCCATATCCTTATCTGATGCTTTTTACGTACTGTATGAGTCCCATGGTGAGGAACGGGCATTGCTTCGCGAAGAACTTCACGGCTTCAGGGTACGTTCCTCCCACATAGAGGTTGGCGAAGTGTCCCGCCGCCTCCTTTTTCTCCTTGGCGAGGAAGCTGAAATAGTCGTCGACATTCTGCTTCACCTTGTCCAGGTCACCTGGGGCCACGTTCTCCACTTCCAGGTGCCTGAAGATGCCGTCATTGATGACGCACAGCTCGTGGGGCTTGTATCCCTTCAGTGTATTCATCACCTTCTGGAGACTGTAGAGCACGTCCTTTCCGGACACGAGTCTGGAGTTCTTCACGTTCGAGAGAAAGGCGGATGCGGCTTTCGGCCCCACGATGCTGGAGATGAGCTTCGTGTCGAGCGCGTCCAACTCGTCCCTCCCCGCGATGATGTCGCTGACACGCTTCCAGGCCCTGCGGTCAGGAGTCTTGTCAATGCCGGTGTCTTCACCTTCCTTGGAGTCGGGATTGCGGTCAAGCCAAATGCGGTTCTCCTGGATGAAGTCGATGACCCTGCCGTCGACTCCCGCCTTCCTCGCCCACAGTAGCCATTCCTCTACGGACGGGCGGAAATTCACGATATTGAACCTGGACACTAGAGCCGGGTCCATGTCCGTAAGCTGGTAGTTGTCGCCGTAGTTGACCGCGGCAATGATGCGGCTGCCCTCGGGAAGTGGACGCCCTGCAAGCTTCCTGTTGAGACATAGGTCCATAACTGTCTGCAGGATCTCTGGACGGGCCCTGTTCAGTTCGTCGAGGAAGAGGACTATCGGCTTTCCGTCAGTAGGGAACCAGTACGGCGGCATGAAGTCTGTCCTGCCGGTGTTTTTATCCAAGTGGGGGAGTCCGATGAGGTCTCCCGGGTCGGCCATCTGTCCGAGGAACAGTGCGACCACCTTGAGTCCCTTTTCCTGGAAGTAGCCGGTCAGGAACTCCGACTTGCCGATTCCGTGGTTGCCGACGAGCATGATGTTGTGTGTGGACGGCGTGCGGTCCAGCATTGACCTGAGCGCCGTGATGTCAGTCTGAATATTTGCCATAGCTTGTTTCTGAACTTATTATACTCCTACCTGCCCGCTCCCATGATGTTGTCGATCATGCCGTATTCCAGTGCCTCCCCGGACGTCATCCAGTAGTCCCTGTCCATGTCGGCGAATACCTTGTCGTAGCTCTGGCCCGACTGCCGGGAAAGGATGTTGCATAGCTCCTCCCTGCAGGATTCGATCTGCCTGGCCGCGATGAGGACGTCCGACGCCTGTCCGCTGGCTCCTCCGAGCGGCTGGTGGATGAGGACCCTGGCGTGGGGGAGTGCGGCCCGCTTGCCTTTTGCACCGGAACACAGCAGGATGCTGCCCATGGACGCGGCCATTCCGGTGACTGTAGTGGCGACGTCCGGAGAGATGAGGTTCATCGTGTCCATGATGGAGAGACCAGCGGAGACGCTGCCTCCCGGAGTGTTCAGGTACATGGTTATGTCCGCGGTCGGATTCTGGGATGTCAGGTACAGAAGCTGGGCGGTGATGATGTTTGCGACATCGTTGTTGATTTCAGTGCCCAGGACGAGGATCCTGTCCATCATGAGGCGGCTGAACACGTCCATAGATGCCACGTTGAGAGCCCTCTCCTCGATGATGGTGGGATTTATGTAGGCGGCCGTGAGGTTGGCGTAGCCGCTGATTGCATTGCTGCTGATGCCGCACCTCTGTACGGCGTATCTTTCAAATTCAGTTCCTTTCATATCGTTGTTGAATATCCTTTTGTTCTATTATACAGTCGGTTCTTGAAAATCTTACGTCTTTGGTGCCAATGTCGAAGAATAAATTTCTTCATGATAATCGTGTTTCTTCTATATGTACCGCACGGCACGTGATTTCTTACACATGTCGGAAGAAAAATCGTATATTTGTTGGACAAAAACCGACATTTTAATAGCAACCGTCATGACAGAACAGTCCTTTGCCCCGAGTTGGCTCAAAATAGATGATGACAAATTTCGCGACCTTTTGGAATACCTTTGCAGGAAAGCGATGTCCGACGGGCATGACCCGTTCTATTCCGCAGCGCAGGAACTGCTGAAAGTGAGGGTATCCTCGCTGATGCCTGAACTCTCATGCGGGATGGAAGGCAGTGAGGAGGTGCGGCTGTTCAGGATACGTCTTCTGGGCGCGTGGCTTCTGTGTAACGTAGAGGATACCCAGGAGCGCATGGAAGTGGCGTTCGTCATGTTCAACATATTGGCCAGCATTGTTCCTGAAGAACTCTCGCAGAAACTTTTCTCCCTCTCGCTAAGGGTGCTGTGCAGCGGCGGCATCCAGGCACCGGGCTTCGCTTGGGAGGACCTGGTCGACGTGAACAAGGAGCTTCTCTCGCACAAGATTATTCTCAATGCGAAGACGCTCCCTTCGAAGAAGTCCGTGGAGTCATGGTTCGACGGGAAAGGCATTCTCTATGTCAATCCGGAAGAGGTCAGCATCATACCTATGAACAGGAAAGACTACTCGATGTGTCATTCCAAGTTGAGCGACTGCATGAGGCTGGCGGACGGCAGGTTGTGCGTCTATGTGGAAAAAGGGGAGAAACTGAAGAAGACGGAGGAGTCGGACATCGACGGCATTGGGCGTTTCGCCGGTGCGTTCAGGAAAGAGCAGCAGAGGACAGTCCCTCCGCAATCCATCCTGAAGAAGTATTCCCTGGAGCAGGAGGCTATGGTTCGGGTCATTTCCGGAAACGGTCATGACATTATGGTGGAGACGGTGGACCCTGATTATGAGAAGATCTCAGGTACGTTGCACCATGACCGCGGCATATTCTTCTACAACAATGTGGATTTTGCCCAGGCGCTTGAAGTTGGCGACTGTTTCAAGGCCGTCATCAAGGATAAGGAAAGGGGGTATTTCTCCATCTATGACCGTTTCTTGAAGGAGATGGTCTCGTTGGCAATGGAAGGAGACAGCATTCTAGCCAGATATTCTTTGGACTATAAGGGAAAACCGCTATGGTTTACCAATGAAGGCGTGCCTGTATATGTAAGTGATTCCGAACAATATGGGATAGGGGATATTGCCTATATTGAATTGACGAAAGTTGATACCAACGGATATATTACAGGTATAATCTCCGAAGACCAGTCGGGCATAGAAGAAGAGGAACCGTTTGATGACGAGAAGGAATGGTTTATCCGGAACCATATCAGGGAAAAGGACTATGTCGAGCCGAAGGCCAATGCCCGGACAATCCTCAGTTCCGATTTCGTGCGGATCTTTGAGCGGTCCCTGTACAACTACCAGAAGACGCTGTCCAGGGCGTCCGAGATATACAAGGTTCTCTGCTATTGCCAGATGCTGTCCGAACTCACGTCGGAAGAGAAGGAACTTCATTTCCTTGAGCTCAAGGCAAGTTATCTGGAGCAGCTGGTCCTGTTCGCAAAAGGGCAGTATGACAGGATGAAACAGCTTGTCCCTCCGTCGGACATAGGTGGAATCGAGTCGGTGGAAAGGTCCGTCAAGCTCGTTGACATCCTGATGCAGATCAATTCATCCGAAGAATCGGAACTGCTGGACAGTACCATACTTTCCTCAGAGGACCCGTTGACGAAGAGGACTGCCCGGATACTTCAGTCATATAACCGCATCAAAGACATTGTGCCTGAGTCTTCCCTCAATGACCTCAAGATGGAGATTATCCGCGGGCTCTCGCTTGATGCCGAGATACAGGCGTCCCTCGATGAGAAGGACGATGAATACTTGGGCATGGAGGACAAGGTGAAGGAGTTCAAGTCTTCATTCGTCTATCCGGCCGACAAGGAGGACAGGATGTCCCCTAACGTGAAGAAGCAGAGCATGGTGGTGTTCAAGGCCGTCTGCGCGTTCCTCAATTCCAAGGTGGGAGGCACTCTCTATCTCGGCGTGTCGGATGCCGGTTATGTGGTGGGCATTGACAATGACCTCGCTTACCTTAAAGCGAACAGCGACTCATATATCCGCTTCATTCAGGACGAGGCGAAAAAGGTCTTCGACAAGAGCATCCTGGACTTCCTGGACTTCGACCTGAAGTTTGACGGACGTGTGGTGGAAGTGAAGGTTCGTCCGTTCGATGACGGCGTCGTCTGTCTGGACGGCGTCCCGTATATCCGCCGCTATGCCGAGTCTGAGCCGATGCGTGAGGATGAGAGGGCAAGGATAGCGTCCGAGAAGGTCGCACCCAACATTCATGTGAAGAGCAAGGCGGAAAATCTGGAGAGGGCCATTGCCGAAAAGAAGAGGGCGATTCTGCGCCGGTTCTCATCGTCCGACAGCATTATGGACAGGAAAGTGGAGCCGTTCAAGATCGTCAAGGGCGGCAAATACGTATGGTGCTATGACATTGAGGACAAGTGCTGCAAACAGTTCGGCATCTCCAAGATGGCAGCCGTGGACGTCATTCAGGACCCGTGGACCCATGAAGCGGAGCACAAGGAAGGGAATACTGACATCTTCAACTGGGGAGGTTCAAAGGCGTTCAATATTGTCCTTGAACTTGATCTCACGGCAAAGAACATCATTGTCGAAGAGTATCCTCTCAGCGAGCCTCTCCTCAAACAGGTCGACAAGTCTGGCATGAAGTGGAGTCTGTCCACAGACATCTACAACTGCACCGCCCCCGGACGGTTCTGCATAGGACTTGCTGAGCATGTAACCATCATCAAGGGCGATGAACTGAAAAAATATGTTTCGGAATACGTCCGGAAGAACTTCGCCGGAAACGCTTAGAATTCCATCACCCGCGGACAAAGACTTCGCTTGTGGTAGCGTTCTTTTTCTTGACCTCTATCACGGTAGGGATCCTTTTCTGGAGGTCCTCTATGTGGGAGATGATGCCGACGTGCTTGCCGCTGGAGGAGTTCAGTTTCTCCAATGCAGACATCACGCTGTTGAGCCACTCCTGGCTGAGTGTTCCGAATCCTTCATCAATGAAGAGGGTGTCCACGCTGATGCTGTTCTCTGCGATGCTTGACAGGCCCAGGGCCAATGACAATGAAATCACGAACCCTTCACCGCCTGAAAGAGTGTTTCCTGAGCGGACAACACCGTCTTCATTATCCTCTACCAGGATGACAAGGGAACCAGGCTGTGCCGTCAACTCATAACGCGGGGCAATCTTTCTCAGGTATGCGTTTGCGTGATTGAGGATGTCCTGCATGATGTAGCTCTGAGCTATCTTCTTGAACGTGAACCCGTTGGTACCTCCGAAAAGGTCGTCCAGAGTTTTCCACCGGGCATTGACCTTGCCCGCTCTGTCGCGCGCTTCAATCTTGCTTTTAAGCGCGACCTGCTTCTTGTCATCATCCTCAATGATGTTCTTGAGTTTGCCGAGACGTTCTGACTTGCCCATATTGTCCGACTCAACTTCCGTCTTCAGTAAACTGACCTTGTCGGCCGTCTTCGGCAGGATGTCATCCTCAGCATAAGCATTTTTCAAGGTATTCTCATTCATCTCTTTGGATTTGCGTGCATCGTCGATGTGCCCAAGTGCCGTTCTGATGCTGCTCTCCAATGATCCCCACTCCACAATGGCATTGCCTGAGTATTTCTCCGGCACGATGTCCCCGGAAGCGAAGTCCCCATTGACCGCGATAATCCTTTCACGGACATCGCATGCGGACTTGATGGCTTTTTCGAGATTATTCCTCTCTACGGTCACCTTGTCATATTCTTTAAGAGTGTCATTGTACTTTCTGGCCCCTTCCTTGAGCTTCGCGATGAAGCCTTCGTCATCACATTCCCATTCTTTCTTCCAGTCAGGGAATGATATGAGCCTCCCTGCCGCAAAAATGGAGTCAGACGCGGATTTCTCTGCCGCAGAAATCATTTTTTCGGCATTGTCAATGTCGCTCATGATTTTCTGGATCTCCAGGTTCTTCCTGTTGTATTCGGACATTATAGGAGAGTAGATGTCACTCTGGTATTTGTCCCTGTCTGCAGTCGCACTATCCACGGCCTTCTGCCTTTCATTGACAGCGGCAATTGCCTTTTCATTGGCATCCTTGCGTGCGTCCAACGCTTTTTTGATCACCTCAAGCTTTTCCCTGATATCGTCTTCATTGACCTTTATGCCCAGTGAAGAGAAATTTTTGGCGAACGCGTCCTTGAGTCCGGCCAAGGACCTTTCGTCGTTGGTGATCCTGTCTTTGGCCCTTTTGAGTCCGTCCAGTCTTGTGTTGTAGGCTGTAGATGCTTCGAAAAATTCAGCATCTGCTTGCCGCATCTCCGTTTCCGCCTTTTCCTTTGCCTCTTTTGCAGGTTTGAGAAGATCGTTCTGCTCCTGTTCAGAGATTAGTGATGTTATTTTCGCATGACACACGGGGCAGATATCTTCACCAGTCTCACGAAGCCAGCTCCTAAGACTGACAGCAGCCTGGTCTATCGCCATAGCCTGCATATTATATGAGTCACGGCTTTTCTCGTAGGCATCCTTGCATATTTTAGATTTCTCCTTGAGTCCATTGAGTGCAACTAGCTCTGCCTCAATCCCTTCTTCAACCTTCCTGCAGTCGGACTTCTCTGTGGCGATGTTCTCTTCCCTCTGCTGGATGGTGGCGTAGGCAGTGCCTGCATCGCCGATGAGTTTAAGGTCCTTGCCAATGTCCCGTCTCTCCTTCTCCACATCCTCGGGACTGAGCGCCATCTTGGCCTCAATGGCCTCCGTTATAGCCCTTCTTTTGCTGTCAAGAGTCTTTTCAGCATCAGTTTTCTTTATTTCCAGTTCTGCGAAAAGTGCCCTGGAAGCTTCAAGAGTTTTCTTCTCATTCTCGAGAACCTCTTTCTGGGTCTTGCAGTAGTTTTCCTGCTTCGATACATTCACGAGATGCGATTCGATGGTCTGGACATTTGCGAACATATCGGCATGATCCTTCTGAGACTCAATGGCTTTCGCCAGGTCTCCCACGACCTTGTTTTTTTTATCGAGTTCGGCTTTGCTATAGGCAATGTCGTTGGTGAGGACGGAGAACTTCGACTTCGCCGATACCAGAGTCTCTTCAGATGCCTTTATGGACTTTTCTGCAGCTTCGACAGCTTCAAACGCCTTCAGAAGGCTTCCGAACAGTGTCAACGCCGATTTGTTCTTTTCAATGTCGTTTTCAATCTGTTTTATTTCATTGACCTGAGCGCTCTTTTCCTCTTCCGAGAGAAGAACGACAGAATCGACGTCCCTGTTCGCTTCCTTAAAGGCATTCTCCGCCTCGAGTGATTTCTGGTGGATGCGTGTGCCGATTTTTGCGTAAATCTCTGTGCCGGTAATCTTCTCGAGAATCTCCGACTTCTCTTTGGTCTCGGCTTTCAGAAACTGGGTAAACTGCCCCTGGGCGAGCATTGACGTGCGGCAGAATTCATCATAGTCCAGACCGATGATTTCGGTCATCTTGGCTATGCGGGCCTTGCCCTTGCTGTCATCTGTCTTGCCTGTACTGTCGGTCATGTACCATTCCTCGTCTTTCAGTTTTCCATTGCGGTTAACACGGCATTTCCACTCGGCTATGTAGTCGGAACCATCCGCACCCTCGAAAAGGAGTGTTATTCCGCCTTCCTTCTCTCCTTTCTTGAGCAGCTGGTTTACGGACATTATGCTGATCTCCTGCCCGCCCTCTTTGTAGGACGTTTCAGTCGTCTTGTTGCCGTTCGTCAGACGCGGGGTCTTGTTGTACAGGGCAAGGCATATTGCGTCCAGTATGGTGGATTTTCCACTTCCGGTCTCGCCGCAGATGAGAAAAATAGGGGAGTCCGACAGCGGTGCGGACGTGAAGTCAATGCTAGCGGAGGAGATCGATGCTATGTTGGTGATATCGAGTTTCTTCAGTTTCATGGTATCAGTCGTGTTTTTCAGATTTCATAACTTCGTCAATGGTCTCTTTCAGCAGGGAGAGGATATTCTCGTCAATGCCGTCTTGTGCCGTTTCCTTCAGGTAGAGTTCTGCTACGGAGTAAGGCCCCATCTTTCCGAGTTCTGCGGTGCTGATATTTATCTTTCCGGAGGAGTTTATGTCCTTTTCATTGACCTTCTTCACCCTGTTTATCAGGCAGAACTTCGCCTTCAGATGGCATTGCTCCGGAACTTTGGCGGCCTTGTCTTTAGCCTCGACCGGAATGGTCTCGTCGTCAGTAACATTGAGCCGCACATAGCAGGCCTTTTCCGGGTCCATTTTCTTGAACTCCTCGTATGCCTCATCCCACTTGAGGGACTTCACTTCGCTGCGCCTGGTCCTGTCCTGCTCCGGTATGGTAATGATCGGCATCGCATTGTCAATGTCGATTGTCTCCACTTTTGGAGTGTCGCCGTGGGCATTGATGGTCACGATCGAAACGCTGTGCTGGAAGTCCTCGTCGAAAGATACAGGCAGGGGAGAGCCGCTGTATCGGATCCTGTCTGAGATGTTCTGCGGATTGTGTATATGTCCGAGTGCAATGTAGTCGTAACCAGTCCCGAAAACATCGGCATTGACCATATCGATTCCTCCTATGATGTCGAGGTCCTGACCGACGGCGTCGGGTTTCTCTCCTGAGATCCGGTTTACTGCCGTATGGGACATTACGACGACAGGAAGCCCGTTTTTATTGCGTTTTTCGACTTCTCCAAGCAGGAGGGCTATGAATTCCTTCATTCTCTCTTCTCTCGGAAGTCCTGCCTTTACGGCCGGGAAATTGCCCGGGTAGCAGTGCGGTATGGCGACAATGTATCCGATTGTGCTGCCGTCTTTACTGATAGGGAAAATATGGCGTTCAAAAAGCTCGTCGTGAAATTCATCGCTGTCTTCGCCCTGGATGATGTTGCGTCTTATGGATGCCACGATGGATACTCCAACGAGGTTCCACAGCGGGTCGGTGATCTCTATCTTGTTGCTGTCGTGGTTGCCGGCTGTCACGATGACCTTCATTGACGGTGCGATCTCATGGACTGTCATGAGATGATGCATGAACATCTCCTGCGCTGACGTCTGGGGTGATGTCGTGTGATAGACATCGCCGCTGATGACGTATGCGTCCGGCTTCTGTTCTTTGATGATGTTTTCTATCTGGGCGAGGCAGCCGGTCTGCTCGACTGTCCTGTCATACGAATATAACGTATGTCCCAGATGCAGGTCAGATGTATGTAGAATCTTCATATTTTAGCGTTTGTGTGAGTTGTTTTCCTTTATTTCCATGCCATTAAGCTGTTTCTTGTAATATTATACAGCAACTGCCGGTAAATCTTACATAAAAATAGCAATTTTTATTTGAATCTCATGTCTTGCCCGAAATCATCACGGATGCGCTCAATGTCTTTTATCGCAGGAATTATCTTGTCTGTCTGGTCTTGGAGAGTCTTGTATCTGAGTGGGAGAGTCAATGTCCTGTTTTTTATGGGCACCATCAGTTTCACACGATATTTTTGTCTTACAAACCAGTATCCGGAATAGCCGGCGCGGTCCAGAAGCGAACTGACTATTGCCAGTGATCCTGTTTCACAGATTGCTCTTACTTTTAAGGACTTCCTGCATTCGATTTCAATCGCCCTGGTCGATTGCTCCAGCAAATCATCCAATGTGTCCAATTTGGCGAGAAACTTCCGGTAATCCTGGCTGAGCCGCGTGGATTTCAATGGGTTCTCCTTTTCCCACCATTTGCGGAGATTCTGTTTCTCCCTGATAACAAGGCCTTTGAAATCGATTTCTTCCCCAGTATTAATCTTATACTCGATGATCGGACGGATCCCTTTAATAGCGGCACGAAGCCATACCTTTTCGTTGAATTCCATAAATAACTCCTCTTGTAATGTTATATACAATGAAAGGAGCTAAAACTTACACTTGAACTTCTCGATTTTGTAAATTATTATCTTGCACTTAATAAAAAACAATCTTTATGAGGTATTTTCAAATAGAACTCGTATATTTCTCAAGAAATACTGATAACTGATATGACTAAAACACTTAATATTAACTCGAAAGAGGAGTCTATTAAAAGAAGAAATATTCGCGTTTATAATGATAATTTACGAATTATTCTGGAAGAAGGAGGAAACTACCATTGCGATAGCGGTACCGCTGGTATCATTGAACGAGATGGAATGCTACAAAGTGGCACTATCATGTATGACAAACCATTCTCTGTGGCAGATGTCCCTTGTTTGCCAGATGGAGATCATACCTTGATCGGCGTGGTTAAAGGCGATTGTTTGGATATCGCTCATAGTTACATTGACCTAAAGTCAGGGCATGGTTATTCATGGTATCGACGCGTTGCCGTCTTGAATTGTGCCAGTTATAGTAATCCCGGTGGTGGAGTGAGGAAAGGCGCTATTGCTCAGGAGGAAGACTTGTTCAGAAGGACAAATTTATTTCGCTCACTATACCAATATGCGGACTATGCTCCATTATATGGTTTGCAGCGCAAATATCCACAATATCCTCTAAACAAGCATTTTGGTGGCGTATACTCATCCAATGTCACGGTGTTTCGGACAACCTCGGCAAAAGGCTATAAACTAATGGAAGAACCTTTTTGCATTGACGTGATTTCAGCAGCTTCAGTATACCGGCCTGAACTGGATGTGACCAGGCGGCATTTTGCAGATAAGGAGGATATTGCTACTGTCAAGGATACTATCCGCACCATATACAGAATAGGATTGGTTAATCATGTTCAGTGTCTGATTCTATGTCCGCTAGGTTGTGGTGCGTTTAAAAATCCGCCTTACGACGTGGCGAAATTCTTTAAGGAGATTCTTGAGGAACCGGAGTTTAAGGACAAATACGAAGCCGTCGTTTTTGCTATCTTAGACAAAAAATCAATTAAAGGTCACAAGTATCATGGAAATTTCATCCCTTTCTTCAATGTTTTCAATGCAGATAAGATAGAACAGGAAGATTCAAAGTATTTTAAAAGATATTATGATAACGATTTTGAGTCAATGGAATTCGCTACCATACAAAGAGTTTTGCAAGGCATTGCCGATAAAGAGTACGAATGCGGAGAGATTAATGAGCGCAGAATACTACAGCGCTTGATGAACGAGTTGTCGACCATATCGGACTGCGTTTTAAGTACAAACCCTTGTCGGGAGTTTATATATGTAGACGGTTTCGTTGAAGCGATACGTGATGCTGAATACGTAGATATGTCAAACATTCAAGTCGTTGAAGATGAAGACGCTGCCTTCATATTTCTAAAACTCAATCACTTTAATTGTAAAGTAGAAATAACGAACAGCAATGCTGCTTTTGTAGTAATTGACAATGCCGGGATAGCGCCAGAAAGTGTCTTCTTTTGGGTATCATGCCTTGCATCCAGCATCCTTTGGATAGATAGATTATATAAGGTTCTGATTGCTGACATCCGCAGGAGGTATGATGAGCTAAAATTGAATAATTAAGACGATATAAAAAAACACACCCAAAAGCAAATCTCACGGAAAGAGTCAATCGGAATATGTGGAGGCATAGCTTGAAAATCGCAGCGAAAATGCGAGATATGTAGAGTTTGCCATGAAGTATCACATGGCTGACATTGTTGAATCACCACGGGAAATTTCTCAAGACGAAAATTTCGCCCTGTCCTGCCACCAGCAAAGTTTCAGTTTCTCTTTGGTGACCAAATTCTTGAAATTGATTATCTCGCCGGTATTGATCTTATGCTTGTTGGTCAGACGAATTCTTTTAGTTGCGGCACCTTGTGTAAAACCGTAATTCGTTTTGCAATTTAACCGGATTGTTCATAAATTTATGTGATAAGTGAAGGATACTATGTATTTCTTAATATAATATGCTATGACTTATAAAATAATTGATGGAAAAGGAATTATTCCCGAACTAGTACGCGTGATAGAAAGCGGAGCATTTCGCGACTGTGAAAGTCTCACATCAATGGAAATACCGTGTGGTGTAAAGGAAATAGGCAATGATGCCTTTACCGGTTGCGATAATCTACAAGCAATAGTGCTACCTAATAGCGTGACGAAAATCGGAGAAAGTGCATTTAGCGGTTGCCGAAGTCTCAGATCAATAGAAATACCAGATAGTGTCACGATAATTGGCGAAAATGCATTCAGAGGTTGTGAAAGTCTTAATAGCATTATGATTCCGGCGAATACAACAGCAGAATGCTGGGGTAAGGTGTTTTCAACATGTTCCAGTCTTTCCACGATAGTTGTCTCAAAAAATAATGCGGAGTATAAGTCTATAAATAATAGCATTTTATCTAAAGATGGTAAAGCTCTGTTATTATGCAGAAGTGCAATTATTCCTGAGGGTGTAACAATGATTGCGAAGTCAGCATTTGAAGGCTGTAACCTCACTGAAATTGAAATTTCTGAGGGGGTAACCGATATCGGTGACGAAGCATTTAGCGGTTGTTATGAGCTTCTTTCCTTAAAAATACCTGATAGCGTAAAGGCAATAGGGTATGCTGCATTTCAGGATTGCGAACATCTTCAATCAATAGTAATTCCTGATGGTGTGAGAGAAATTGAAGATTATACATTCTGTAATTGCGCTAACCTACAATCTATAGAAATACCTCAGACTGTAACCGTAATTGGTGTGCATGCCTTTTCAGGTTGCGGCAGTCTTCAATCGATAGTGATTCCTGATGGTGTAACTGTGATTGAGGAAGGGTTGTTTAGCGGTAGCCATAGTCTTCAATCAATAGAAATCCCTGATGAGCTGATTGTGATTGAGGATGATGTCTTTGAAGATTGTGACCTGCAATCGGTAACTATCAAGACTCTGGAGAAAGATCCAAACTTGTCATATAAAAACATTCAATTTATATTGCAGGCCTTATCGGAAATCTCGAAGTCTTTGGAAATCAATCTTCGTGTTCCTATAGGCTGCGGTTATGCTTACCGAAGCTATTCTAGATTTGCGGGCAAGCTTACAAAAATTATTGCGGATGTTAGTGACTAATCCAAAAACGATAAGGCCACAGGGGACGTGATTACAACTCGAGTTTCCCGTGGCCTTCTATTTTTATCATCTATGACAAAACCAGATCCCGGTGTTCCTAGTGTAGCCTTTTTAAAGTTTGAAGATGGTTCCATCATAGGGACGCCGTCTTCGAGTTATGGAGTTATGCTCCCGCTACTATCCCCTGAGCAAAATCAAAGTTTAAAAGAAAATCTCAGAGAAGTTCAAACTTTTCTGAGATTTTAGTGTTTTTATATGGAGTACAGTGGTGGCTCTATTGCCAACAGGTGTTGTTCCCTAATTCTTTCTCCAATGGATATCGCTACTGAAGATTCACGGAATATAGGATAGGTTTGTTATTGTCCGAAATCAAAGGTATTTCGGAATCAATCCCAATATTATTGACGTTGAAGAAGATATTTAGTCTTCTTGTTTCATTTGTATCAATGAACCATCCGTTGGCTATTCCTCCATGAGGTTTGATGATAAGTGTGTTACCGTTATCGGTGTCTTTGATTGTAAGACTTCTCCAATGCGGCAGGGTGTTTTCCTCCTGCGTGCTGATTGTATAGTCCCAATCGGTATTATACAGGTATTCATCGATAATGGCATTGGTATCAGCGTGGGTGCGCAGCTGGTCACTTACCCTTCTGTATCGGTCAGTATAGCTTTTGCCTTTGGTATACAGGTCAAACTTTTCGTTTGTAAGTACAAGGCTGAACGAGTCTGAATCGCATCCGATCTTGTCAACAAATCCCTGGATGAACTGGAGAATCTGTACAATTCCTAGAGATGTCTTCATGTGTTCATCCATATAATGGAATTCAATTTTATGGTTCTTTGCCAAACTTATGAACTGCCGAATCTGGTTGCTTTTATCCAATTGTATCAGCAGATCAACAATTGACTTAGGTGAGGCCAGTTTGGTACCTGGATTGATTGTAAATTCCGTAAACTGGCTCAGTGTAGGAACAACAGGGGCTATCAACGGCTTCGTGGTTTGCACCGCATAAATATGCCCGTTTGCCCAATGCCCGTTGAAATTGGTTGAACCATATTCGTCAGTCAGGTATAACCAACCGTTGATATACGCAAGAGGATAAACTCCATTGTCGGCAGGTGCGGCAACATGGAATGAAGCCCAATCTTCGGAATGTCTGATTATGTCTGATGCCTCGACAGGAATCACTCCCAGGTTCCCGAGAAATGCCAGTTCGACCTTTGATGTGCCGTTGAGTCTGAAGCCTCCTCGAGTCTCCTTCCATGATGGAACAGTGGCATTCTGCAGTTCATAGTTCCACGATTGGATATCTGAGTTGACAAACACTGTAGCGGAGTTTGCATTGTTGATTCCGTTCATGATGTCTGAAAGAGTTGACCTTACGGCATTCGGATATGAGTTGCGGATGTTGTTCGGGATAGGGGTTCTGGCAGCTATCTCTTCCATAAGCCAATTGTAGGTCGCCATTACATCAATGTCTTCAATGAAACGCATGGTTCCGCGCGAGAGAATAGACTCGATGCCCTTTTTACCATTAACAATCCCCTCAAGTCTGTCCTTGCAAAGTCCAAGCATTACTACCCAATTGTTTGAATCCAAATGGGAAGAATATCCCGCACCTCCTTTGGCGGTATCATATATGCACAGCGCCCTTTCACCTCTATTGATTGTGGTGATGAGGAAGTTGATATCCTGCCTTTGGCATGGCAGATGTTTCGAGAGCTCGTCACATACGATGATTCCAAGGGTAGTAAGGATACTCTCTTCTTGGGCATTGTGTTTTGTAAATGGTACCCTTCCGATGCCGGAGTGGGATGAATGGTATGGCTTGAGAATGCTGAAATTAGTAAGGATTGAACCTCCGATGAACTTGTTTCGTTCAATGCAGGTAAGATCAAAAGTATCCTGATTATATGTGCTCAGGTTTTGGTGTTCATATGTTGTCGAACGCCCGCTCTTGCCTTCAATCTTATGATACATCAAATCTCTCACGTATTGTGTATCTCCGGCTTGCTGAAGCTGAGTTTCAATTTCAGCCCTTCCGCAGTCGAACTTCGTACAGACACAATAGCCGAACCCTGCACCTTCATTAAGGTATAGGATTTTGGTATTGGCATTCGGGTTCTCCGAATCGAATTCACATAATGGGGTCAGAGGAGTGAAATGCAGTCCGTCAGCGCCTATCAAATTTGCTTCAATTCTTACAGAAGAACTGTTTTTTTTGATGATTCGGTCAGTGTCCTGCTCAGGAAGGAACGCTGTAGGTTCAATCATGTCATTGTGCCTGATTCTTGTTCCTGAACAAGACGGACAGGCGGAGTCGGTTTGACTCTCCCATGTGTAACCGCAATCTCTGCAGACGTGAATTCTTCTGAATGATTTCAATCTGTCCCAAGCCACTCCTGCTATCGTATAACTTTTGCCGTCAATAGTAACTTTTGCTCCCGGAGCATACTCGCTCAGTGCCACAATTAGGTCTCGTGACGGATTTTCATATGAGCTGCTGTCGTGTTGGCATCTCAGTTCAACGATGTTGACCGGCATATTGGCATTTGGAGTAAACTGATGCGTGCTGCAATACGTCAAAAGGTTTTGCAACAACAAACTAACGAAGTCGTAGTTGAGTCTTGCCGCATGTCCTTTTATTGGAGTCGCATTCCATTTAAGGTTAAGTGTTGGGTCGCAAGCAACGTCATGCATGTGCTCAAGCTCTTTTTGGACACATGCATACAATTCCTGAAGATCCCTTATGGTACCATTTACAAGTTTCTGATTGTTGATACCTGACAATGTGGTTCCCGATTTCAGCAGATCCAGATCTTTCCATATGTTCGTATTGGTGTGGTCAAGGTGGAGCAACCAATCTGAAAATTTCTCATAGATTGAATCCTTATGGAATGCAGTTGAGTATGCGTTCGGATAGACTTTGGATGAGTTGCTTGTACGATCAATGATATCTCTCCAACGGGCCTTTCTGCTACGGTCTGGAGAAACGTCATACTTGTCATTGAAGAAGAAATCAAGAACCGCAAAACTCTTTATGCTTCTATTGGCAAGCGGATGATTTCCGGTTATATTCGTTACAAGGTACTCGCGTAGCAGATAACTGTTGATATGGCGTTGCACTACTTGAGGACTGTTCAAATCTGCAGAAGGTGTCATGACTTCCCTTTCAAGAAGTTGTTCCTTGGGATGCTCCATTACAGCAAGACCTACAGCATCTGAATTACAGATGGTCACGCATGCGCTTTTATTCTGAAATGCACGTCCTGCACGCCCTGCGCGCTGCTTATAGTTTGCAGGGTGTGGAGGGACATTGGACATCGATACAATTTCCAATTCTCCGATGTCAACACCCATCTCCATGGTAGTGGAACAAGCTAGGATATTTATGTCATGATTCTTGAAATCTTTAATTCTGGATTTTGTAAGTTCCCGTCCAACTTGTGCAGTATGCTCGTGCTGGATAAAAATCGGTTCTGCGCTATAAATGGAAGATATCCTCTTGCAGAACAGAAACGCTGTTCCGTTATTCCGGTAATAGGGGGCCAAGTCATCAGGCAGGGAAGGATATGGCGGCTCCCATGGTGAAATGCGAACCGGCATTGAAAGTCCTTGTTTGAAATCATCCTGATATGGGGTGTTTCCCAAAAAGGTTGTATCAAGGATTGCCTTCACATTGTTGTCGCAGTATGCATCATCAAGGAGCTCGAATGAAATGTTAGACACGTTCAGACGATAGTTTGTTCGGTGTTCAACATTCTTTTCGTAGTCCGAAAGGTCATCAATAAACCACCTCGGATTGGAACATCCGTATGGCTGATAATATGTCATGCCTTGTTCAATAAGGGAAATCCTCTTGAGTTCTGACCACATTTCTTTTACGACAGCCTCTACTTTAGACGCGAGGCTCGCATTGATTCCATTCAACTGTTCTTCGTTATCACATCCGAAAAGTCTCCAGAGCAGTTTGTAGTGAACACCGCGTTCAATTTCAGGGTTTTTGATAGAGCGTCGTTTTCCATAAGTTGATGTGAGATTCCTGCAACTGCTGATGTCCAGATGGTCCCATCCTGTAGCGGTACTTCTGAAGAACAGATTCTCATTGGTTCGGACATTGAAATCAATGTACAATTTCAGTAGGTTCTTCCATTCTTCAACTGTTATTTCAGGTTTGCTTAAACAGTTAAGTTCGGCGTTCAAGTTAACTACTGATTGCGGAATGGCGGTCACTGTTTCCAGCTTTCGATATATGGTTCCGAACAATCCGTAACTCTCTGCAGAAAAACCATTCTTAGAACGCTTTTTCATTGTGTTGTATAAGGCTCCAAGAACATATTTTTTCAGGTAGTCGTCCGAAAGGCATCCGTTTGCGTGGTCCCAGTCTTCATCTTTCGCGAAGCATGAGGCAAGAACTTTGCATTCATTACTATTGCGAAGCTCTTCCAACACCGTCTGCCACTTTATAGTGTTTTTCATGCCGTTCCTAACGGCAATCTTATGTATTGTCTCAGAATCGTTATTGGCATTAGCCTTCAAGAGATTGAGATTCTCCTGATTCAGTCGCGACATCTCTGCAAAGTCATGTTTCTGGCTGGCATTGTTGATCAATGCCAGCAAATGTGTGTATACATCATTGAACTCAAATCTGTGGAGTCTATCTAATATGACGGATATGACCCACCTTCTTTCTGTCTCAAGATTCTGTTCAAGACTAGGCTCCGCAGCCCCTTTCCTGCTGTCGGCAAAACTGATGAACTGCTGACCATAGTAAGGATGCTGTCCCTCATGTTTCGAAGCGTTCTTCAATAGACTTGGGGTTATTGATCTGAAACATGAAGAAACAGAGGTGCTGAAACCTCTGATATCATCCTGTGAAGCCCCGCAGCATGGGCAGGACTGGTCAGGTGAAAGGAGTGCAGCACTACGAACTGACTTTTGTATTATGTTATTGTCAGTTGCGATATCACATGGCATCGCATTGGGTTGTGGATTTATTCTTGGACTGTCAATCGCAATATTCTGTCCGTATGGTATAGAGGCCGATCCAGTCCTTGAATACTTGTTGTTGTCAATCGTGCAATTGGCCAATACCGCTCCACAATTCAAACAGTGGAACATGTTTACATACCTGCTGTCTGGCTTGCATGAAACTCTGTCGAACGGAATAATTGCGGTCAGATTGAATGTTTGTTCTCCATTCAAGATATCTTCAACATTAGCATACAATCCATTTGTCAGTGATTCTATGTAGAAGTGCGCCTTTATTTTCAGTCCGCCTTGACATAGTCTGTCAAGTTCTTCAAGTTTCTCTTCTACACTGTTCTTATACGGGATAAGATCGTTCAGGTATACATAGGAATTGTTGTTGAGTTTGGAGATAATCTCCTCCTTGCAATTGTTTTGAGGGATTTTCGCCAAACTGAAATCTGGAGTGGATCTTCGCCCTTTGACAATCTTTATTACATCTGTCGTTCCTGAGTTCTCCTGTCCTGTTATTCCAGATATGAATTTTAGCAAGTCGGAATCGTTATTACCGACAGTCGCCGATGAAGTGGCAAAGTGAATATCATTTGCTTTTCGGTCAAATGCTTTGAGAACACGTCTGATTAGCATGGCAAGTTCATCCGCTCCCGCTCCACAGTAAGTGTGAGTCTCATCAATTACCATCCATGAGAGGGACTGGAGTGAACGTCCGATAATGTTCTCATCAGACTTTCTAAGCAAGAGATATTCAAGCATCGTAGGGTTTGTAAGAATGATATCGGGGATGCGTCCCCCATTGACGCATGATCCTGTTGTCGCATCCCATCTCATTGAACCTTGGATTTCCTCACGGTATACTACCTCATGTGAGAGACGTTCGCAGATTCCATCGTCTGGCCAGTTGGGTGATGAGCCATTATATACGGCGAAGGTAAGATTGCTGCCGGACCTCTCAATCATATAATTGAGTTTTTCTTTCTGGTCTTCCATCAACGCGTTGAGCGGATATAGGAAGATTGCTTTCAGTCCTTCCGATGTCTTTTGTTCCAGGTCTGTTATCAGCGGTACCATGAATGACTCGGTTTTACCTGAACCGGTTCCGGTTGTCACACAAATAGATTTATATGTGGTGGCAGGTGCAAGGAGTGCATTCCAGCATTCCACCTGGTGCTTGTACGGAAGGAATTTGAGCAGATTCCTGTCAATCACAGAAGTATAGTCAGGTCCTCCCTTATACAAAGGGTCGGCTCCTTGCCACAGTGACATGTTTTCCACCAGTATGTTTGAACTGACGGTGTCTTCAATGATATGTTCGAGTTGGATCTGATAAGCTGTATCAAGGCATGTCCCTTTCGGTTGCCATTGCTCCAGCAGGGATTTCTTAAGTTCTGCCTTCGTGTCTTTGAAAAGAGAGACGAAACTCAATTCTTGTCTCTGTCCGATATTGAGGATAAGCTGTATCAGCAGTGAGTATAAAATTCGTTCACCTTCATGAGGCATTGATGAACTGTTCGGATAGCCCTTGATGAGCTCAACGCTATAACGGATGACATTAAAGCTGTTGCAGTCAATTAGCTTTGCTTTCTGACAATATTCTCCCAATATCCTCTCAGGCTTATTGATTTTCTCCTCATTTGCTTTCTCAAATATGTATACCCCAAATCGTGAAGCGGGCTGATGTTTACCATTATCAGATAAGATTGTCTTTGCAGCCTTAAATACATCGTTGTACAAAGGATTTTCTGTCTGAACATATGCGTCTGACAAGTAATAGAGTGTGGCGCACTCTATCATGGCGTCTTCTATCTCTCGTATTGAACTATGCATGCAGGACTGCCCAAAATATGCGCTGAACGATGCTCTTATGAGCACATATGCGAGAAGGGTATCGTAGTCACAAGCCGTAGCATTTGCAAGATCAGAAATACTGCCGGTATACAGCAGGATTTCTTTAGTTTCTTGTTTATATTCGCCTAGGGAGTATAAGCGCAATGATGATTGATTCAGTTCTCCGTTATTGAGGTCGGTGACGGTTTCGTTTATCTCTTCCAATAATGACTCGTAATCAGCATTTTCAGGGTCGGCTTGTTTCAGACGTGAGATTGCCGCTGAATAATCATTCAAACGGGCAGCCAGTTCGTGCCAATATACGTTGTCGAAGAGAGTGGCTCTCTCGTTACTTATCCTGATGCCTGAGATTAATGTGGTATGCAAATTCGACATACTAACCGTAATCTCCTCGCCGGAATTGCCTTTGAAATGTAGATTGTGGTTAATAATGGCGTCTAAAATATGCGACGTTTTGTTATTTACGGCATCCTTGGAAATAATGTTGATAGGCATATCTTTTATTTTTATTTTCTTTCAGTTAATTGGTTATAAGTGTCATCAAGTACTGTTCCGGACTTAATCTTATCCCTGATTATCTTCCAGTCGAAAAGGAACTCCCTTGACAATCTGCGTAGCCCTTTTATATCGGGACAAATGTCATGGGTATTGCAGTAATCATGGTAATTGATAAAAAAGGCATACAGGTTCTTCTTGAAGGGGGCTTTGCCGGTGTCCAGAAAGATTTTGTTCTCTATGTCCCATATCATAGACAATAGGAGATCGGAAAACGTCAAATACAGGCCGTGTTCATTTGCAAGCTGAAATTGTTTGAATGTATCTTCTTTGCAGAATCTTTTTTCTTTAGCATGATCCGTAAGCTTCTCTATCCTCAGAACTTGCTTGTCTCTTCTTCCAACTTTCTTCCCTTCATGCAGGCTGATGAAACGAGGCGCCAAATAATTGTCTGTTTTGAGGGTGTTTTTAAGAGAGTGGAACAATAATCCGTCGCTTTTTCTATCCTTTGCAAGCTGTTTTGCTGCCTCAATAGGATTGCCCTTGGGAATGGGTATGACTTCGTTGTTTTTGAAGTCTAAAAAACAGATGGGATAATTTACGCAGTCATCTTGTTTGATATCTCTTGAGTATACGCAAATAAAGTGTGTCCCCGATACAATATTGTCATCAATCTCATGCATGTCCCGTTTCCTGGTCAGGTTCGGATCTTCTCCCCTTGACGTTGCCGTCATCTTGTTGAATACATATTTGTACACCTCTCTCTTGTCACATAACATGTACTGAATTGAAGACTTGTCGGACATGGTTCTTACCTGGCATTTGTCGGCAAATGCCGCTATAACGGTATTGACTTCATGTCCATGCATGAGGATATGTGTCTGAGCTATTGGGGCAAATGTTGAAAATTCCACATATGAGTCACCGTCAGGTATGGTGAATATGTAGTTGTCTGACATCGGCTCCTTGAATTGACAGATGGGATATCCTTCACGATTAGTATGCACATTGCAGTTCCTGCCTCTGATACCACTAATGGCTGGGAATTTGATATGATACGGTTTTGATAGGCTGTACGTCTCAATTGATGCTTCTTTTCGTAGCACAAAGCAGTAGATCGCTGTCGAATACCCGGCGAGCGATAAGCGGAATTCGTATAATCCTTGCGGAATTCTATCGTGTGGGACATATTCATTCCATTCGTTACCAGAAATGTGTCTGAATTGGACATGTGGATTGCCGTCAACGGATTCCTTTGTGGCAATTCTGAAACAATTGAACTTTATGTCAAGATCATTCGTCAGGAACGCGAAACTCTGTTCTCCGTTGATATAGCAGTCAATACGGCCATTAGTTATGCTCTCCGGTAATACTGATGTGTTGTTCGATATCTGATGAACCGACTGCTCTGCCGGAAGCGCATAAATCATACCCTTTGAATTGAATATTGTGCGCATACGGTTTCTTTTCGTATCCTCCAATATGCAATTGGTCTTAAACCAAAGCCATCCAAGGGAATCGTTGATGTCGCAATACCCCTCGTATCTGATAGGAATATATCTGAACTTGTCAAACATGAGACCGGACCATAAATATGTACGGTTTCCTTTGTGTGATTGCCAGGATGCTATGTGTGGTTCATCGTCAGTAAACAATTGCATGTATCCGTCATCAAACCCTCCGCATATGGTGTTGCTTCCCAACGGAATCTGTTCTCCGTCGGGGGTGGTGCATACCAAAAGCCCGTCTTTGTTGTAGAACCATTCAGAATCGATTTTCCGAGGGTCTTCAGGTGGTAAGGCTATCCTGTCAATCAGATTTGCGGAAATGTAGTCATTGTTGCAGCACCAGTTGAATGAAATTTCCTTTCCACCGGAGGAAAGAATAAAAGAAGCTGGATTTCCCTTTATTCCCCAACTGTGTGCCCTGAAATCTGAAATAGCATAGTGCCTACATCCATCCTTTTCGGGATGAAGTCTGATTTCAGGAGTGAGCGATAATTCTTTGACCCCGTTGTCATCAAAATAAGTCCAAAGAGAATAGCTAAGCCAAAACTTCTTTCTCGATGAGACCTTTTTTCTGGCCTCAAGGATTTTCTCCCTAAACGATTTGAATTCGTCATTGCATTCATCGCCATTACACCATGTGCTTTTGTGCTCGCGCATGCCTCTGACATATTCGTATATGCTGCCGCTTTTACAGTACGATTCTTTTAATGCCGTGTTGTTGACGGCATTGATCTTTTCTTCTCCTTCTGTGACGTCATTCTCGTCTTCGCTGTCAATGAGTGCAGCGAGGCCTTCAATAAAAATGGAGGATTTGCCTTTGTCTATTTTTGACGTAAGCTGGTGTATTGGGATGCCTCCGCTTACGTACAAGGTATAAAGTGCTGCATTATTGATTTTTTGGTATGGAGTAATCTCCAGTTTCTTGCATATGTCACTGAACTTTCCAAAATCATAGTTTGGAGACTGATGCCCAAGGATTCTGAAAGGGTTGTTGGACCCGTCATATTCTCTTTTGTAGAATTCACCTATGTATAGGGAAAGGACTACTGCAACTTCCTGGGTCCACTTGCTGGGTGTTGGAATTTTATTGCCTGTTATCAAGCGTTTTATATCGAAGTATTCTTCGGAGGACAGCATCCATTGCCACACATATTGAGGCACACTGTCTCTCTTGCTTTTCAATCGCAGAAATAATGCTAAATAAGAGTCTCCTGATGGTGTCGAGCTAATAGGCGAAGGTTTATTTTCAATTGCCGACGGTTTAGTTTTGGCGTATTGTATTGTTTCGGAGCTGGATTTGTCGGCGTCCGTTTCTGAACTGTCATACCTGCATGTATTGTTGTCCCTCCCTGCCTGTTCTGATTCAGTATCCTGAATGTCATTTCTGCCATCCTTGTTGGAGGCAGGAATTTCGATGACAAATCTTTCAGAAGGAAGGTTGGTTATTTTGTCTACCACAAATCTTGGAAGATTTTCATCCAAAGAGATATGACCTGTCTCACCGATTTCCAGAACGAGTTTAAGCTTGAGCGACAGCAGCAGATTCTTCTTATCCTCAAATGTGACGGTATCCAGTCTTTTGTATATATGACATACGCATTCGTCAAACTTCAATTGGCCAATCAAATCGACTTTTCTTGCAAAGCAGGATTTTCTGATGGCTTTTATCAATGAATGGAGAGCCGGATATGAGGCTGTGTCCGTATCCAACTGCTTCAGAGAATAGGCTGCAACCAATGACAATGCGAAGTCGAGTGTCATATTCCCATTCGCATTGAAGTTGCAGGCGATTACTTTCTGAAGGTCGCTCTTAAGGAAAGATACCTCAGCTTCGCTCATAATTCTCTTTTTGTTATTTGTCATTGGCGTAGATTTGTGGTTGTCGGCCAGTTGTTCTGGCTAGGCTCAATAAAAACTCTAATTTACTATTTTTCCTTCAACTATTCATCGTTTCAAATATTTTTGTGTGTAGATTGGGCATTTCTGATATGTTTCTGACAAAATCATCGAACCGCACACGGCAGGGCTTATCGCCCTGGTCGATTGCTCCAGCCAATCATCCAATGTGTCCAATTTGGCGAGAAACTTCCGTAATCTAGGCTGAGCCGCGTGGATTTTAATGTTTTTTCCATTTCCTGCCATCTGCGGAGAGTCTGTTTCTCCCAGATAACCAGACTTTTGAAATCGATTTCTTTACCAGTGTTGATCTTGTACTCGATGATCGGACTGATCCCTTTAATTGCGGCACGAAGCCATACTTTTTCGTTGAATTCCATAAACAACTCCTCTTGTAATATCATATACAATGAAAGGCGCGAAAACTTACACTTGAACTTTTCGATTTTATGAATTATCCTGCACTTGATGAAAAAATCCACTCTCTATGAGGTGTTTTCAAATACTAATTGTATATTGCATAGGGAGAATTGATAACTGATATGAACAAATTATTCGAAAATCCTATCCGAAATCACACAAAACGCAATAATATAAGGGTAACATGAAAAGCACACCCAAAAGCAAATCTCACGGAGATATTTAGAGCTTGCCATGGAGAGAAGAATCAACGAATTACAGAATCTCAGTTAAGAGATATATCATATGTTATCTCGGTTATTTTTAGAATATTTGATAAAAACTGGATTATCATGAATGAAATGGTCCAGAAACTAATGGAAACTAATGGAAGAAGAGAGGAGACTAACTGGCTCAGTTAGTTGAATCCACTTACCGTTCTCTTAAAATAGATGTTGATTCCCCTCTTCAGAGTGGAGAATAAATAACAGCAGATGAATATCGTGGATTCCATAAAAGACAATCTATCGGAATGAAATAAAGGACTTTTTAGATAAGATTTATTTCTTTGAATTTTCCAGCTGGGATGGTTGGGGGTCAATGACTCCTGTCCACGATTATTTTGAAAATAAACTTCATTATATTGCTGATTTCAGATATATTTAGCATGTTTGACTAAAACTGATTTATACAATACTGCGGTAAAAATTTACCGCACTAAACTAAAAGTTAAACATTGGCATCCGGGTGACAGGTCCCTCTATATAAAAGTTCATGGAAATACTGTCAATAACCGTCGTTTGGCGAGCTGATGAAAGGTCCGAAAAGACTCTAAAAAATGTCTAAATATTGATTATTAGACAATAAAAGTATCGCATGAGTCGCTGATTATTGGTAACCTGAAGTATCTGACCACTTTGAGTTATGAGTTCATCAAACCTACTGCAACAACTTTGAAAACGAGACCTTCGACTGGTTCGCTTTCAACGAGCACCTCATCAGAAAAGTTTTGACGGGAAATCTTCTGGCCATCGCAGTCGATCCCAGTTTTCTTCCCAAGTCAGGCAGGAGAGCCCCTTGGATAGGACGTTTCTGGTCCGGAGATGCAGGAAGAATATACTGCAACTGCTGCTTCTAAGCCGTCCTTGTTGTTGATGGGTGAAGCGCCTCGCCTCATGGATGAATGGCAGGATACTCCTCTGTGCTTTAGGGTGCTGTGCGTACCATGGTGGATGAGCATCAGATTCTCGGTCAATTCATCCTTACTGGATCTGCAGTTGTGGACGGAAGTAAAATCCACCATTCGGGAACGAATGTCGAAGACTTACATTCGGGAACATAATAAAACGGACGAACTTTTCTGGAAACGCTTAGCAAATATTACAAACTATCACAAAAGTTAGTTCCTTGTTGTGTATATTCAACAGACAAAGCGTTTTGAGATTTTTTTTGGTCGTACTTGTAGATGGATCCAAATGGTGCGAAAGGCCAGTGATGGCAGTTCGAAATCGAGAACGTATTATTTGTTTTTCAAGTTGGAGAACACCTTTGACAGATAATGAAGTCTCTCTTCCGTGACTTTGATTGCTCTGGATTTTCTTGGGGATGTTTGAGTCGTCTTTCGAAAATCAATATTGAAAAACACCTTGAATGGAGGAATTGTAGAAACTTCCATAAATTCGGAAGGTGTATACTCAAAAAAATCAAAGGTCTCTTCAGTGGACTCACGTGCAATCACAAAACGAAAATGGTCTGGATCTTTTAATGCCTGTATCCATTCGGTAAGTGTTGCCGCCCCGAAATAATTAACCTCTTGCGATGTTTTCTTTATCTCGAAATACCAGGTGTTCCCGTTTTTCTCAGCTGTTATGTCAGCAGGGCTTGCTATAACTTTAGGATTGCAATACCCATTGGCTTTAAGATATTCCACATATTCCGCTTTTGCCTTAACATCAGACTTTTTGTTTCTATTCATAAGATTCTAATTTATTGTAATTGTTGATAGTTATTCCGCTATCCCCCACGAATGAAGACTTCTAAGGTGGTGGCGTTATTTCTTGCCGCTTTGGTTCGCGGCATTCCTGTCAGCCTCTTGGATGAGTCGGCAAAGTGGTATGTTTTCGGATTCACGACGTTCGCGTTCGTGAGGGCTGCTGTGGAAATCCGGACATCGCATGTGCCACCAAATGGCCATCTCCTCATCATAATTCAGCGGGAGCAGGCATCTTCTCTTTAGTATGAACATTGACCTGACTCCGTGTCCTCTCTTGATTCTTTCATTGTCGCGGCATGCGACTCCCTTGTCGTTCATGTAGTATTGGTCACTTTTACAGATGTCATGAAGAAGGGAGCAGATGGTGACGGAAGTGGTCGGAAGAGGATGCGGCAACTGTGAGTTTAATCTCATGGCCTCCTCGTAGACATCCAGGGAATGCTTTGCAAGTCCGCCCTCATTGTTGTTGTGATTCGAAACCGAAGCCGGTGCCGTGAAGAAGCCGTTGGATGCCATGTATTCAAGCACGTTGCCGATATTCTCCCTTCCGGTCGAGAGCAATAGTTCAGTTATCTTTTCTTTTATGTCCATTTCTTTCAATTGTGAACTACTATATCTTACAGCATAAGTCAGCAAATCTTGCATAAAAATAGCAATTTTATTTGAATATCACGTCTGGTCCGAATTCTTCCCGGATGCGCTCCATATCTTTTATCGCAGGAATTATCTTGTCGGTCTGATCTTGTAGAGTCTTGTATCTGAGTGGGAGAATCAATGTCCTGTTTTTTATGGGCACCATCAGTTTTACACGATATTTCTGTCGTACAAACCAGTATCCGGAATAGCCGGCATTGTCCAGAAGCGAACTGACTATGGCCAATGATCCCGTTTCACAGATTGCTCTTACTTTTATGGACTTCCTGCATTCGATTTCAATCGCCCTGGTCGATTGTTCCAGCAAATCATCCAATGTGTCCAATTTGGAGAGAAACTTCCGGTAATCCTGGCTGAGCCGCGTGGATTTCAATGGGTTCTCCTTTTCCCACCATTTGCGGAGATTCTGTTTCTCCCTGATAACAAGGCCTTTGAAATCGATTTCTTCCCCAGTATTGATCTTATACTCGATGATCGGACGGATCCTTTTAATTGCGGCACGAAGCCATACCTTTTCGTTGAATTCCATAAATGACGCAAAGTTTTCTTGAAGGAACTTCAATTTCTGTTCATTGTCCATAGCAGATTTGAGTTTGCGACAATGCTTGTCTATTGTTCAGGACCAGGACCGGCTAGAACCCGATCCTGTTGTTCCTGGTGCAGACTTTTTCTTGAGAACAAAGCTTGACGATGGATTCCATTGTAGGGACACCGCCTTCGAGGACTTCCTGCATGGTGGTCTTGCGGACGATGTTGTCGATCTCTCCGCCGCTGAAGTCGAAGTCCGACGCCAGCTTGTGAGCCTGCTCTGTGGAAAGGATCGGGAGCTTGTCCTGCCAGATGTTCTTCTTCGCTTCCACGCCGGGTTTGTCCAGGCGTATCTTGAAGAGGAAACGGCGTTCGAAAGCCCTGTCAAGATTCTCCTCAAGGTTGGTGGTCGCGATCAGTATGCCGTCGAGCTTCTCCATCTCTTCCAGCAGGATGTTCTGGATGGTGTTCTCCGTCTGGTCGACGCTTGAGCCCCTGCTCATGTCCTTACGCTTGAAGAAAAGGCCGTCAGCCTCATTGAACAGAAGTATAGGCTTAATCTTGGAGCGCTTGCACTGCTGGCGGTAGCGGGTGAAGATGTCCTTGACGATTTTTTCGCTCTCGCCGTACCACATGCTCTTGGAGGCGCTGAGGTCCACGTGGACAATGTCCCTGCCGCTCTGGCGAGCCCACTGCATGACGGATTCTGTCTTTCCGGTACCCGGTGCGCCGTAAAGGAGTACGGCGATACCTTTGGAAAGGCCTTTGGACTCCAATCTTTCCGTCAATGTTCTGTAGTTCTCCTCCATGAGTGAATCGCCGACCATAGAAAGCTGACGCTGCTCATTCTCGGAGAAGAAAAGCTGCTTCGGCTTGATGTCCTGGCAGTTGACCAAGTCCTTCTTGTCGACTTTCTGGATGAACAGTTTGGCGTCCTCCTCGAAGAACAGTTCCTTGCCTTTGTCGGTAAGCACAAGGCCGGTCTGAGGTCCGAACAATGAACTTATGGAGGTAATCTCCACGAGGTCCAGCTCCTGAAGTTTATGTTTCTCTTCCTTGAACAGGTTCAAATATTCGGCGCGGTCCCTGACTGAAAACAAACATTTCAGCTCATTGATGAGATTGATGCCTCCGGGACAATAGTTGCAGGCCATATAGAACAGTATGCGGTCCCCTTCGGAGCGGATAAGTTCACGTACTTTTCTGATGCACGACAGCTGCTTGTTGTGGCTCTCCATTTTTAAAAGTTCACGCCTCCTGACTATTAGCGCATTGCGTGCCTCGGAATCATACTTTTCGTCATCATGGAAAAACTTTGTCACCATTCTGGCAAACTTGTAGCGGTCTGGGCAATCCAGTTTGTCTCCAAAGGATGCGTAGTCGTTTTCGAGCAGAATCTCCTTTCCCTTCTCGGTAAGTGTCATTTCTTCCCGGTCATCGCTTATGTAGACCAATTCATTGG
>ENA-UERK01000410-UERK01000410.1-human-gut-metagenome-genome-assembly--contig:-NODE-410-length-38056-cov-10.444482_pt1 | contig 38056 bp, 34 predicted proteins | sample MGYA00242957_ERZ507957 | MGnify/ENA primary metagenome ERZ507957 (study PRJEB26167, sample SAMN06115538) | human gut metagenome | host: Homo sapiens | place: China:Heilongjiang | collected 2015-11-06...
AAGGAGATTATCGGCAACCGGGCAAACCTGACGAAGTGGCAGGACGATTTTCACGCCTATATGGTGGAGAAATATCCCGACTTGGAGCGTGGGGAGAGTGCCAGCAAGACAGGCCGGAAGCATATCCCCACCCGGCTTTTCAAACAGGCGGTTTCCCTCTCCAAACAGGCCAGAGCCATTGAAGCCGCCCTTGACGGCATTAACCCGCTGAACGCCGGAAAGAAAAAAGAGGAAGCCCTCTCCATGCTGAAAAAGTGGTTCCCGCAGATGGAGAACTTCTCCGGGCAACTGAAAAAGTACAAGGTCACAATCAATGACCTGTTGGCGGAAAATGAGAAGCTGGAAGCAAGGGCGAAGGCCAGTGAAAAAGGCAAGATAAAAGATACGATGGAACGGGCAAAGCTGAAAAGCGAATTGGACGATTTACAGCGGCTGGTTGACCGTATTCCGCCGGATATACTGGCGGAACTGAAACGGCAGCAGCGAACAAGAGAGAGGTAAACGCTATGAACAGAAATTCAAGCTGCATGATGAAAAATAATCATACGGAGGACACTGGATGGTAAAAAGCGAAAGCGACATTATTGATACAATACACACCGGGCAGGTCATTACTGACGAGAACGGCACACAGTATTTTGTATGTGGGAAAAACCGTATCAAAATCTCCGAACATTTCGCCGCTGGCGGTCGTCCGATTGGAGATCTGATCGTTGATGTAGTCCGGCACACGGCGGCAAAGGCCGCTTCTTCGTGACCCATCGTTGATACACGCCCACGCTTATGATATAATTGCCATAGAGCAAAAGTATTGTAAGCGTGGGTTGTTTCTTTAGAAGGAGGATTTTTACGGTGAAACAACCTTACAATACTACCATTCACAACACGGCTCTTTATATGCGGTTGAGCCGTGACGATGAAAGCTATGGCGACAGCGTAAGCATTGAAACGCAGCGGACAATCCTGCAACAGTACGCAAGGGAGCAGGGGCTTCATGTGGTCGGGGAATATGTGGACGATGGATGGAGTGGGACAAACTTCGAGCGTCCGAGTTTCCAGCGCATGATGGATGATGTGGAAGCCGGAAAAGTAAACTGCATTGTCACCAAAGACCTGTCCCGTTTCGGGCGGGAGCATGTGATGATGGACTACTATCTGGAATTTCTGTTCCCGGAAAAACGGGTGCGGTACATCGCCGTTGCGGAGAACGAGGACACAGAAAAGGGACTGTCCGATTTTGTGCCATTCAAAAACCTGTTCAACGAATGGTTCGCAAAGGACACCAGCCGTAAGGTAAAGACTGCTTTCAAGGCAAAGTTTGCCGCCGGACAGCGTATCAGCGCCTATGCTCCCCTCGGGTACAAGAAGCACCCGGAAATCAAGAACAAGCTGATAATCGACGAGGAAACCCGCTGGATCGTGGAGAAGATTTTTGACCTTGCTATTCACGGCAAAGGGGCGGCCAGCATTACAAGGATATTGATTGCGGAAAAAGTACCGACGCCGGGATTTATCAATTTCCAGCGTGACGGGACTTTCGCCAATATCTACGCTGGCGCACCAGAGGAAAAAGGCTACGCATGGACGATAGCGCAGGTCAAAAGCATTCTGAAAGATGAAACCTACATCGGCCATACCATCCACTACCGGGAGACCAATATTTCCTTTAAGAACAAGCGGAGGATACGCAAGCCCCAAAGTGAATGGGTGCGGGTGGAGAACACGCAGGAGCCGATTATCAGCGAACAGGTTTTCCGGCAGGTACAGGAACAGATTGCAAGCCGCCGGAGGGAGCGCAAGAATGGCACGACACAGATTTTTGCGGGACTGATAAAGTGTGCGGACTGCGGCTGGTCGCTGGCCTACGGGGAGAACAGGCAGAACAGCAAGCCCTATGGCTACTACCATTGCAGCAAGAACGGGCAAGGCACACGCCAATGCTCCATGCACTACATCCGCTATGATGTGCTTTACGCCTATGTTCTCTCCCGTCTGCAATACTGGTCGGGGCTGGTACAGCACGATGAAGAACAGCTTTTGAAGCGGCTGCTGAACGCCAATGACAAAGGACAGGCCGCCGCAAGGAAGAAGCAGGCCGCTGAACTGAAAAAAGCGGAGAAGCGGAAAGCCGAGGTCGATACCCTGTTTGCCCGGATGTATGAGGACTGGGCGGCGGGGCGTATCACGGAATACAACTTCAATATGCTGTCCGGGAAGTACCAAAGCGAACAGGCGGAACTGGAAGAAAAGATTGAACAGCTTCAATCCGCTATTGCCGCTGAAAGCCAGAGCACCGCAGACGCAGAAAAATGGATTGCCTTGATGAAAGAGTGCGTCAATCCCACGGAACTCACCGCCGAACTCTTGAACACGCTGATTGAGAAAATCCTTGTCCATGAAGCGGTCAAGAACGAGGACGGAAGCCGGGAACAGGAGGTAGAAATCTTCTACCGCTTTATCGGCAAAATTGATTGAATGACACCAATATCTTTAACTATGTGATACCGGAGAGTCCCTCCCGGATGTGGAGAAGAGCCGGCTGATCGCGGAGGTGTTTGATGTGACGCTGGATGAACTGGTCAATTATGAGGGCGGGGAGACACGCCTGCCGTTTCCGCCGAAGGGAAAGCATGCGTTTGGAATGGTGAAGGTCGGTGAAAAAGGGCAGATTGTGATTCCTGCAAAGGCGAGAAAAATTTTTGACATAAAGCCGGGGGATGTATTGATGGTTCTGGGAGATGAAGAACAGGGAATTGCGCTGTTAAAGGAGCAGGATTTTATGGCGATGGTGCAGGCAATGCGGCATATGGAGACGTAAAATTGTGCAATCCGGTGCGCAGAGGATTGCAATATGTAAAATAACACAGGCGAGACCTTCCAGAGCGCAGGTCGGAAGTATTTTATTTGCGCTGGCGTCGGTGATTTATGTGCTTGGTTTTTTGCGGAGTTTTGCCGCATTGCACTGCCAAAAATCATTTACTGGTTTGAGTCGGCATTTTCGGTGTTCTCCATGTATCTGTTGTTTACCACGGAAGAGCTGGATGCTGTGAGCGCTATATGGAATTCGATGAGATTCTGCGCGGACACGGGCAGCGGGTGCCGATCAAGGAAGCAGAGATTCAGAAGTACGCAAAGAAAGTTGCGGCGCTGTACAAGGAGAAGATTGCCCTGCTCCCGGATCACGTAAAGTCTTCCATGTCCATCAGTGCGGTGGTTGTTGACATCGGGAAGCATAATACCGCAAGAGATACGTTTGAGCAGGTTTACCGCAGCGCAGAGACGGTGTGACGCACGGCGCATCAGAGCAGTATTTTTGATCTGCGCAGCAGAAGGAAGCCCAGAATTCCGGTGAGAACATCGGAGACTGCCTGCGCGAGCAGAATTCCCATGTAGCCGAACAGGGAAGAAAAGAGCAGCATACACAACACGAGCAGCACGCCCTGGCGGCTGATGGACATCAGAAAAGCGGGAAGCGCCATGCCGGCTGCCTGGAACAGTGTGGTGAAGACTAAGATCATGCCGATCACAGGGGCGGTAATCATGAGACAACGGAGCATCAGGGCACCGGAGGCCACGATGACGTCATCCTGCATGAAGATGCGGATGATGTGCGGAGCAAAAATACAGGCGGCGGCTGTGAAAACGAGCGCAATGAGAAGCTGCACGAGCAGATCAAAATGCAGAAACTGTTTCAGGCGTTCGCGGTTGTCTGCACCGTAGCAGTAGCCGAGGAGCGGCTGCGCGCCGAAGGCGAACCCGACCAGAATCAGCATGGTGATCATGTTGACTTTTAAGGCAATGCCAAGAGCGGCAACTTTATCAGAACCGTAAGGTAACAGAAAACGGTTGGTGAGGAGTACCGCAAAGCTCTGCATCAGGTTCGTGATGGAAGCCGGAATTCCGATCAGCAGAATGTCACGGACATGACTGGATGAAATATGCATTTCGCGGCAGGACATCGACAGATGCCCTGCCTTTTTGAATACAACCCACACGAGATAGCAGTCGGCAAGCAGATTGCTCAGGATGGTGGCAAGTGCGGCACCGCCGGCACCCATATGCAGAGAGAAGATGAAAATGGGATCTAAAAAAATATTAAACACAGCGCCGATGACGGAACCAATCATGGCATCATTTGCCAGGCCTTCTGTGCGGAGCAGATTCCCCGGGACAATATTAAAGATAATGGCAGGGCAGCCGAGAACCAGAAAGCGGTAATAGGCGCCGGCATAAGTGATGGTATCGTCCCTGGCACCCAGAAGATGCAGAATGGGTGTCTGAAAAAGCAGCATCAGAACGGCAACAGCAATGCCGAAGAAGATGGAGCCGAGAAGGCAGAAAGCACTGATCCGCCGCGCGGTGTCATAATCTTTTTTCCCGAAAAGTCTTGAGATGGCGGAACTTCCGCCAAGCCCGAAAATATCACCGAATGCAATCATGAGACTGAACACCGGGGCGCAGAGAGAGACGCCGGCGACGAGGCTGGTGTTCTGGGTCTTTGCAATAAACCATGTGTCGACCATGTTGTATACAAGGCTGATGACCATGCCGAACACCACAGGCAGAGCCATCTTGAAATAGGCTTTCGGTACGGGCATTGTTTCAAATACATCATTGTTCATCTGAGAGCTCCTCCATTTCCTGTAACAGGATCAATGCTTAAAGTATATCATATTGATAGAAAAAAGGTGACGGGAAAATAAAAAGCTTCTTGACATTGCCACATTAGTGCGGTAAACTACTGACAAATAAATGAGAAATCGTTGAGCAAAAGGAGTACACTGTACGATTCTTCACAGAGAGCCTGGGGCGGTGGGAGCAGGCAGGATAGTATGGATGGAATGGATTTGCGAGAGCAAAGTGAAAGGCGGATAACAGCAGCCGAGTAGCGGAAGCCGTGTCCTCACGTTACAGGGGTACGATATAGAGAACATCTGTATCTGAGAGTCTATACATGATTGGTGGCGGATATTTCCAGTTTGGAGGTATCCGCTTTTTGTATCTTCTGTCAGATGAGTCCGGTGAGGACGGCTGATAAAAAGAGAGAAGCTAAGCATGGCAAGAGAAGAAGGGTGGCACCACGAGATATTCGTCCCTGATCCGGTTTACCGGGTCAGGGATTTTTTTTAATTCATGGGAAATTACGTCCAATGAATTAAAAAGCCCTCCGGTCAGGATTCTTTCTTGATGGGACGCATTTTCTATGAATTAAAAGAAGAAAGAGGAGGATTTATGAAGCGCATCTATAAGGTCTACAAGAAAACAGTCAGCATTGTGAACGAGACGCCGACGGCGATGTACGAGAATCTGGTCGGAAGCAGAAAGGGATTTCTGCTCGAGAGCTATGACAAGAGCTATGACCGGTATACGTTTTTGGGGGAACCGGAGGAACTGATCTCCTCGGAGGGGGAGTCGCTTGTCATCACAAAAAAGAGTGGGGAGCGCGAGGTGCGCAGGGGCAATCCGTTAGCGCTGTTAAAAGAATATTATGACGAATTTGAGATTCATAAGGAGAATGACGAACTGAATTTTTCCGGTGGACTGGTGGGCAATGTCGGCTACGATTTTATCCGCTACTCGGAAAAACTACCGGAGAAGAATCCGGATGAGATCGGGATTGAGACGATTCAGCTGATGTTGATGAAAGCGTTTATCGTGATGGACTATGTGGCGGAGACGCTGACCGCGGTTGTCTTAGAGGAGGAGACGGAGGAAGGAAGAAAGCGTGCCGGCGTGACGGCGGAAGAGATGATCCGTCGCGCCATGCATCCGGAGCAGACAGAGGGAGGATGTGACAGCAGGTGTGAAGAGAACACCGGGCACGGGATGAAAGAGGCGGCGCAGCCGGAGGGCGGAAAAAAGGACGGTGTGATCCGCAAAAAGTCGGATACGCTTGCCGCTTACAGCGCGAAGGTGGAGAAGATCAGACACTATATCAGAGAAGGACATATCTTTCAGACGGTGCTCTCCCAGCGCTGGACGGTGGAGACCGGACGCGACGGTTTTTCCCTCTATAAGGAGCTTCGCGAGTTGAATCCGTCGCCGTATCTTTATTACTTCCAGTTCGGTGATTTTGAGGTGATCGGAAGTTCTCCGGAGATGTTAGTAAAACAGCAGGGAAAGCGCGTATTTACCTGCCCGATCGCAGGGACCAGACCGAGAGGAAAGACAGCGGAGGAGGATGAAGCGCTGCGCAGAGAACTTCTGGCAGATGAGAAAGAGCGTGCCGAGCATGTGATGCTGGTGGATCTGGCGCGAAACGATATGGGGCGCATCTCGGAATTCGGAACAGTCAAGGTCACGGATTTTATGAATGTGCGGAATTATTCCCATGTCATGCACATCGTATCCATGGTGGAGGGAAAGAAAAAGGGCAGCTATCATCCGTTTGACCTGCTGGCATCCTTCCTGCCGGCTGGAACGTTAAGCGGTGCACCCAAGATCCGGGCGATGGAGATCATTGAGGAACTGGAGGAGGTGCGGCGCGGGCTCTACGGCGGCGCGACCGGTTATGTCGATTTTTCCGGCGATATGGATTTCTGCATCACGATCCGCACGATGATCAAGAAGGGCAGAGAGGTCTATCTGCAGGCGGGCGCGGGAATCGTCGCGGACTCCGTGCCGGAAAAAGAATATCAGGAATGCTGCAACAAAGTGATGGCGCTTGCAAGAACACTTCTGGAGGAGGAAAACTTATGATTCTTTTGATTGACAACTATGATTCCTTTACCTATAACCTCTATCAATATATCGGAACCTTCACGCCGGACATCCGGGTGGTGCGCAACGATGCCATTACGATCGGGGAGATAGAAAATATGCAGCCGGAGCGCATTGTGCTCTCCCCGGGTTCCAAAAGTCCGAAAGAGGCGGGAATCTGTATGGACGTGGTAAAACATTTCTACAATAAAATACCGATTCTTGGCATCTGCCTCGGACATCAGTGCATCGGCGAGGCGTTCGGAGGAACCGTGAGTTATGCGAAGACGCTATTTCATGGAAAACAGTCCGAAGTCACACACTGCCTGGACGGTGTTTTTACCGGAATCGACACGCCGGTTAAGGTGGCAAGGTATCATTCCCTGGCGGTGCTAAGAGACGATCTGCCGGAGTGTTTAAAAGTCACCGCACAGACCGCGGACGGCGAGATTATGGCGATGCGGCACAAAGAGTATCCGGTGGTCGGTCTCCAGTTTCACCCCGAGTCCATCTACACGGAACACGGAAAGCGGATGATCGAGAATTTCCTGTCGGGTGTCATTTAAGGGAGGAGCAGCGTATGATACTGGATCAGATTGTGAGTGATAAAAAAAGAAGACTGCCGGAGCATAAGAGCCAGATATCGGAGCAGGAGATGCGAAAGCTGGCGGAGGCGTATGAGGGCAGCCATCATGATTTTAAGGGAGCGCTTGAGGGAGATGTCATTTCCATCATCGGAGAGTTCAAAAAGGCGTCCCCAAGTCTCGGTAAAATTAAAAGCAAAATTAACTTGCTGGATAGAATTGAGGAATACAATGCTTCTGTGGATGCAATCTCCTGCCTGACGGAGGAGGATCACTTTGACGGAAGCACGGCGTACTTAAAACAGATCCGGCAGATGACAGATCTTCCGATCCTGCGCAAGGATTTCATGATTGACCCGTACCAGTTCTATGAGGCGCGGGCGATCGGTGCAGATGCGGTGCTTCTCATTGCGGCAATCTTAGACGATGTGCAGATGCATGAATTCTACCAGCTTGCAGGGGAACTGGGGATGGATGCATTAGTCGAGGTACACGACGAGGCGGAGATGGAGCGGGCGTTAAAGCTGGATGCAAAGATCATCGGCGTCAATAACCGCAATCTGAAGGATTTTTCCATTGACCTGCAAACAACGGAGCGATTAAGCCGCATGGTGCCGCAGGAGAAGCTTCTGGTGGCGGAAAGCGGCATTGTATCGGATGAGGATGTGGAGTTCTTAAAAGCATGCGGTGTGAATGCATTTCTGATCGGGAGAGCCTTTATGGAGGCGGAGCACCCGGGAGAGGTGGCAGCGCGCTGGAAGCAGCGGTAGGGAGGATGGACATTGACGAAGATCAAGATCTGCGGCATCACAGGAGAGGATGAGATAACAGCGCTCAATGAGACAGGTGTGGATTACGCTGGGTTCGTGCTGTACGAGAAAAGTAAACGTTATGTCACAGTGCAGAAAGCAAGACAACTATTTGAAAAATTAAATAAAGGCATAAGAAAAGTAGCCGTGACGGTCGCGCCGGAGAGAGCGTTGATTGAGGACATCGGGCGGGCAGGATTTGATCTGCTGCAGGTGCATGGCGTGGACGCCGCAGAGGCGGAGCGGATCGCAGCGCAGACGAAGCTGCCGGTGTGGCTGGCAGTCAACCTCCGTGATCCTGCCGAGGTTCGCCGATGGCGCAGAGAAGAATATCACCGGATTGCCGGGATTGTGCTCGATGCCGGGGCATACGGCAGCGGAAAGACGTTCGGATGGGAGCAGAACGGACAGGATGAGATGTGCTGTGCCGTGCGTGCGTTCCGGGAGGAACTGCTGGCAGAGGGGCTTACCTTTGTGCTGGCAGGCGGACTTAACGCAGAGAATGTGGCGGAGGGAATCAGAATCTTTGCCCCCGATGTCGCAGATGTCAGCAGCGGCGTGGAAACGCTGTGCGATGGAATGAGAACAAAAAGTATAATCAGGATTAAAAAATTTAAGAAAGCAGTGCAAAAAACAGAAGGCGTGTGAGCAGGAAGAAGACGGCGCGGCGGAACGTGATCAGGAAAGGAAAGACGAGACATGAACAGGAAAGCATATTACGGAGCATTTGGCGGACAGTATGTGGCGGAGTCGCTGATGAATACCCTGGAGGAACTGGATGCGGCATTTGAGGAAGCAATCCGTGATCCGGAATTTCTCGAACAATACTACTACTATCTGAAACAGTATGTCGGGAGAGAGACACCGTTGTATTACGCGGAGCGTCTCAGTGAAAAGTACGGCATGAAAATGTACTTAAAGCGCGAGGATTTAAATCACACCGGCGCACACAAGATTAACAATGTGATCGGACAGATCCTGCTGGCGAAGCGCATGGGCAAGAAAAAGGTGATCGCAGAGACCGGAGCGGGGCAGCACGGCGTGGCGACGGCGACCGGTGCGGCACTTTTTGATATGGAGTGTACGGTCTATATGGGAGCCGAGGATATCAAAAGACAGTCGTTAAACGTGATGCGCATGGAGATGCTCGGCGCGAAGGTTGTCAGTGTCACTTCGGGGAGCAATACACTAAAGGATGCGACCAACGAGGCGATCCGTACCTGGGCAAAGACGGCGGAGGATACCTTTTATATCATCGGTTCTGCCGTGGGACCGTATCCGTATCCGAAGATGGTGAAAGAGTTTCAGAGCGTCATCAGCCGCGAGGCAAAAAAACAGATCCTTGCGGCGGAGGGAAAGCTTCCGGATGTCGTGATGGCGTGTGTGGGAGGCGGCTCGAACTCCATCGGCATGTTTGCGGATTTTATTGAGGAGAAGGGGGTAAAGCTGATTGGCGTGGAGGCAGCCGGAAAGGGAATCGAGACCGGGGAACACGCGTCGGCGATGGCGCTCGGCGAGCCGGGAGTTCTGCACGGCATGCGTTCCTACCTGCTGCAGGATGCGGACGGCAATGTCCAACTTGCACACTCCATCTCGGCGGGGCTGGATTATCCGGGCGTCGGTCCGGAGCATGCGTATTTAAAGGAGAGCGGCCGTGCGGAATATGTGGCAATCCGGGATGATGAGGCGATGGATGCGCTGATGGAGCTGTGCAGACTGGAGGGAATCATTCCTGCGATCGAGAGCGCCCATGCAGTTGCCTATGCGATGAAGTACGCGAGGGAGCGCAAAGAGGCGGTCGGTGAGAAGCAGGCGTCAGAGGAGACCATGGTCATCTGTCTGTCCGGCCGCGGCGATAAGGATGTCAATACGATTGCGGACTATCTTGCAGGAAAAGGATATTTAAATTGAGCCGGAAAGTTGTCCGGCGAGGGAGGATATGACAGATATGAATCGAATAGAAGCGCGTATGAACGCCTGCAGCAAAAAGCAGGAAAAAGCATTTATTACTTATATTACCGCAGGACTGCCGGATCTGGCAGCCACAAAAGAAATCATCCGGGCGCAGGAGCGCGGCGGCTGCGACGTGATTGAGCTTGGCGTGCCGTTTTCCGATCCGGTGGCGGACGGACCGGTCATCCAGGACGCATCGTACCGTGCAATCTGCGGCGGGGTGAATGTGAAGAAGATTTTTGCAATGATGCAGGAACTGCGCACGGAGGGTGTGACGATCCCGATCATCTTCATGATGTATTACAACACGATCCTGCACTACGGCGTGGAAGCGTTTGTGAAAAAATGCAATGAGGCGGGGGTGGACGGACTGATCGTTCCGGATCTGCCGTTTGAGGAGCAGGAGGAACTGATGACGGCGCTTAACGCATCGGAGGATACGATCTTAATCCAGCTCGTGTCGCCGGTGTCCGGGGCGCGGATTCCAAAGATTCTCGCCGGAGCGCGGGGGTTCGTCTACTGTGTATCGTCCATGGGTGTCACGGGGCAGGGAGCAGAGTTCCATAAGGAGGTAAGAAGCTATCTTACCTCGGTACGGGAAGCGACGGATCTGCCGGTGATGATGGGCTTTGGCATCCGGACGGCGGCGGACGTTCTGCCGCTTGCGGATCTGATCGACGGGGCGATCGTCGGAAGTTATTTTATCAGGCTGCTGGAGGAGCAGGGCTTTGCGCCGGAGGCGGCGGAGACATACTGCCGGACCTTTAAAAAGGAACTGAACGCATAGAGGAGGAAAAAGGGATGAAAGAATATATTGCAAAGGTTGCTGAGGGAGAGAATCTGACTGAGGAAGAAGCAAAAGGGGCGATGGACATCATGTTAAGCGGTGATGCGACGCAGGCGCAGATCGCGGCGTTTCTGGCGCTGGAGCGCGTGAAGGGCGAGACGCTGGATGAACTGGCTGGATTTGCAGCGGTGCTCCGCGACAAGGCTGAGACGATTTCCCCGAAGGTTGATAATTATATTGATCTGGTGGGAACCGGTGGAGACCGTACATTTACGTTTAACGTGTCCACCACGTCGGCGTTCGTGGTGGCTGCTGCAGGACTCCCGGTGGCAAAACACGGAAACCGCTCCATCTCGTCGAAATCGGGCGCCGGGGATGTGCTAGAGGCGCTCGGTGTCAATATCATGGCAGATCCGAGGAAAGTGGAGGAGTGTGTGGAGAAGACCGGAATCGGTTTCATGTTTGCGCAGCTTTTTAACAAGTCCATGCGCTATGTCGGGCAGGCGCGCAGCGAGATGGGAATCCGTACCGTCTTTAATATCTTAGGACCGCTCGCTAATCCGTCCCGCGCAAAAAATATGGTGGTCGGTGTCTACAGTCCGTCACTTACGGAAAAGGTAGCGACGGCGATGAGCAGACTTGGGGTGGAGCGCGCGTATGTGGTCAGCGGTGAGGACAACATGGATGAGATTACGCTTACAGGAGCGACCACGGTATCCGAGATCCGGGATGGAGCGGTGACAACATTTACCATCATACCGGAGCAGTTCGGCATGAAGCGCGTATCGTTAGAGGAGCTGCGCGGCGGAAGCGGCGAGGAAAACGCAAAGATTACGAGAACTATTCTGGACGGAACGGAGCGCGGCGCCAAGCGTGACATCGTCCTTTTGAACGCGGGGGCAACTCTTTATGTCGGAGGGGTTGCGGAATCTATGGAAGCGGGTGTAAAATTAGCGGCAGAGGCGATTGACAGCGGCGCGGCAGCACGGAAGCTGAAGGAGCTGGTTTGCGTCTCAAATTCATAGAGAAAAGGAATCAGAGAGATGATACGGTTTAACAGTGATTACACAGAGGGATGCCATCCGGCGATCTTAGAGAGACTTGCGGCAACCAACATGGAACAGACCCCGGGATACGGGGAGGATGTATATTGTGCGGCAGCTGCGGAGCAGATAAAAGAGGCGTGCGCCGCACCGGAGGCAGCGGTGCATTTTCTGGTGGGAGGAACACAGACGAATGTGACAGTGATTTCGGCTGCATTAAGACACTATCAGGGTGTGATTACTGCGGCGACCGGACACATCAACGTACATGAGACGGGAGCACTGGAGTCCTGCGGACACAAGTGCCTTACGATCGAGACGGCGGACGGCAAACTGACAGCAGAGCAGATTACTGCATATACGGACGCGCATTATGCAGACGCAAGTTTTGAACACACGGTTCAGCCGAAGATGGTCTATATTTCCAATCCGACGGAGATTGGCACGATCTATAAAAAAGCGGAGCTGGAGGCGATCTATGATGTCTGCAAAGAGAGAGGGCTTTATTTGTTTTTAGACGGTGCAAGACTGGGCTACGGTCTTACATGCCGGGAAAATGATCTGACACTTGCCGATGTGGCGGCACTCACGGATGTCTTCTATATCGGAGGAACCAAGGTCGGAGCGCTCTTTGGCGAGGCGGTTGTGATCACAAACGAGGAATTGAAGCGCGATTTCCGTTACAATATGAAGCAGCGGGGCGGCATGCTGGCAAAAGGCAGACTGCTCGGCATCCAGTTCCTCACGCTATTCGAGGAGAACCGGTATTTTGAGATCTCGGCGCACGCATCAAGGCTTGCGGAAAAGATCCATGATGAGCTAAAGGACATGGGCGTAAAATTCTATGTGGACTCGCCATCGAACCAGCAGTTTGTGATTCTTCCGGATGCGGTGCTTGAAAAGTTAAAAGACGATTTTGCATTTGAATATCAGGCGCGTGTGGACGATGCGCATAGCGCCGTCCGCATCTGCACCTGCTGGGCAACCAAAGAGGAAAACGTGGAGGCGCTTCTTGCTGCACTGAGGGGATTATTACGATAGAACGGAGAGAGAGTATGCAGCAGAAGAAACGTATTTTATTACTGGCAACCGGAGGAACGATTGCGTCCAGAAAGTCGGATAACGGCTTAAAACCGCAGATTACACCGGAGGAGCTGATCGAGTATATTCCGCAGGTAAAAGAGATCTGCGATGTCGAGGCGGTTCAGCTTTTAAATCTGGACAGCACCAACATGGAGCCGTCGCACTGGAAACTCATGGTTCATGCGATTTGGGAGCACTACGACGATTTTGACGGATTCGTGATTGCCCATGGGACAGATACGATGGCGTACACGGCAGCGGCGCTTTCCTATATGGTGCAGAACACGAAAAAGCCGATTGTGATTACCGGTGCGCAGAAGCCGATCGACCTAGAGATCACGGACGCGAAGTCGAACCTGATCGACAGCTTTTTATATGCTGCCGATGACCGCTCACAAGGGGTACAGATTGTGTTTGATGGAAAAGTCATCGCCGGAACCCGCGCCAAGAAGGTGCGGTCCAAGAGCTACAATGCATTTTCCAGTATTGACTATCCGTCGCTCGCCGTGATACAGGACATGAATATTATGCGCTATATCCCCATGCTTCCGTACGAGGAGGAAGTCCGGTTCTATGAGAAGCTGGATGAAAATGTTTTCCTGATGAAGCTGATCCCGGGAATCCGTCCCAAGGTGTTAAAGAGTATTTTTGAAAATTATGACTGTATCATTGTGGAGAGCTTTGGCGTGGGCGGTATACCGCAGTCTATCGCAGAGGAGTTTTACCGGCTGTGCCAGGAGCATCCGGACAAGCTGGTGGTCATGGCGACGCAGGTGGCGCACGAGGGAAGCGATATGACGGTCTACGAGGTCGGCCACAACATGAAAGAATATTGCCGCTTCTTAGAGTCCTACGATATGACGTTAGAGTCCGTGATTGCGAAGGTGATGTGGATGCTTGGCAACTATGATATATCGTCCTGTGATATCGAGGAGGTTTTCTATCACAGTATCAATTACGACCTGATTTTCGGAAAGAACCGGAAATGCAATTAGAGGATTGTCAACCACGAGACAAAACAGGTTGACAATCGAAAAAAAAGTGTTATGATTGTTTTTGCAGACAGAGAGACCCACAGGGGATTTCTGCGCGAAAAACAGCAGGAAAGAGCGGTAAAATATGCGATTCCTGCGGAAACGAGGAGAATCATGAAGATTTCAACAAAGACAATTGTAACAGTGGGTATGTTTACGGCAGTGCTTAGCGTGCTGTCCATCTTGACGATCCCGATGCCGACCGGCGTTCCGGTGACACTTCAGACTTTTGCAATGGCGCTGTGCGGCTATGTGCTCGGCTGGAAAAAGGGAACATCATCCACATTGATCTATATCCTGCTCGGTACAGTAGGCGTTCCAGTGTTTGCGGGAATGACAGGCGGACCGTCCTGGCTTGCCGGCTACAGCGGCGGATTTATCTGGGGATTCATTTTCCTGACAATGCTCTGCGGCGTGGGCATGGCACAGAAGCAGATCTGGCTCCGCGTACTGTTAGGACTTGCCGGTCTTGCTGTGTGTCATCTGCTCGGTGTCATCCAGTTCGCCATCGTGGCTGCCACACCGTTTCCGGCTGCTTTCGTAGCGGTATCTGTTCCTTACATTGTGAAGGACGTGATCTCCGTTGTGGGCGCGTATCTGGTGGCAATTCCGATCCGCAAGGCGCTTGCAGCAGGAAATATTCTGGAAGAGAAGACAAAAGCGGCAGTTTAGGAGTGTACAGTTGCTATGGCAGACAAATTCAGAGGACATCACATCGTCTGTACTTCGCTCTATGAGGGAAAAGGCTACAGCGGTGCGTTTTGTGAAAATATGACGGCGGTGGTGGAGCGCCTGCGAAAAGATCCGGACGAGGAACTTCTTCTGGTGGCGGAACCGGATATGATCTGTGCGAACTGTCCGAACCGGACGGAGACGAACGAGTGCGTCCACAACCACAACCGTGTCGTGAACAAAGACCGTCGGGTCATCGAATTCTTCGGACTCGAGGAGAACAGGGTCTATACATACCGCGAGATGTGCAGACACGCACGCGCGGCGATGAACATGGATTTCTTTATGGAGAACTGTGGAAAATGCGACTGGCGCAAGCAGGGGCTCTGCAAGTACGAAGATCTGCTCGCACAGCTCGACCGTTGTATCGAGAAAGAATAGGAGATAGAAAAGCGCTGCCGCACGAGGCGCTGATTATTATGAGTGATACCAGGAAAAATAGGAGCCAAACGTTCCGGATGATATCTGTCCAAGACAGATCTGACCGTAAAATCCGGTATTTCTAACCATGCCGCGTCCGGCATCTTTGATGATCCGTGTCTTTCCAAGTCTGGAGCACTCCACGGACTGTGTCCACAGGCCGGCAGACAATTTTAGGGTGTTCGTGTGCCCCTTATCGAATTGCTGAACAAAACATAACCGCGCGAAGCCGATGTTTGAGTTGCCATCTGCCTTATTTTTAATAGCAGATGGCAGCGAGTTTCGGTTCGCGCGGTTTTATATTGTCTGTGAAGCAATTCGATTAGGGGCGCTAGAACGCCCGCCCATTGTCTGCGGCTTGTCGGACACACTCTGTGGATTGTCCAGACGCGGCAAAGACACAGAATAGGATGTCAGACGCGGCATGGAAGAAATACTCAGATTTTACTTCAAAGATCTGCCTTGGCAGATACATTCGGAACTTTGTGCCCTCTAATCTCCTATCCTGTTACTCATGACAAGCAGCGCCGTGTGACGGCGCTTTTCTATTCCTGTCTAGTGCGTCTTCTTGTTGATATAGTTGGTCTTGTACTTGGAGTAGACGATCTTCTGGCTCTGGTAGAGACCAAAGTAGCCAGACAGCATATAGCTGAACGCGATGGCGAGAAGGAAATACGGCATACCGTCATATCCGAACAGCTCAAAGCTGATGAGCAGTGAGGTGATCGGGCAGTTTGTCACGCCGCAGAAGACTGCGGACATGCCAACCGCTGTGCACAGGGTCGGCGAAAATCCAAGAACATTTCCGAACAGACAGCCGAATGCCGCTCCGGTAAAGAGAGACGGGACGATCTCGCCGCCTTTGTATCCTGCGCCGAGTGTGGCGGCGGTAAAAAGCATTTTCAAGAAGAACGCCTCCGGGCGGACGGTACCGTCCATGCAGCGGGCGATGATGTTGATGCCCGTACCGTTGTAGGTCTGATCTCCGACGAGCAGTGTCAGCACGACGACAATGCATCCACCGGCGAAGACGCGCAGATAGGGATTTTTGAAAAACTTCTTATACAGATGATCTGAACCGTGCAGCATCACGCAGAAGAGAATGCTCACCAGCGCACATAAGATGGCGAGGATGGAAATTTCAACGGCGGAGCCGATCGTAAAATCCGGAATTTTTCCGAGCGGGAAGCCGTCCGGGCTCACGCCGAACGAGGTGGCAATCGCGTGGGCGATCAGCGAGGAGATCACACATGGCACGAGGGCGGCATAGTACATGATGCCGACACTCACCACCTCCATGGAGAAGATGGCGGCTGCCATCGGAGTGCCGAACAGCGCGGAAAACGCAGCGCTCATACCGCACATGATCATGATGTGCTTGTCCTTCTCATCAAATTGAAACAGACGTCCCAGACCGTTTCCAATACTGCCGCCGAGCTGCAGGGCAGCACCCTCACGGCCGGCAGAACCGCCGAACAGGTGGGTGATCAGCGTCGAGATAAAAATGAGCGGCGCCATGCGAAGCGGCAGTTCATCGCCGGAATGGATGGCGGAGAGTACAAGGTTTGTGCCGGTATCGCGCTCATCGTGAAGCAGGCGGTAGGCACCTACAATGAGAATACCTCCGACCGGAAGCAGGAAAATAAGCCACGGATTTTTTGTGCGGACGAGAGTGACGAGAGCCATGCACAGATAAAAAAGTGTGCCCACAGATCCGACCAGCACACCGGAGAGGATGGCGAACACCACCCATTTCAGGGAAGTCTTTAAGCGGTTGACATTGTGGGTTATCTTATGTTTGATGATCTCTTTCATAATTGGATGTGATTCCCTTTCCATAACATACTCTTATATCTGAATTTTAGCATTTTCCAAACAGATTTACAATAGCATGCCGCTATGGTTGCTCCGTCAGTCATGCGCTGGCGGATGCACTGATGTGACAAGGAAAGTTGTCAAAAAAGTATTGACAACTTTCCTTGTCATATCTATAATAGCGGTGTGAGAAAATGTGCCGCAAAAAAGCGGTGCGTTGTGTGAAAAGCACATCGGGATATGGAGGATTTATGCCGTTATACAATCATTTAAAAGAATATCGGGCAAAAATCAACGTCAATCAGCACGAGATGGGACAGCTGGTCGGAGTATCCAGGCAGACCATCAGTCAGATCGAGCGCGGGGATTACTCGCCGTCGGTGACGTTGGCGCTCAAGATTGCAAAAGTGTTTGAGGTTCCGGTGGAAGCCATTTTTACCTATGAGGAAGAATCAGAGGAAGAGAAATAGCAGGCAGGGAGGAGAAGCGTATGACAGATGGGACAGAGAAATGCAACCCGAAGATTGAGGAGAATCAGAGAGAGGATAGGAGAGCATTCCGCAAGTTTATCGTGCTTCTTCTAGTATCCATGGTTGTGGGCGGTATAACAGGCGCGTTTTCGACCATGGCGGCAAAGGGACAGGCGGATATCGGCGCAGGAATCACAGCGGGACTTCAAAAGATCGCACCCTATGCAAATCTTGTGATCGCGGCAGCTCTGGCTGTGTGGATGACGGGAATGCTTCGCGGCGGCAGAGCAGAATACAGGCGCTGGGACGGCGAGGAAGAGCAGTTGATCGAAAAGATCGAGCGGAAACTGGGCATTGGTGTGATTGTCACGAATGTAGCGCTCATTGCCGGATTTTTCTTTTTTGCAGCCGGCATGAAGTCCACCGGCATAGACAGCGGCTGGGAGGAAGAGATTCCGTGGGTGAAAATAGCAGCCACATTTCTCGGGCTGATTGCGGTTATGGTCGTAACGGTAACCGCTCAGAACCGGATTGTCAATTTTACAAAGGAGATCAATCCGGAAAAGAAAGGGAGCGTTTACGATCTGAAGTTCCAGAAAACGTGGATCGCAAGCTGTGATGAGGCCGAACAGCTGCAGATATACCGCGCGGCGTTCCGTGCCTACACCGCAATGAATTATGCGGCGCTCGGAATGTTTCTGGTCTGCTTTATCGGGATGCTGTCCTGGCATTTCGGGCTGCTTCCGCTTACGATGGTGCTTTTTGTCTGGCTGACAGGCGTAATCGCCTATGGGGTGGAGAGCCTTCGCATGACGGGAGGACGATAAGATCTTTGATCAGACAGAATGTGCAGGATGAAAGGTTGCCGCAATAAGCATATCTTGCTTTGATAAGTGATATTATTAGAAACACACTTGGGGATTTCATGTGGAAATGCAGATGGAAATTCGGTTCCCAAAATGTGGTATTTCTAACCAGCCGAATGTTTGCATCTTCGATGATCCGTGTCTTTCCAAGTTTGGAGCACTCCGCGGGTCATGTCCGCATCCCGGAAGACAATTTGTAGGACTTTTGTGTGTGTCCCTTATGGCACCTCTGAACAAAACATAACCGCGCGAAGCCGATGTCTGAGTCGGCATCTGCCTTATTTTCAATAGCAGATGCTGGCGAGTTTCGGTTCGCGCGGTTTTATATTGTCTGTGAAGAGGTGCCATTAGGGGCACCAGAAAGTCCGCCCATTGTCTCCGGTGTGACGGACATGCACCCGTCGGATTGTCCAAACGTGGAAGAGACACGGAATTCGATGCAAACATTCAGCTGGAAGAAATGCTCACATTTTTCTCAACCGAATTTCCACCTGCATTTCCATCTGAAATCCCACGGTGTGGTCTTCTGATAATATCACTTATCACCTCAAAGAGGTCTATGCTTATTGCGGCAGCCTTTCTTTTGTACAAATATCACAAAATGTCTTCATGAAACTTGGCAATAATGTGGAAAATAACGATTGGGTATTGCATTTCCTGACACATGGAAATATAATCTAACCATCAACTGAAAACGTTACCGGAAACATTACCGATAACAATACCGGAAACGTTACAGAAGAAGTTGAACAAATCATATCAGGAGGGTAAATTTATGAAAAGAAAAGTGTTATCCGTAATGCTTGCAAGTGCAATGCTCGCAACGATGTTTACTGGATGTGGGGACAGCAGCACAACAGACAGTAACGCAGCAGCTACCACAGGAAACGACGCAGCAGCAACAACCACAGAGGCGGCAGATACAGGCGCAGCGAAGACGGATGCAGCGGGCGGTTCAGTTTATTATCTGAACTTCAAGCCGGAGCAGGATCAGGCATGGCAGGATCTGGCAGCAACCTACACAGAGCAGACAGGTGTTCCAGTAACGGTTATCACAGCAGCAGACGGTACTTACGAGCAGACGTTAAAGTCAGAGATCGCCAAGACCGAAGCTCCTACCTTATTCCAGGTAAACGGACCGGTAGGACTTGCAAACTGGAAGGATTACTGTCTGGATCTTTCAAACAGCGAGATCTACTCCCATCTGACCAGCGATGACTATGCACTGAAGAATGACGCTGGCGAGGTTTCCGGTATCGCATATGTAATCGAGACTTATGGCATCATTTACAACAAGACGATCTTAAACGACTACTGCACAATGGACAACGCAGTGATCTCTTCTCCGGAAGACATCAATAACTTTGAGACATTAAAGGCAGTGGCAGACGACATTCAGGCAAGATTAGACGAGATCAACGATCAGTTCGGATATGACTTAAAGGGAGCATTTACTTCCGCAGGTATGGATGGATCTTCCGACTGGAGATTTAAGACACACCTTGCAAACCTTCCGATCTACTATGAGTACAAGGACAAGGGCATTGATTCCACCGATGCAATCGAGGGTACATACCTTGACAACTACAAGCAGATCTGGGATCTCTACATTACAGATTCCACCTGTGAGCCGGGTCTTCTTTCCAGCAAGACCGGTGACGAGGCTGAGTCCGAGTTCGGTATGGAAGAGGCTGTTTTCTACCAGAACGGTACATGGGAGTACAGCAACCTGACCAATGAGGATAACGGTTATCTCGTAACAGCTGAGGACATGAGCATGATGCCGATCTACATTGGTGTGGACGGTGAGGAAAATCAGGGACTCTGCACAGGTTCTGAGAACTACTGGTGCGTTAATAATCAGGCATCCGCAGAGGATCAGCAGGCAACACTTGATTTCCTTGAGTGGGTGATCACATCTGATGAGGGACGTGATTCCATGGCTAATGTAATGGGATTCACAACACCGTTTGATACTTTTGCTGACGGTTACACAGCAGACAATGTATTCATCCAGGCAGATGCAGCTTACACCAAAGCTGGCAAGTATTCTGTAACATGGAACTTCTCCACTATTCCTTCTGAGACATGGAAAGATGGCGTTGGTTCTGCATTACTTGAGTATGCACAGGGTACCGGCGACTGGGATGGCGTTGTGACAGCATTCGTAGATGGATGGAAGACTGAGTACGACGCAACACACGAATAAAAATCTGTAAAATGCAGGGGGTGGGCATGAGAACTGCCCACCCTTTTTTAGAAGGATGCGGGTACTGCAAAGCATCTGCCCGATATCGGTTTTATTGAATATGAGAGGATGAAAGAGTATGGAGAAATCAATTAAGAAATATTTTCCTGTTTTTGCACTCCCGACTTTAGTGGCATTTACAATCGGTTTTATAATTCCTTTTATTATGGGTATCTATTTATCGTTTTGTGAATTTACGACGGTGACTGATGCAAAGTTCGTGGGACTGAAAAATTATATCCGGATTTTTTCGGATGCAACATTCACACATGCGCTGGTGTTTACGGCACTGTTTACGGTCGTGTCCGTTCTTACGATCAATGTGTTTGCATTTGCGATCGCGATGCTTTTAACAAAGGGAATTAGGGGAACGAACCTGTTTCGTACCGTGTTCTTTATGCCGAACCTCATCGGAGGTATTGTGCTTGGATATATCTGGCAGATCCTGTTAAACGGTATTCTGGCGAACTTCGGAAAGACACTTACCTATTCCGGAACCTACGGATTCTGGGGACTTGTAATTTTAATGAACTGGCAGCAGATCGGTTATATGATGATTATCTATATCGCCGGCATCCAGAACATCCCGGGTGAGCTGATCGAGGCGGCAAAGATTGACGGGGCGACGAACCGTCAGCTGCTGCGCCATGTGACGATCCCGATGGTAATGCCGTCGATTACGATCTGTACATTCCTGACACTGACGAACTCCTTTAAGCTGTTTGACCAGAACCTGGCGCTGACTGCGGGCGAGCCGTCGAACAGTTCCCAGATGCTGGCACTGAATATTTATGAGACATTCTACACCAGAACCGGATGGGAGGGCGCCGGTCAGGCGAAAGCGGTGGTATTCTTTATCATTGTGGCAGTCATTGCAATGCTACAGAACAGACTTACCAGAAGTAAGGAGGTGCAGCAATAATGGCAAAGAACAAAAAAGCAGACAATCAGGTAAGCGCGGTAAGACGCGCCAAACACGGATGGGTTTTGACTGTATTTTTCTCAATCCTTGCGGTACTGTGGCTGTACCCGATTTTCCTCGTGGCGATGAACTCCTTAAAGAAAAAAGGATTCATCACGAGATATCCGTTTGCACTGCCGGATCACCGTTCTTTCTTCGGAATTGAGAACTTTATCAAGGGCGTGCAGAAGACGAACTTTTTTGCGGCGATGGGGAACTCCGTTATCATCACGGTAGGTTCTGTGGCGGTAATCATTCTCTGTACCTCCATGTGCGCATGGTACATTACGAGAGTACATAACAAAGTGAACTCCACGATCTACATGTTATGCCTGTTTTCTATGATCGTGCCGTTCCAGATGGTTATGTTCTCCCTGTCAAAGCTGGCGAACATGATGCATTTAAGCAATCCCATCGGTATTATTCTGGTATACCTCGGATTCGGAGCCGGACTGGCGGTGTTTATGTTCTGCGGTTTTGTGAAGAGCATTCCGCTTGAAATTGAGGAGGCGGCAATGATTGACGGGTGTACGCCGCTCCAGACCTTTTTCCAGGTGGTATTCCCGATTATGAAGCCGACCACGATCACGGTGGCAATTCTGCAGGCAATGTGGATCTGGAACGACTATCTGCTGCCTTATCTGGTGCTGGATCTGAAAAAATACAAGACCATCCCGATTGTCATCCAGTATTTAAAGGGCGGCTACGGAGCTGTTGACTGGGGTACCATGATGGCGATGCTGGTGCTTGCCATTGTTCCGATCATTATTTTTTATGCAGCCTGCCAGAAGTATATTATAGAAGGTGTTGTTGCAGGAGCTGTCAAAGGCTGATATAATAATTGCCAGTGAAATCAAGAAGACAAAAACAGGCAGGAAAAGTTATGGTTACAATAAAAGATATTGCCAGAGAGTCAGGCTATTCCGTCAGCACGGTTTCCAGAGTGCTTAATAATAGGAATGATGTCAGCCCGGATGCAAGAAAAAAGATCGAGGAAGTTGTCGCAAGCTTTAATTTTGTGCCGAACAACAATGCGAAGCATTTAAAACAGAACAATTCCAAGGCGATCGGCGTACTGGTCAAAGGTATCTCAAATATGCTTTTTGCCAGTATCGTGGAGGAAATCCAGCGCATGATCGAGAAAACGGAATATACGCTGGTCGTGTCTTATCTGGACGAGGATGCAGATGAGGTAGAGCAGGCAATTCTTCTTTGCAGGGAGAGAAAGCCGCTTGGGCTTTTGTTCCTCGGCGGTAATCCGGAATATTTTCACCGAGAGTTCTCCGGTGTGGATGTGCCGTGTGTGTTGGTGACGAACCGTGCCAATGAGATGCATTTTGAGAATCTTTCCAGCGTTGCCACGGACGATATTGCGGCGGCACGCTGTGCGGTGGATCAGCTGTTTGTGGCTGGACACCGCAGAATCGGTATTCTCGGCGGTGATTTTGACAAGTCTTATACGAGTCATCAGCGTTTCCTGGGATGTGAGCAGAGCTTTTCGGAGCATGGGGCGGTTCTTGATGTGGAGCACTGCTATGAGAAGGCAAGATTCTCTTTTGGAAGCGCCTGCCGGGCGATGAAGCGCCTGATCGGGAAGTTTCCGGATGTGACTGCAGTGTTTGCAATGTCAGATGTGATGGCGATCGGGGCCATCCGCGCACTGCGTGATCTGGGGTACCGCGTGCCGGAGGATGTTTCCGTGATCGGTTTTGACGGTACATCGCTTGCAGAGTATTACAATCCGAAGCTGGCGACGATCAAGCAACAGCATCAGACGCTTGCAAACCGCAGCATCGAGATTTTATTCGGCCAGATAGAGTTGAAGAAAGAGCCGATTCACGAGATTGTTCCGTTTGAGTTTGTAAATGGGGAGAGTATTCGAGTGATAGATGAAAGGTAAGGACGAGGTTATGAGAAGTAGTGGAGTATTGATGCATATATCATCCCTGCCATCTCCGTATGGAATTGGTACGATGGGAAAAGAAGCCAGAAAGTTTGCAGACTTTCTTGAAAAATCAGGACAGAAATACTGGCAGATTCTTCCGATCTGCCCCACAAGTTACGGTGATTCGCCGTATCAGTCATTTTCCAGCTTTGCAGGGAATCCGTATTTTATAGATCTGGAATACCTGTGTAAGGAAAAACTGTTGAAAAAGGCGGAGTGTGAGTCTTTCCCGTGGGGAAAGAAAGCAGACAAGGTGGATTACGGCGTGATGTACGAGTCGCGCTATAAGCTGTTAAAGATCGCGTTTGAGCGGTTTCTTCGCGCAGAGCCGGACGATTTTGAGGCGTTCTGTGAAAAAGAGGCAGACTGGCTTTCTGATTATGCGCTGTTTATGGCGTTAAAGGATGCCAACGGCGGAAACGCATGGTTTTCCTGGGAAAAAGATTTAAAGATGAGAAAACCGGAGGCACTTGCCGAGGCGAGAAGCACCTATGCGAAGGATATCCGCTTTTACCAGATGTTACAGTATCTGTTTTTCAAGCAGTGGTGGGAGCTAAAAGCCTATGTGAATGAAAAAGGTATTGAGATCATCGGGGATGTTCCGATCTACGTCGCAGGGGATTCTGCTGACGTATGGGCGAATCCGGAAGAGTTCTATCTGGATGAGGATTTAAATCCGATTGATGTGGCAGGGTGTCCGCCGGATGCATTTTCCGAGGACGGACAGCTCTGGGGCAATCCGTTGTTCCGTTGGGATGTAATGAAGAAAAACGGATACACCTGGTGGACGAAACGCATTGCGGCAATGTCAAAGCTTTACGATATTGTCCGGATTGACCATTTCCGCGGATTTGATTCCTACTATGCGATTCCGGCAAAGGATAAGACGGCAAAGAATGGTGAGTGGCGCAAGGGACCGGGCATGGATCTGTTTCATACGCTGGAGCAGAAGCTTGGCAGATTAAACATTATCGTGGAGGATCTGGGCTTTTTGACACCGTCCGTGTTAAAGCTTGTTGCGGATTCCGGATTTCCGGGAATGAAAGTCATACAGTTTGCGTTTGACTCGAGAGAGGGAAGCAATTATCTCCCGCATACCTACACGGAGCACTGTGTGGTGTACACCGGAACACATGACAATGATACGCTGCTTGGCTGGATGAAGACTGCGCCGAAGGAGAGCGTCAAATTTGCAAAGGAATACTTAAACCTCACGAAAGAGGAAGGCTATAACTGGGGCATGATGCGTGGTGCATGGTCTTCGGTCGGGGAACTTGCGGTGGTGCCGATGCAGGATCTGATCGGTCTTGGTTCGGAGGCACGCATGAACACGCCGTCCACACTGGGGGGCAACTGGCAGTGGCGTGCAACATCAGATCAGATTACCGTCAAGCTTGCCAAACGGCTTTATAATTATATGGAAATGTACGGACGTCTCTGGGTGGACGAAGATGCAGACAGAAAAGAGCAGTAAACAGTTGTAATTGCCGTGTATCCGTGATACGATAAAAAAGAGCATTGCAGAAGAGAAACGCTCATCTGGCAGAGGCCGGGTGGGCGTTTTCGATTGTGTTTATATAGGAAAAACAGACGTGGAACAGAGCGGTGTATGTCCGGCACATGCCGGAAACAGCAGAATGTATGTTACGGTGGGAGAAACAGATGCTTTATTTTATTGTGAATGAGAAGTCCAGAAGCGGCAGGGGTGCGCAGATCTGGAAAGAGGTACAGAGAGAACTTGTGAAGAGAGGAATCCATTACCGGCATTATGTCACGGAGCATGAGGGGCATGCCACACGTCTTGCTGTCGAGATCTGCGCGAAGACGGATGATGATATCTGCCTTGCAGTGGTCGGCGGGGACGGAACGGCAAATGAGGTCATCAACGGCATCACACATCCGGAAAAAGTGCGGTTCGGACTGATACCGACCGGTTCGGGAAATGACCTGGCGAGAGGGTTAAAGCTTAGCGGCACGCCGTCGGAGAATCTGGCGCGCATGCTCTCCTGCATGCAGCGGGGGAGAGAGGCATGCACCGTGATCGATCTGGGAGAGGTGGCATGGGATGACTGCGAGAAGCCGAGAAAGTTCGCCATCAGTGCCGGCGTGGGACTTGACGCGTTAGTCTGCAAAAAAGCCCTGACATCGAAGCTGAAAGTATTTTTAAATAAGCTGCATCTGGGCAAACTGACCTATCTGCTCATTACGGTGCAGTCGCTTTTTTCCATGCAGACGACGGAGGCTGCGGTGCGTCTGGACGAGACCCCGGAGCGGAAGTTAGACCGCATCATCTATATCGCGGCGATGAACTTTAAGGCAGAGGGAGGCGGCGTTCCCATGGCGCCGAAGGCGGATGCCACGGACGGAAAGCTTTCGATCTGCAGTGTACACGGAATTCCGAAGTGGCGCACATTTTTATGCCTGCCGTTCCTCGTGGCGGCAAAGCATACGGGAATCCGCGGATTTGACATAGACGACTGCGGCACATGCGAGGTCCGGCTGAAGGATCCTATGGTGCTGCATGCGGATGGAGAATACTGTGGTGATGTCACGAAGCTGCAATTCCGCTGTCTGCCGGGAATGCTGCGGGTGCTGCTGTAGAAAAGCGAAGTGTACAGATCCCCGGCTTTGTCTGCGCCAGAAGGTCATCCGCGCGCGATGATATTTTAGTTTCCGCGGGAATAATTACAGATACCCCTTCATACATTTTATTAAGTATGGAAGGGGTATTTTTATGGACATCAGCAGCAAAAAAGAGTTTGATTTATACAAAGATATACAAAACCGCACAGACGGGGAGGTATATCTTGGAATTGTAGGACCGGTCCGGACCGGAAAGTCGACCTTTATCAAACGGTTTATGGACCTTATGGTACTTCCCTATATGGAAGATGTACATAGCAGGCAGCGCACGATTGATGAATTACCCCAGTCTGCACAGGGAAAAACCATCATGACAACGGAACCAAAGTTTATTCCGAAAGACGCGGCAGAGATTTCTTTGGAGGATGATACGCGGATCAAAATCCGGCTGATTGACTGTGTCGGCTTTATGGTGGACGGAGCCGCCGGACACATGGAGGGAAGCACGGACCGTATGGTTCATACGCCGTGGTTCGACCATGAGATTCCGTTTGTGGAGGCGGCGTCCATCGGTACGGAAAAAGTCATAAGGGATCATGCGACGATCGGCATTGTGGTGACAACAGACGGAAGTATCGGAGATTTGCCGCGGGAAAATTATGTGAATGCGGAAGAGCAGACCGTGCAGGAACTGGAGGAGATTGGCAAGCCCTATGTTGTGGTGCTCAATTCGACGAGACCCTACAGCGAGGAAACCGTCCGCATTGCGGAGGAACTTCGGGAAAAGTACCAGACGGCGGTGCTGCCGGTGAATTGCGAGCAGCTTCGCAAAGATGATGTCTTTCATATATTAGAGCAGATTTTATATGAGTTTCCGGTCGCCCGCATGGAATTCTATATTCCGAAATGGACGGAAATGCTTCCGCCCGATCATCCGATGAAGGCGGAAATCATACAGAGCGCCAGAACGATCCTCAGCGGAATGCGAAAAGTGAAGGATATTTATGCACAGGATTTTACGCCAGAGCACTATGTCTCGCAGGTGAAATTGGAAGAGGTGGATCTGGCATCCGGCTGCGCCAAAGTCCGTATGGAGGTCGCTGAGAAGTATTACTATGAAAATATGAGTGAGCTTGCGGGTGTGCCGATTGCCGGCGAATATGAACTGATCACAATGGTGAAGGAAATGTCACAGCGGAAAGAGGCATATGAAAAGGTGGCGGACGCGATGGCGGCGGTACAGGTGAAAGGCTATGGCGTGGTAGGCCCCGGACTCTCCGATATTAAAATGGAAGATCCGGTGCTTATCAAGCACGGAAATAAATTCGGCGTCCGCATCCGCGCAACCTCCCCCTCGATCCACATGATCCGTGCCAATATTGAGACCGAGATCGCGCCGATCGTCGGAAGCGAGGAGCAGGCGAATGATCTGATCGCCTACATCAGAGAGGGCGAAAAGAGCGAGGAGGGAGCCTGGGAGACCAATATTTTCGGAAAATCCATCGGCGAGCTGATGGAGGACGGCATCCGCGGCAAAATCTCGATGATGGATGACGAGTGCCAGATGAAGCTGCAGGATACCATGCAGAAAATCGTGAACGACAACAACGGCGGGATGGTCTGCATTATTTTGTAGGGCAGGAAGAATAAAAGTGTAGAAAGAGAAGAGGGCAATAGAGAAACAGAAAGCCGGAAAAAAGCAGAGACAAGAGGTGGAGGGAAACAGGCGGAACCCGTTGCAGAAAGCGCAGCGAAGCCTGTAGAGAACAGGCGAAGGACGTTGCAGAAAGCGTAGCGAAGCTGGCAGAGAACAGGCGAAAGGCAGGCGGATGAACGTCAGGGTTTTCGCCTGTTTTGTATTTTTCGGGTGTGGAAGAATAATTTTCATACAGCGTAAAAGTGCCAGAAAAGCATTTGAGAAAGCTGCAGGAAAATGTATAAGAAAAAGCATTAAAAAACATCAGTAATGAGGAGGCAGAAAGAGCATTTGAAAATGTGACAGGGAACTCGCAGGCAGGAAAAACAGAGGTGGGAAATTTGTACGACAGACACCGGTCCGGGTGTAGAAACGGATAGATTGACACTTCTGATAAAGATCGGTATTATAATTAAATGTTTATGAGACTCAGATCCTGAATTTGATATGACCAACGGGTCTATAGTGGGAAAAGTTGCCTGTGAGACCCGTTTTTCCCTGTGATTCGGGTCTCAGAGAAGAAAAAGTGCTCCTGAGACCCGTTCCCTATGGTTTTTCATGTTAAATATGATGGAAATCAAGGGAAAACGGGTCTGGAGAGGATATTTTTGCCGTACAGACCCGTTTGAAAAAGATGCAGGTACCAAAATCCGTACGGAAAGCCAGATCAAGCCCGGAAAACGAAAGGGAAAATGAATTGATTACAAGGAAAACCAAATTGTCCCAGGAAATCGACTGTGAAGCCAAATCTCGGTCAAAAGTCAGGATGCAAAGAGAAACAGATCAGAAAACAGCCGAAAGCATAAAACGATCGAAAATGGCACCGCAAGATCGGGTGAGACAACGAACAAACAGAAATCATTGGAAGTGGAAGAGGAATAAAATGGCACAGATGATAGAAATAACAGATTTTGATGCACCGGAATTGGATGTGTATGCAAGACTGACAGAGAATCAGTTGATTAACCGCCATGAGCCGGAAAAAGGTATGTTTATTACGGAAAGTCCCAAGGTTATCGAGAGGGCGCTGGACGCAGGCTATGTGCCGGTGTCAATTCTGACGGAAAAACAGCATGTTGAGGGAGAAGGACAGAAGATTCTTGCGCGGTGCGGGGAGATCCCGGTCTACACGGCGGAGTTTGATGTACTCACGAAGCTGACGGGGTTTCAACTGACCAGAGGAATGCTCTGTGCGATGTACCGGCAGCCGCTCCCTTCGGTGCAGAGTGTCTGCAAGGGGGCAAAACGAATTGCAGTTTTGGAAAATGTGGTAAATCCGACGAACGTGGGCGCTATTTTCCGCTCTGCTGCGGCGCTTGGAATGGATGCGGTGCTGCTGACCACAGGGTGCAGCAATCCGCTTTACCGGAGAGCAATCCGTGTGAGTATGGGGACGGTGTTTCAGGTGCCGTGGACATATCTTGGAGAGGAGACAAAGCCGGAGACTGTGAGAAATCCGGAGTCGGAAGAAGAGAAAGAGCTGGGAACAAGGATAGAACGAAAGCCGGATTCGGAAGAAGAGAAAGAGCCGGGAACGGGGATAGAACGAAATTTGGAGCCGGAAGAGAAAGCAGATTCTGGGAATTGGCAGAAGCAGCTTCATGAACTGGGATTTCATACGGTGGCGATGGCATTGAAAGAGGATTCCTTAAGTATTGATGATCCGAAGCTTATGAATGAGGACAAGCTTGCAATTGTACTGGGAACAGAGGGAGATGGTCTGGCACCGGAGACGATCGCAGCATGCGATGATACGGTATGTATTCCAATGGCGCACGGCGTTGATTCTTTAAATGTTGCAGCTGCCAGTGCGGTTGCGTTCTGGCAGCTTGGAAGACAGGCACACAAAGATAATTGCTGCAACATGAACTCAAATTATCAGCTATGGGAATGACGGGAACCGGTGTGCTGCTTTGCGGCATCCTCTTTTGTCTCTGGCAGCGACTGGTACTGGTCGGATTTCTGGAATTCCTTCATGGCATCATCATAGGCGGCGATGATGTATTCTTTCATGGGATCATCCTCGCTGATATGGTTGAGCGCGTCCAGATAGACAGATTGCGCCTCCTCCTTGGAAGTGCTGTGCGCAAGACCCGACTCAAGGGAGCCACGCATTGCCTGGACACGAGCCGCCTGCTGGTATAGCTGTGGATCTTCCGCCTGCAGAAAGCGCATCTCTTCTGAGGTAAGCTTTTTGCCGCTCTTTAATTTCGCAATGATTTTGGCAAGGTAGGCTTTTTTCTCTTCCTCGCTCATGCCGCAGGCGGGACTGAGAAGCTCCGAGATATTCTGCGTGACAGAAAAACTGTCGAGCGCCGATGCCGTAGAGCCGGTATCAGCCGTTGCTTTGCCGCGGTTTAATCCGATGTTTGAGTGGCTTAAATGGTCAAAAATGCGCTCGGTGGCGGAGCGTTTGTCGCGCTCCGGATGAAGAAGTTTATTGATCCCTGTCAGATGAAGTGTCTGCATAAAAAAAATCCTTTCATGTGAAAAAAATATGATATGAGAAATAACTGTCCAATGAAAAATATCGTGAATCCAAGAAAGCTGTCATGAATTCCGAAAAAACTGTCACGGATTCCTAGCGGGAAATAATTGCCATAAAATCATAATGCTGCCTTTAAAGAGAAGCGCACAGGAGAAAAAGGGAACTCTGGCGGAAAAGCCGTTCCTGTGTTACTATGATATATATCGGAAAGAACGGAGAGAAAATAATGAAAAACTTTATTCAGGGAATGTATCAGAAGAAACATTTTGCAAGGAGACTCATCTCGGTAATTCTCGCGGTGATCGTCATGGGATTTGCTCTGTCATGGCTGGTGCTGGTCAATTTTGGAACAGACCCCTGCACGAGCATGAATCTTGCTATTTCGGGCAGACTCGGCATGAGTCTCGGCAACTGGCAGGCGCTGCTCAACTGCCTTTTATTTATTATCGTGATATTGTGGGGACGGGAGTACATCGGATTCGGAACGCTTGCCAATATGTTCCTCGTCGGCTATTCGATTGACTTTTTCTCGTGGGTATGGTCAAAAGTATTGCCGGACGGGCTGTTTGATTCCATGGCAGTGCGCCTCGGCGTGCTGCTCCCGGCACTGGCGGTGTTCGTGGTTGCGGCAGGTGTGTATATGGTTACGGAACTGGGAACTGCCCCCTACGATGCTATCCCGTTTCTGATTGTGAAGGCGCAGAAAAAGGTACCGTTCCGCGTGGTGCGCATGGTATTTGATTTTACGGTGATCGTGATTGCGTGGGTGTTCGGTGCGAAGATCGGTCTGGTGACGATCCTGATGGGCTTCACACTCGGTCCGGTCATCTCGTGGGTCGGAGAGAAAATGGCACCGTTTTTTAATGAATAACATGTGATATATGAGAGGTGCAGTTATGAAAAAAAGCGGTGCGGCGGTTTTGATAATGCTGTTATTACTAACTGGTTGTGGAGATGCATTGGATGAGAAGCACATTGAGGGAAGGCAAACGGAGAAAACTTCTCAGACGGAGAAACAGGAGCAAATGCCGACCGGGAATACAGAGGTACAGCTTGAGAATAGTGTTGAAAAATATAGCGCGGAGACCGAGCAGCAGAGATATGCTTTGAATCTCCCAGAGGCATACCGCAGTAAGATTGATGAAATTGATGACTATATACATAGACGAATGGAAGAAGATTGGATGTGGGAGGATGATGAATCTTTTACATATGAGGAATACTCTGCGTTAGATGAACCGTTAATAGGAAAAAAGAGTGTAGAATATGCATTGTTTCATTTTGGCTATGCACTGCATGATATAGATGGTAATGGTGTGGATGAACTGATTTTTGCATATGATCCAGGATATGGGGGGAGTAACATCTCTCTTATATACACGATGCAGAATGAAAAAGCAGTCTGGTTGATCGGTGGGTGGAGCAGATGCAGAGTGACGCTTGGGGAGGACGGTTTTATTTACAATATGGGGTCATCTGGAGCAGCAGATAACATATATGCAGTCTATGCGATAGGAGAAGATGAAAGTTCTCTGAAGGTAAGGGATTACTACTTTTCAGGTGGATGGGATGATGAAAATTGGTATCATAATACGACTGGAAACGAAGATAAAGCGGAGAGTGAGATACTTGGAGGAGAGAATGTTTGGGAGCAATTCTATGAAGAGTTTGATGAAAAAACAAATATCAATTTGGAATTAGAATATTTGATAGATTATGAAAATGAGGGAAATGAAGCGGAAATTTTTAATGCTGTAGAAGATATGTCAAGAAAGCTGGAAGAAGAGTTAGAGAACAATGAATTGACGGAATACGATACAGAGAAAATTCAGATAGAAATTTATCAGTTATGGGATGATGAACTGAACCATTTATGGGAATATCTGAAAGAAACTGTAGATGAGCAGACAATGCAAAAACTTTTGCTGGAACAACGAGAATGGATTGAAAAAAAGGAACAAACAATTCAAACGCTGCAGAATAATGATGGAGAATCACTGACATATCCGTATCAAGCAGAAATAACCCGAAAGCGTGTATATGAACTGACAGAATATATACAGGAGTAAATATGGGAGAAAATGTAGGAACTCTTTTTATTCTGAATAAGATTGGAATTTCAGAGCGCATGGTATATAATATAAGTAATTTTGTGATCGAAAGGAAAAGGAGAACTGACAATGAATCCAGTATATGAAAAGTTACAGAAATGCTATGAAAGTTATAAGGCAAAGATCGATTTTACCCCGAAGGTGGCACTTGTGCTGGGATCGGGACTGGGAGATTATGCAGATGATATCCGTGTGGCAGACACACTGGATTACCACGACATCGAGGGATTCCCGGTATCGACCGTTCCGGGACATAAGGGACGTTTTATCTTCGGATATGTCGGAGAAGTTCCGGTGGTGTGCATGCAGGGAAGAGTTCATTATTATGAAGGATATGATATGTCGGATGTTGTGCTTCCGGCGCGTCTGATGAAGCTGATGGGCGCGGAGGTTTTATTCCTTACCAATGCGGCGGGTGGCATCCAGCTTGGCATGAACGCCGGTGATTTTATGCTGATCAAGGATCAGATTGCAAGCTTTGTTCCTTCCCCGCTGCGCGGAGCGAATGTGGACGAGCTTGGCGTGCGTTTCCCGGATATGAGCCAGGTATATGATAAGGAGTTACAGCTTCTGGTAAAAAAAGCGGCGCTGGGACTGGATATTGATTTAAAGGAAGGCACTTATTTACAGCTTTCCGGTCCGCAGTTTGAGACACCGAAGGAAGTGGCGATGTGCCGGACACTCGGAGCCGATGCCGTTGGTATGAGTACGGCATGCGAGGCGATCGCAGCGCGTCATATGGGCATGCGTGTTGTAGGTATTTCCTGCATTTCCAATCTGGCATGCGGTATCTCGGCGGTTCCCCTCTGCCATGAGGAAGTACAGGAGACGGCAGACCGTGTGGCACCGAAGTTCAAGGCTCTTGTGACGGAGACGATCAAGAGCATCGGAAAATAATATCCGCAGAGACGCGGTGAAGATTCCGGGCGGAGAGAGACTTCATAGAGTGAAAACAGCAGACAGAAGAAGGAGAAAATGACATGAATACACGTTTTTATAATGCAAAGATCTTAACCCTTGCAGATCATCACAAGTTTGAGATCACGGAGGGAGAACTCTGGGTCAAGGGGAATACGATCTGCTACATCGGTGACGGGACGGACACGGCGGATGTGTGCAAGGATGGAGAAGTGCTGGTGTGGGATCGCGAGATCGATGCGTGCGGCAATCTGTTAATGCCGGGATTTAAGAACGCGCATACACACACAGCCATGACATTCTTACGTTCCTATGCGGATGATCTGCCACTGCAGGACTGGCTGAATCAGCAGGTGTTCCCGCGCGAGGGACAGCTTACCGAGGACGATGTATACTGGTTAAACATTCTGGGCATCATGGAATACCTGACCAGCGGCATTACGTCCAACTTTGATATGTATTTCTTCCCGCCGGTCGATGCAAAAGCATCCGCAGATACGGGATTCCGTACAGTGCAGACCAGCGGACTGAACAATTTCGGCGGCACGGTAGAGCTGATGGAGGAAAACTATCATATCGTCAACGAGATGAGTGATCTGACTTCTTTCATCGTCGGATTCCATGCGGAGTACACCACCTCAAAAGAACTGATGGAAGGCGTGGCTGCGCTGGCACAGAAGTTGAAATCTCCGGTTTGGCTGCACAATTCCGAGACAAAGCTTGAGGTGGCAGAGTGCAAAGAGCGCTGGGGCATGACACCGACACAGCTTACGGATTCGCTTGGCATGTATGAGTACGGCGGCGGCGGATATCATTGCGTATGGTTTGAGGAGCCGGATTTTGAGATCTTTAAAAAGCGTCACCTGACGGCAGTGACGAACCCGGCTTCCAATCTGAAGCTCGCTTCCGGCATCTGCCCGACGAAGCGTTTCGTGGATGAGGGTATTGCCATGGCGATCGGTACGGACGGACCGGCGAGCAACAACTGCCTGGATATGTTCCGCGAGATGTTCCTTACCTCTACACTGGCAAAGGTGCGTGAGATGGATGCCGAGTGCGTGGGTGCAGATGAGATCCTTTACATGGCAACAGCCGGCGGTGCGCATGCAATGCAGCTGGAGGACTGTGACCGTCTGGCGGTGGGCAAAAAGGCGGATATTGTCATGATTGACCTGAACCAGCCGAACATGCAGCCGGAAAACAATATCGTGAAGAATCTGGTATACAGCGGCAGCAAGCAGAATGTCAAGATGACGATGATTAACGGCAAAGTTCTCTATGAAGACAATCATTTCGAGATCGGGTTTGATCCGAAAGAGATCTATCAGCGTGCGAATGCGATCATCGGCCGCATGAAATAGAAATCATTAGATTTGCAGGGCAGAACTTCTGACATTGCGGAGAAACGAGGAGAATTATGCAGGTTATTTTTATTCATCACAGTTGTTTTCTGGTCGAGGTGGATGAGAAGGTGCTGATTTTTGACTGGTTTGACGGAGACCGGGTGGAGGGGTATCACTTTGGCGGTGTGCTGCCGGAGTATGAGCCGGATACGCCCGTCTACGTGTTCGCAAGCCACAAGCATCGGGATCATTTTGATATGGATGTGTTGCATCTCGCAGAAAAATATCCGAAGATCCGGTTTATTTTTTCAAAAGACTGTAAGATGAGCCCGCACTTTCTGGCAAAGCATGGATTCGCGCCGGAGGTAGCGAAGCGGATTCACTATGTGGGGGCGGATGAAAAATGCAGGGTCGACGACTTGAATATTGAGACTCTGCGCTCGACGGACGCGGGCGTGGCATTTTACGTGGAGACGAACGGCGCGGCATTTTACCATGCCGGCGATCTGAATGACTGGCACTGGGACGGAGCCGGCGATCTGATCAACGGATCCATGCGTACAAATTACCGCAGCCAGATCCGCAGGCTTTCCGGCAGGAAGATTCATCTGGCGTTTGTGCCGGCAGATCCGAGGCTGATGGAGCACCAGTTTGACGGCATGAATTATTTCCTGGAGCACACGGATGCGGATTACGTATTTCCGATGCATATGTGGCAGGATTACAGCGCGCTTCCGGATTACCGGAAGAGGATCTCGAACGCTGCGATGGCGGAGCGGGTTGTGGAAATAAAGCATGAAAACCAGATTTTTGAGATCCTTGAGGAATGAGAGGAATTTCAAAAAAGCGGTACTTGACGATCATAAAACGGTTGCGCTATACTGATTTAGTTATAGAAGATTTCACACGGGATGTGAAGAATTGGGGAAAGGCAGGACTTGACTATGGCATTTTTGGGATGGTTTGTACATTATGTACTGATTTTCGTGGTTTTGGTCGTGGTGGCGGGACTTGGAATTTTTGCGGGAAAGAAGTTGAGCGACCGCAAGGATGCTAAGAATGCCGGTGAGACCGGAAACGTCGAAGAGACAAAATAGATTTAAAATAGAAAGAAACATGTTGGAGGAAGAAGTCGTGAAGAAGTTTTACGGAGAAAACGAATTGCGCAGGATGTACCTGGAATTTTTCGAGAGCAAGGGACATCTGAAAATGAACAGTTTTTCACTGGTGCCACACAATGACAACAGTCTGCTCTTAATCAATGCAGGTATGGCACCGTTAAAGCCGTATTTTACAGGACAGGAGATCCCGCCGAGAAGAAGAGTGACGACCTGCCAGAAGTGTATCCGTACCGGTGATATTGAGAATGTAGGAAAGACTGCAAGACATCTGACCTTTTTTGAGATGCTCGGCAACTTTTCCTTTGGTGATTATTTTAAGCATGAAGCGATCGCATGGTCCTGGGAGTTTTTGACAAAGGTGCTCGGACTCGAGGAGGACAGACTCTATCCGTCGATCTACGGGGAGGATGACGAGGCATTCGACATCTGGACGAAGGAAGTCGGTGTGCCGGCAGAGCGCATCACAAGATTCTACCGTGACCCCGAGACCGGAGAGTGCGACAATTTCTGGGAGCATGGCGCAGGTCCATGCGGTCCGTGCTCTGAGATCTATTATGACCGCGGAGAAAAATACGGCTGCGGTAAGCCGGACTGCAAGGTCGGCTGTGACTGTGACCGCTTTATGGAAGTATGGAACAACGTATTTACCCAGTTTGAGGGTGACGGCAAGGGAGGCTATACCGAGCTTTCCCAGAAGAATATCGATACCGGTATGGGACTTGAGCGTCTTGCGGTTGTCATGCAGGATGTGGATTCCGTGTTCGACATTGATACGATGAAAGCAATCCGCGACAAGGTCTGTGAACTGTCCGGAAAGTCTTACCAGAAGGATGCGCTCGATGATGTGTCCATCCGTCTGATTACCGATCACATCCGTTCCGCAACATTCATGATTTCCGATGGTATCATGCCGTCAAATGAGGGTCGCGGCTATGTGCTCCGCCGTATCATACGCCGTGCAGCGAGACACGGAAGAATGCTTGGCATCGGTGGTACTTTCATGGCGAAGCTTGCAGCGACGGTAATCGATGAGAGCAAGGACGGTTATCCGGAACTCGAGGAGAAGAAGGACTTTATCTTCAAAGTGCTTACGCAGGAAGAGGAGAAGTTTGCCAAGACCATCGATCAGGGTCTTGCCATCTTAGAGAAGATGGAGAAGGAAATGCAGACAGCTGGAGAGAAGACGCTGTCCGGAGAGAACGCATTCAAGCTCTATGATACGTATGGCTTCCCGCTGGATCTGACGCAGGAGATCCTGGAGGAGAAGGGATTTTCCATTGACGAGGACGGATTTAAGAAAGCCATGGAGATCCAGAAGAAAAAAGCACATGATGCACACAAAGCAACGAATTACATGGGCGCAGATGCTACGGTATACGATGAGATCGATCCTTCGATCACGACGGAGTTCACAGGCTACGACAGCCTTACAGCATCTTCAAAGATCACAGTGCTCACCACCGAGACAGAGCTGGTGGAGGCGCTCTCCGATGGAGAGGTCGGCACGATCATCGTGGAGAAGACGCCGTTCTATGCGACGATGGGTGGTCAGCAGGGAGATAAGGGCGAGATCCGCACCGCCTCCGGTATCTTTCAGGTGGAAGAGACCATCAAGCTGCGTGGTGGTAAGGTCGGCCATATCGGCAAGATGACAAACGGTATGATTAAGGCGGGAGATGTTGCAGATCTCAGTGTGGATGCAAAGCTGCGCAGGGATACCTGCAGGAACCACTCTGCAACCCACCTGTTACAGAAAGCGCTGCGCGAAGTGCTCGGCACACATGTAGAGCAGGCAGGTTCCTATCAGGACGGTGAGCGCACCAGATTTGACTTCAGCCATTTTGCAGCGATGACCCCGGAAGAACTTAAGAAGGTGGAGGCGATCGTCAACGAGAAGATCGCAGAGAAGATTGAGGTCAGAACCGACGTCATGACGGTCGAGGAAGCGAAGAAGACAGGTGCGATGGCACTCTTCGGTGAAAAGTACGGTGAGACGGTAAGAGTCGTGTCCATGGGAGATTTTTCAAAGGAGTTCTGTGGTGGTACTCATGTGGCGAACACCGGCGATATTGTTGTATTTAAGATTATCTCTGAGAGCGGTGTGGCTGCGGGCGTGCGCCGTATCGAGGCTCTGACCGGAGACAATGTATTTGCATATTATAAGAAGGAAGAGGAAGAACTCGAGGCTGCAGCCAAGGCTGCAAAGGCAACACCGGCAACTCTCGTTGAGAAGATCGGTCATCTGATGGCGGAGTTAAAGGCACTTCAGAGTGAGAACGAATCCTTAAAGAGCAAGGCAGCCAAGGAAGCACTTGGAGATGTCATGGATCAGGTTGTGGAAGTGAAG
>ENA-UERK01000412-UERK01000412.1-human-gut-metagenome-genome-assembly--contig:-NODE-412-length-37985-cov-9.832568_pt1 | contig 37985 bp, 47 predicted proteins | sample MGYA00242957_ERZ507957 | MGnify/ENA primary metagenome ERZ507957 (study PRJEB26167, sample SAMN06115538) | human gut metagenome | host: Homo sapiens | place: China:Heilongjiang | collected 2015-11-06...
CATCTAGTATCGTCTAACGTCGGCACATGTTGAAGCACTTCGACATATTGCAGGCAGTCACGTGACAACTGATCTAACTGCGCCTGCTGTCCTGCGTCGCTTCTCAAAAGCTCTTTCAGCATCGGCAATTCGCCACTTGCCTTAATATCAATGTAGGTTCTGCCGACAAATTCTTCACCGCCGGGAATAGCTCTCAAAAGCTCATCAGCTCTGTTGCCCTCCCATTGGCTGACACCGATTGACGGATACGCATAGGCGGTAGACTTTGCTACGCTGTCATAGCCGCCTTCAACGCCTGTTGCGATAATGCCTTTTGCGATTTCTCTCGCAAGGCTTTTGTTCCAGTCCATAGCTATCACCTCACTCACTTTTTAAGCAGCGATTGGACGCCTTCTTGTACACGTCTTCGTACATTTCTTGCTTATCGCCGTTGTATGTATATTCCGCATAGATACCATCACCGCTTACGGTCGTTGATAACAACGCCTTGTAGTTCTGCAACGTCTTGCACGCCCAAACCACAAACACATTCTCAAGCGTAATTTGCTCTTTGCTATTATGGTTGTACCATTCAACTAATTTGTTTTTGCATACACTCTCAAAGTGCGCCATACCTGTAATAATCATTATTATCACTCCTTTAATTTCACTTCTTAATTTCACATTTTAGTTGTTTTGTTAACTTCTTCACTTGAAACTTTAAAAGCTCTCGTCTCAATGGCCTTGTTGCCCAGCTGCACAAGCAGCAGCGTAACCATACCAAGTGTACAACTCTCGTAGCAGCTCCAGGTTTTGGCAAAAAAAGCAAGCCATAAAGTAACCAATACCCAGACAATAAAACCTATAACAGCGCAGATTCTACCCACACTATAAGCGTTATCGTTCTTTTTCAACATGTTAATCAATTTACGCATGACACTTACACTCCTTGCATTTTTCATCATGTCCTTTTAAGTCATAGTTAGGCAGTTCATTTAACTGCTCCATTAAACTATCAATCACACCATTGTCGCCCAGAGCCTCGTAACTCCGGTAGCAGGCGTCAATGCTTTCTTTGGCATAGATTGGTATCCAGCCTTTATCCTGGACGTAGTGATTATACGCCTGGATAATTCTGTCACGCAGCAAGGCTTGTAAGCCTGCTTTTAGTGCGTCATTTTCTTTTTTCTTTGTATGATATAACGCAAAGATATAAGAGATAACAGCACCAGCAATAATGTTTATTACAGTTTGTACAGTTGATTCAATCATAAAACACCTCATTCCTATTCATTTTGTTGCTGATATTTAAACTTTTAATACAATATTTTTAACTTCTGCTTTAGTTATAGCAGTTTCCACTTTTTCTTTAGCTTTTCTATAAGCTGTGTGGAGCTTGTCACTTCTCAACGCCACCTGTGCAATAATGCCACGCAGGTCAGATGCAGTTACTTTTACATCTTTATTATCTGCGGTTGTCCATGTTAGGGTGACGGAAGCACCTAAGACTTCAAGGGCAACAATAGCTGCACTAATGCGTTCCCTCGCTTTGCTATCGTAATCAAAAGAGTAACCGTGGTAGATAATAGGCTCAACCTCTGCTTCATCACGTTGCATCTTTAAAGTTTCGATTTTGCGTTCTTTGAGATACTCAATCGGCTCTTCCTCGTGTGTCACTTCGACCCCTAAGTCTTTAAGGGCATCTTCAGAGATAGACAGGGGGATAAAGATACCTTCTTTACCTAAGGCTTCGGAAAGAGGATAGGTGTGAGTATATGTTTTGTCTTTGTATTTATATTTTGTCTGCATTTTGTTCCTCCTTTGCTTAATAATCTTCAACTGTAGGTTTCATGTCATTTATTGCTTTGCCCCATGAAAAAGTCACACCACTTGTATAATAGCAATTAAACAGCAATCTATAAGTTTTATTGGGTGTTACACCTACAATGGAATCAATATCTGCGGCATCGTCGACTTCACCATCAGGGGTAGTATCAAACCAACCCTCACCCCAAACTTTATTGGTTGATGTATTCTTTATGTTAGCATAGTTGGATAAATCGGGGGCACCCTCACTCCCATCAATAGACGATGTTACTTTGATTCTCTTAATCCCCGGTGGAACAGTAAAAGAAATTGTTTTATTATTTGCGTCATTCCAAGTCCAATACTTGCTACCATCTTCAACCTTTACCTCACCATTTTTCATCATCATTCTGTTTAAGCCCATATTACCACCTCTACGATAACTTATTAGCTTGCACGATGCTGGTCAGATTATTGCTGGCATCTTTTACCATCATAATGTTTAAAAGCAAACCGGAGCTTGTAATAGCTACATCAGATGCAGACCCTATATACTTAACAGTTCCACAGTTAGTGATAGTCAATGCATAGTCTGCATCCGCTGTAAAGTACGCACTAAATACAGAGATTTGTGACTTATCAACTTTCATTGCCAAAGCACCTAAATCAAGTGTGAAATTATTAGTTGCCTTATACATCATTGCAGATATAATCGGCGTATCATTCGTACCTGTTACGATGTATATAGGATACTTTTCGTAATATACCGACAAAAAGTTTAACGTCTGCGCTGCTGTCCAAGTGTTAGCCACCGACGTTTTAGCGTAATCAGCAAGCGATTGATGCTGTGTCAAATAACCTGCATCGTTTGGCAGGTCAGATACTTTAGTAGGCACACTAGCAGCAACGGAATCAATAGCAGCTTTTACAACTTTATTCTGCACAGGGTTGATAGAGGTATCGCTAAGTGCTGCATCAACAGTAATGCCACCATCTTTGCCATCTTTACCTCTGGGCAACATAAAGTTCAACACAACATTACTAGCAGTACCACTATTGGTAACGCTTGCATTACTACCTGCTGCCCCTGTAGTCACGCTACCAATCGTGATAGACGCAGCAGTACCTGTATCACCTTTTGCACCCTTGATGTTCACACTTGCAGGATTGGTCAGACCAGCTTTATTAGTCCAGCTCAGAATACCATCTTCAGATACACTAGGAGTAAATACATTAACATTTTCACTATAATTCTTAGCATTGTCCCTGTAAGTTCGTGCTTCATTAGCACTACTTCTTGCATCAGTTGCAAAGTTACTTGCGCTGTTTGCAGCAGACTGTGCCGCTTCCTTGCTGGCTTCTGCGTTGTTTTCGCTAATTTTGGCATTGGCTTCGCTTGCCTTTGCGTTGGTTGCAGATGCCGTAGCGTCAGCCTTGGCGGTTAATGCCTCCTGCTTATAACCACTCGTCAGCTCCGCATTTTCAGCAGCGCTTGCAGCAGATAAGCTCGCGTACTGTGCGCTGTTACCTGCTACGCCTGCTGATTCGAATGCACTATCTTCACTCTTTGCTGCCGCAGTTGCGCTTGCAGCGGCACTCTGTGCTTGTGCTTGAGTCTGCGCGTAAACACCTTGCGCCAATGGCAAAACCTTTGCCGGGTCTTCCGACAATTCAAGAGTTTTTCCATCGTCACTAATTCTAAAGCTTTTGCCGTTCTCCCACGGAATTGTAGTATCAATATCAGCGCTTGTACTTACACCGATTTTCAAACTTCTACCGGTAACGTCGGTAAGCTGTTGCGCAATCATCGTCAGTTTATCGCCAATATCTTCAACCTGGTTAAAAGGATATTGGTCTGGCAAATCCGTTTCCTGCGTTACCGGCACTTCCCTATAAATCGTCAGTTTCCAACCTGTCGGCAACACCGGCGGCCGTTCACTCTCCGGCACTTCTGCGCCGACTGCATAACCTGGATAACGTACAACATTCTTTTCAACATCAACGTAATAATCTTTAGTCAGCAGCTTTTCTTTGCCGTCTGCGTCAGTCAATAAAACTTTTATGTCCGTCCGGTCTAAAATTTTAAACTGATACGCAAACTCTGTTGCATTCCCATTGCCGTTATATGTGATTCTGTTATCGACATGAGCAATCATAATAGCTCCCTCCTTTTATTATTTTTGCCAAAAGAAAAGCGTAGATATATTTTTATATCTACGCTTAATAAATTTACTTTAACTAATTATATACCTATTTTTAGAGATTCGTATCTATGCTACTTTGTGAAATCTTTGTCAACCTTTTTTACGTTCGCTTTTGGGTCTGCGTTTGTAAATATCTTGCAGCTCAAAGTCCATATCATCACTAGCAATATCTATGCTGTTGAATATGATATTGAAGATGCCGCTAGGAACGCCAAGAAATGCACCGCCGACATATGCTGCTTGTTCTATTAACTCGCCGGGTTCTGTCTTGCCTTCCACAACGTCGTTCAAGCGTCTTGGAACAGTAAAGCCTTTATCAATCAAGCCTTGCGCCGCAGTCAGTCTGTAGCCATAGTTCCTCATACCTAACAGGCATTGTATGCCGATATTTGCAAATTGGCCGTAAGGTCCACCCATAGACAACGGGTAGTTGATAAGTTCTTTTGACAATTTACGATAGCCGTCCTTGTCTTTCTCAAAAGGAGCAGTCAAAGAAAGCTCTGCAATAGCCACGTTCAGCAAGCACACGCCGAGAAATTTGGCACCAGCAAAAGCAATCAGCCGTTCAGCCATTTCTTTTTTCTCGCCGCTATTCCATAACCTTTTGGCGATATGTGCTTCTCTGTCCCATTGGTTAAACTGTGTGTTGAAAAATCCCTGGAACATCGTAAACAATCTGAATAAGCCGCTATTTCGTTGCATACTTGATACATCATGAATACGGCTGCTGCCTAACGTGCGGCGAATAACAGTGTTCGCAAAGTCTAGTGCTTCCTGCTCTGTTTTGCCTTCGTTGATTTTCTTCATGTATGCTTCTGCAAATACTGGTTTTGCAGTCATCATATCAGTGTAACCTAACAGCATTGCACCATATCTCAGCGTCCTTTTTTCAATCGGGTTAAGGTCAGAACGGTTCTGAATATCCCTTAACGTAATGTCTGGCACTTGCGAACGCTCACGCATAAATGCGCTTTTGGCACAAATAGCGTCTACTTCTGCTCTGCCTTCGCTTGTAAAACTGCGAAGTAAGGCTCTGAAAGCGTCGGCATGAGTAAAGCCTTTTGTGCTATTGCCGTAAAGAAATATGTTAGTAGTGTTCTGCATTATCGTTTTAAAATTAAACATAATAGCCGCATTTGTTGCAACATTACGCAAAGCGTCGGCAATCTTCGTAAATGTCTTTTCGGCCATATACGCTGTCTTATTGCCATATGGATTAGCGCAAGCCTGCAAAAACTCTCTTAAAAGTCTTACGTTGGTATCGCCTAAACGCTCAACCATGTTGCGGTAAATATCCTCATCGTTCAGTATCTTTCTGAAATCAAGCATTGTTTCGCGATAACAAATATCATGAATAGTGCTTTTCACCGCCGTAACCTCGCTGCCGCGCGATAAGTCGACGGGATACTTGCCGCCGGTACGCGACTTGCTGGAACCACTGTTAGTAGCTAAAGTCCGCTGCGGTGGTCTGCTACCTTCTTCGGTACTGTCGATTCTGTCGAATTTACCAGGCATACTGCCGGTTCGCATATCACGTTCCAATGGGAAGTAGCCACCGTCAAATACCACGCTTTCACCGCTGGCAAGCTTCATCACCAACGGCGACGCTTCAATCTTCGGCGGCTCAAGGCCTTTTGTTCTGCGGTTGACTTCTGCCAGCATAGGCCAGAATTTACTTGCTGCATTGATACGTGCCTGCGCATAGGCAATATCTGCTTTAGTCAGATGCTTGCACAAAAACTCTATAAGGTTTTGTTTGGTTTGCAGCATCGCTTCTTCTCTGCCTATAAGCTCCGATTCTTCCACCCATATATCAGAATTCTTTACGCCTACCGGTTTTTGCGAACACAGCCTTGCGGCGTTGCTGTCGCTGCCCAGATTGCACAGCATAGCAATCAAAGCATGCTTATCTGCGCTACCGCCAAGCTCTTTGTAGTAAATTCTTGTATCATGCGCAATGCCTGTTTTCTTGTCCGGTTCCCATTTCTGCAAAGCATCTATAAGCTCGTTCTGGTAACTTTCAAGCATCGTGCTTTCCATATCTGCGCAATGGTTGATTTTGTTGTAAAACTCCCTAGTAAAATAACCTTCCGTCCAATTATCCATCATCAAGAAGAAGTTATCAGCGTTACGCAGTGTAGCTATGATATTTTTAGGCCAGTCAATAATTCGCTTACGCAGGCTCTTTTTACTGTCGCTGCCAATCTCCGCCTCGTACTCTACCGGCAATTCTTGCAGGTGCGCTATCGTATCAGCCTTAACCTTTTCAAATGCTTCATCGGCAGCAATCTTATTCATCTTCGTATCTTGCTTTGCAATAGCACGAATGTTTTTCAGTGCGTCGATAACGTCCATATAGTTCGCAAGGCTAAGCTGCGGCGCATTGGTCAAATCATTATTCGGGTTCAGAACAAACTCCGGCATAGAAATAATTTCGTCACCGTACTTTGACTGCATCTCTGCAATGTAATCGCTAAGCGGCTGCACTTCTCTGCCGTTGGTGTTAAAGTCCTTGCGGTGATAGCCCATACGCTCCAGCAATGCGCACATTTGGAAGAAGTGCTGCTCTGTTCCCCACACTTCTTTCTTGCTGTGCATCTGCTTTCTGACGTACTTTCTTGCGCTTTCAATCTGATGTTTGGCCTTGACTGCTTCACGATACAAAGCGTGATTAATCATCTGCTGTTGCTTATACATAGCCGCTTCTTCCAAAAGGCCAGCTTTCGCAGCCTTGTTTGCATTAGCCGCCGCTCTGCGTTCTGCCATAGCAAATCTTCTCGGCTTCATAACTTCGCCTGCTGGCAAAGTCTGAATATAGCGTTTAGCAAAATTGTCTGCGTTCTGCTTCCGCACTTTAGCAATATTCTCACGCTCTTTTTGCTTAATATCCTTGTCGCTTATTTCGTTGAGTGCCTCATCAATAAGCTGTTGTTCAAGTGCAACCACTTCGCCGCTTTCGTCATTGTAGAGTGCTTCCCTTGCCGCCTCTCTTGCCTGTTCACGCTCCTGCATGAAGTCGGGGAATCTGCGGTTCACAGCCTTGTCAATCTCTTGACGTACCATAGCTCTTTCGCTCGGTGAAGTCAAAATATCCTGCGCCATAGCATCGCCACTGTCATAGCCCAAACTGTCAGCCATCCAGTCAAACAGTTCTCTCTGCTCGTTAGACAAGGCACGCTTTTTGCTCATCTCCACAAGGTCGACTTTATCCGGGTTAGTTTCAAGCTCGTGCTTCAAGGCTTTAAGCTCGTTAAGCTCTGTAAGCTGCTCACCCTCTACCAAAGCTTCGGCAATCTCCTTCAAGCCTTCCTCATTCTTTAGTTTCGCTCTGTCACCGCCGTTACGAATATAGTTCCTTGCCCAGTTGTCCTGTACGTCGCTGCCTTCATTCTCATTGACGGTGTAACCTTCGACAATCTCCCTTGCCATTTCGTAACCGCTGGCATAGCCGTTTTCTTCTGCTATCTGGTCAAAGAGTTCTTTCTGCTCCTGCGATAATTGGTTGCGCTTACTTTCTTTTACTAGGTCGACACCTTCGGGGTCTGTTTCAAGTCTATGCTTCAAGGCTTGCAGTCTGTCCAGTTCATCGACAATATGTTTAAAGTCTGCCTTAATTTCGGCATCGCCATAATCTAAACCAGTGCTACGCAAATCGTAGTAGTCCGCTATATCTTCGCCCCTTGCAATCTTTTCGGCAATTCTTCTGCGTCCTTTTTTGCTGGTCAAGTCGCTTACGCTGCCGCCGTAATCGTGAACATATCTTGACACCCAGTTGACATTACGAATACTGTCGCCTGCTTCATGGAATAGCAGGCCTTCAATATCCGCTTGTTCTAAAGCTCGCTTAGTCCAATGACGTTTTCCATCTTTGCCTATCTCACCAAAATCAACCAAGACTGCGCTCTGGTCCGGTATGCCTGCAAAGTCATTTGCATACTTGCCTTCTGTTCTATTGGTTGCGGCAAAGTAGCCCCACTTACCATTGATGAAAAACGCACGCTCACTCTTGACTGTATCTTGATATTCCGCAAGCTCGCTTTCTATTCTGTCAGCAATAGGATTTAAAATATCATCAATAGCTCTGTTTGTGTCTTTTAATAATTCGTTATAGTTTATGTGCTCATTGCCATAAATGTATTTTCTTGCAAGTCTACGCGGATTAGCTTCGATTGTTTCCCATTCGTTGATTTTTTGCTTGAAGTTAGCATGAGCCATGCCGTGTTCATCAACAACGAATGTAGGATTGGTAACAGTTTTCTGTCTTGACTTGCTGAACATAGCAATCAACATATCTTCGGCGTTTGCAACACGCTCTTTAGAAAGTGTGCCGTATGTGTCGACTTCCGTTTGAAGATACTCAACTATCGGATTAAGTATATCGTCAATGCTGGCGTTGGTATCGTTCAGCATATCATTATAGTTTGGCAGTACGCTTCCCAAAACGTGTCTGTATTTTCTTGCAATAATCGCAGGATTAGCAAGTTTTGATTCTTTCCCGAATTCCTGCCCGACTTGCACTCTTGCACGATTGACAAGCTCACGTGCTACCGCTTCTTCAATCTGCGGCCGTATTTCTTCGATGAAAGCAGCCTTTTCAGCTCTGCGCTTCGCGCTGAAATCAGCCATAGCACGCCTTGTAAGAATATCCACGGCCTTGTCTTTAGCCTTTAAGATTTTATCCTGCAAGGTCTTTTTATTTTGTTCGGATAGCGTGGATGTGATATTATCGGGTAAAGCACCAAACATACCTTCCATGCGTGCCATAACTTCAATCTCTTCACGGCAAGCCAGCATCCTGTCAAACACTTGCCGCACTTCCGGTGTCAGCTCTGCCGCATTGTCGCTTCTTGCTATCTTGCTATAAATAGCTGATAACCAATTAGCGAATCTCTGGAACACTCCGCGCAAGCCAACACTAGGCGCTTTGCCTTCCATGATGTAGGTTTCAAATGCTTCTGCCAGTTTTTCATGCCCGGCTCTCTTTGCTTCAACGTCACCGCTTGCCCATGTTTCAGCATCAATGCCTGCATACTCCATGAGTTTTTTTGCATCAGCATTTAGTCTTGCATTGCTGGGGTCTGCAAGTGCTTCGTTAATCATAGTTTCTGCAAAGTAGTGTCCTGTTTCATGGATAACTGTGCTTGCGTCTGCACCTTTAAAAAGCGTGATAACATAAGTACCATCATCCATTGGGGAAATCATGCCTTTATCTTTCAGTGTACCATTGACAATTTTTTGTTGCTTGTAATTATCTGCTTTTTGTGATACACTATCAGCAAAAGAGGACGTTTTGTTTGAGATACTGGGCTGAGCCTTGAATTGCTCGGAACCCGAGGGCTTGAACGCGTCCTCTATTTTTTTATACTCACTTTCGTTAAAAACATTATGATTATAATATGATAATGATTTATCATTATGTTCTCTTACTGTAACAACTACATAACGTTTTTCACCATTAACATTCAGTGCAGAATGAATATAATAAAAATTCTCGTCTGAATGTTTTTCTTTTTGCGGCGCAGATTCTGTAACGAAATTACCATTCTCCATAATTTCACGTAAATAGCGCAATGCAAAAAGTTTTTCTTTTTTAGCGGAAGTGTGTTCCATTTTCTTTCTGCCACTTGCGCCAAATTTAATATTATTTTCTTGATACCCTTTATCTATTCTAATATCACCCAATACACCATTATGAACGCTCGTGCCTTGCAAGTTGTCCCTATACCATGCAAAAGCCTTTTTCTGCAAGCTCTTCAAATCTGAATAGTGTCCCATCTCATTTCCGGTAATATTAGTAGTATAGAATTGCTCTTTTTTAAGCACTCCTCCCTTGCTAAACCAGCCATTCTTTTGTTTAGCTTTGCCGCCATCTTCAAAGCGCAGCTTATTCTTTTGCAGCCATGCAGCAGGATTTTCGGGGTCTGCAATAAGTGCGCGGCTCTCCAGCACTAAGCGCAAATTGCCAGCATGAGATTTATTCATACCGGCTTTAGTAGCGCTGTCAACAATAGCGTCAAGTTCTGCGTCAAGCTCCGTACTTGCTTGCCTGGTTAAGTTATAGCCTTCTCGCAATTCCTTACGTGTCTTTGCGCCGCCGTCCGACAATTCGCCGTTGCTGTCAAAATACATATTGTCTTTTGTAGCCTCAAACAGTGCATTGTCCTTAGCCATAGCCGCCGTAAACTTGCCACGGCTAATATCTATATCCTGCCCCAGCTCCGCAGCCGTTGCAACTTCTTCTTCGGTAATTCCCAATTCCTCAAAAAGTTTATTATTGTTGCTAGTCTGCTTGTAGCCTTCTAAATCCTGCGCTGATACAGTAACAGTATTATCCTCTACGTTAGCATTAATAGCGTCAATGCTTGCTCCTGCGTATTCGGGGTTAATGCCTGTTTCTTTGATTCGTTCAGCGTCTGCTACTAACTTTGCCTTGCGTTCTTCGTTCGCTTTCAAGGCTACGTGCTCAACGGCACTGTCAACGGCAACGCTTACGCCACTGACTGTACCGCCAAGGATACCGCCGATAAGGCCGCTATAGCCTGCTTCCTTCAAATTCTGCTGCCAGTTCTCACCCCACATTTCCGCAAGTTTTGCAGTACTTGCACCTGGGTTCTTTGCCCATAAGTCCGTCGCCTGTTCCGGGAATTCCTGCAATGCTTCGGTAACGCCTTCTTCAAGGCCGCGTTTAGTGACTTCCCAAATCTTAGCTTTCAGTCCGCTGCCGGCAGGCATCTTTTTAAGCAGCCGGCCAAGCGGCAGTTCCTCTAATACCGCCTGCGGGATTGCGTTCATCAAGCCTGCCTCTGCTGCTCTGCTTGCGTTTACGCCCTCTTTGCGCAGTCGCAGGTATTGTTCGCCGCTGATGTTTGCACCATTGTAAAGCATACTGATAGCGTGTACAGTTTTTGCACCTGCACCGGCAGCACCTACACCTTTAGTCAGTGCAAGCTGTACTAAAAGCTGAATACCGTTTTCGGCCAAATCATAACCAAGTTGCCCAGCCGCCGTATCAGCCTTAACTTCTTCGCGCTTCAAAATCTCATCGGTGACATAGCCTAAAGCCTTGCTGATGTTCTCTGATTGGTCATACTCTTTAACAACATTCTTGTCACCCTTATGAGCTTCAATATTAGCGTCAATCGCCGCTTTAGCAGCACCGAATAAGCCACGCACAGAACCTTTAAGGCCGTTCATTACGGCAGTGCCTATGCCCGGCTTATCGTCGGTGATGATGCTACTAGTATCAATCGTCGGTGAGCTATTGCTCTTTACTGCCTGCGAAAACTTATTATATTCATCGTCGCTCATTTTTTGCAGGTCATAATAGCCTAGAGTTTCGGCAGGAGTTAAATTGCTGTCTGCACCAGTCGCATAACCGCCATTATACCAATCCTGTTTTTCGTTTCGCAGTCTTTGAAATTCTTTTTCGTTATCTTCCCAGCTCATTTAATAATCTCCATTCATAACCTCATCAAGATAGCCGCCGTTGACATTGCCGTCGCTGCCGTCAAAGTATGTTACGTGATACCAATCGTCAGCAATTTTTTCAGCTCTGGCTATGCCCGCTTTTGCTAACAGCGCATCACTGCCGCTAAAAGTTTTTGTGCTGTCCCACAAGAAGCCCGGCTTTGTTACATAAGAACCAAAAGTCCGTGTGGTGATAGCCTGCTTCATGGCATCAACTAATACTGATTCATCCGGGTTCATGCCGTTGTGTTCGGTGCGGTACGTTCGTACCCACTGTTTGCCGTATATCTTTAGCCCTTGTTTTACTTTATCGTTAGAAGAAGTACCCATCACATACTTGCAAAGGCCGTCCCAATCATAAGCATATTCGCCTGCGCCACTCAACCAATTATCATAAGACTTATCCAATGAATTCATATCTGAATTAGTTGCTCCGTGGCTTCTTGCAAAAGCTAAAAATTCTGCCTTAGATTTAAACCTGCCTGCTTCCAGCATAGAAATTACTGCTTCTTTGCCGTCACTGCCAAGTTTAGCTATGGCTTCACGTCCGCCGCTACCGCTGCTTCCACTTCTGCCTTGCGGTCCGTATATCGCCTCCACCGCATTACGGTATGTTACGTACTTGTCGGGGTCACTGCCTGCCTGGTTAGTAGCCCACGTCATAGCTTCACTGTAGCTTGTACCGTTATTAAACATAGCAAATATCTCATTCTTTATTCCTTCAAAAAGTTTGTTTTTCTTATAAGTTTCTATTCTGTCATGGTCTGCCTTAATAATGCGGTACTGCTTCATAATGCGGTCTTGCCCGTCTAGGCTTATATGTTTGTGTGCTACTGTGCCGCCTTTATAGTCCGTAAAGTCCAAATCAAGGTGCCCACCCGTAGAGTTTGGCGATGGATTAGAATATTCGTCCAATACCTTGATTCCTTTGCTTTGCATATAAGAAATAAATTTCTTGCGATTGTCTGCGTTCTCTAGCCAGTCAGCTGCAACATCAAGTTTGACGCCTGCGCCGTGGCTGTGCTCACCGGCAGCGTGAATATCTGTACTATCCGTGCCGCTAGTGACAATAAGCTGTGCGCCGCTCAATGTGTTAAATTCTTTCGCAATATCAGAAAGGCCGATGGTTACTTGCTGCTTTACGCCATCAAGGGAAACACCGCTGTTCCTTACCCATGTAGTGCCTTCTGCCTGCGTTTCGACTTTGCCGCCTTCTGGTGAAAAAGCGTCCATGTTTTCAACCTCTTTGCGTACCGCTTCTTCATTGTCGCCATATTTAGCATACAAATCTTTAGCGGTATTTCTTTCAAAAGCGCTGCTCTCTTTATCGTATGCCACCTTCTCAAAAGCAGCTCGCTGATTGGCAGTCAGATAACTACCGTACTTATCCATGATGTTACGCATAGTGCCATAATCTTCGTTGGTGATGCTTGCACCGACGGCACTTGCTACCACCTGCCCAATGTTGGCTCTGCTCTTAGATTCGATAAACCCTGCGCCACGCTTGCCATATATAGCACTTGTCAGCAACTGTGTACGAATAATTTCATCTTGCAGCGCCTGCGGGTTGTTCCAGTTCTTCTGTACAAACTCGCAGGAGTTCTGAATATTATTGTCATAGCGCAAATCAGTGACTGCTTCTTTTTGCTTCTGCTCGTATTGGTCGACAGTCTGGAAGCCTTGCTGTGCGCTCTGATACATTAAATGGTCTAATGCAAGCTGGTTCTTTTGGCTGTGCAATTTGGTATTACTTAATACATCCTGCCTTGCTTTATTTATCTGCTCTGTGTAGCTTGCGCCTGCACCGGCAGTGCCTTCTAACTTTGTATTCATAAGGCCGCTTTCATCGTTGTACATGATGTTATAACGGCTCTTATTAAATATATCCATAGCATTAAGAATGGACTGTTTGTCCTCATCTTCCTGCTGTGCTTCTACTGCTACCGCCCATTTGTTGGCGGCACCGGCAATAGCGGCAAGTCCTTTGCCGCCGCTGCCATAAGCGTTAAGGTCACTCGATACCTTGACAGTCGCACCGCCACCGGTACCTAAATTGACGCTGCCTTGATAACCTGCAATCTTCATACTGTACCTCCCTTACCAGCTCCATTTAGTAAAGCCTTCGTTATCCATGAACGGATTATTCTTCTTTGCTTGATTATAGAGATTGAAGCCGTTCATATTGCTAGCAGGAAGATTGAAATCACTGTTAGCATCGTACCAATCGTCACTGCTTACCGTAGTTGTTCCCTTGCTGCCGCCAATCATACCTTTAGAGTAAGCGTTCGCCGCCGCACCTACAAGCGTACTAAACATCTGCATTTTGCCGTTGGCTTTAGCGTTCTTCGCCGCCGCATTATATGCGCTTGCCTGGTTGCGATAATTAACCTCGTTTACATAAGTGCTCCACGCATCATTACGCTGATTTTGCAACAGATTCATACTGTCTTTTTTGTAAGCGTCCTCGCTGCTTGAAAGAATATCAGCAACACTGCCGCTGTCGGTTAGGCCGCTGCTGCCGGCCGCCGCCAGCGCCTGCCCTCTTGCAAGCCTCATTCTATCGTTGAGTTGGCTTTGCTTCTGCGCATACGCTTCTGCCTGCTGCTCACGTTGGCGGCTCATAATAGCCGCGTTCTGCTGTGCAGCCTGCGCCTGCGCTTTATATGCCTGCTCCTGCTGTTTGGCCTGCTGATGTTGGCCACTTAACTGCATGAAAGTTTGCAGGCCCATTAAGATTCCAAGTGTACCCATTACGCTCACTCCCCTCTATATGGAATATAAAACTGATAAAATTTCTTGCCGTCCCAACCTGTTTTAGGCTCTACCAAAAATACCGCTCCCAAGTGTCTTAAATAGTTAATGCTAGTGCGGTTCTTCTCGTAGACGATATTGTGCAGCAGTCCATGCTTGCGTACCCATTCATTCAGCACTCTTTTCGCTTCCTTGAAAAGCAGGCTCTTTGTGTAACCATTGTAAAGTTCGTTCGTGCCTACCATCCAGATTCCGCGCCCTGGCGCGCCCCATTCCATAGTGCCCTTGCCGAATATCGCAAGCAGTTTTCCGTCCTCACCACGGTACACCCTTGTTTCTTCGTCAAGCTTGATACTGCCAATAAGCACAAATACCGGGTCACTGCTTGCTTCCAAATCTTCCTTATCATGCGGCCGTATATCCTGCATAAGTTCTTCAATCAACGGCACAACATTTTCTTTTGACTTATTATCAAGTATTTCAACTGTCCACTTCTTAGCCACCGAAAGACACCTCCCGCACTACCGCCAGCAAGTTAAAAGGATACGGCTCATCCGTAACGATAATCACTCTGCCTTCGTTGTTAAAGCCGCCAATAGGCAAAGTCATATACTTGTCACCGGTAAATAATTTTATGTTGCTTACTACATTCTGTTCATCAAAGTTCATCAAGTCCATAGTATTTATATCCGGGCCGACCATGCCGCCAAGAGAATTACTTAAACGCAGGATGCAATTACTAATCTGCTTTTTGCGCCCCTGCATAGTGCCGTCACCTGTCTTAATTTCGACGTTTGGCAGTTCCACGATACTTCTATAGGGCAAGCCAATAAAAGCGTGTTGCACGGCCGCTGGGAGCGTCACGGTGCCGTCCTGGCTTACTGTCAGTCCGCTATACATTCTTCCGTCACCGATAACAGTAACCTTTTCGCCTGCCAGCTCTGCTGCATCAATCTCTGTTTTCCCACTGCTCTTTTCAGCAGTGCTATACTCAATAGCATTATCAAGCATAATATAATCGTCGGGGTTATTGCTCTTTGCAGGATTCTTTGCCAGATACTCGATATTGCGTACTGTCACGCCGTTTATCTCTCGTTGTACTACCAGATAAATAATATCTTCATCGCCTTCCTGCACTGCTGCCACAGCTTCAATCTTACCTTGCGTTTCTATCGTCGACCAGGCATATACTTTCTGCTCCATGATGTAGGATAAGCAAGCCATAGTTCCGTCACTTCTCACAAAGTATATAGTGCTGTCGGGTTCCTGCTTGTATGCGCTGTCGACAATCTGTACATTCTCTATGATATGCTTTGCAAGCAAGGTTAAGTCATTTCCGCCGTAGCTGTCTGTTTCATAACTATATGCCATATCCCTTACAGTGCTTCCACGTCCTTGTACAAACACGATTCTGCCGCCAATCATCAACGGCTCAACAGTGCTGCATCCGCGTGTAGTCTGCATTTTGGGAACGGCTTTAGATGGTGTTACAGTATCGCTGCCGCTTACTGTCCATTCGTTACCCGCAGTCAAGACGATTAAATCGGTGCTTGCTATCAAGTGTAAAATCTTAAACTGCTTGCGGCTCACAAACGCAAGTGCTACTGCGCTATCGTCGGTAACAGTGCCGCTGGCTTTCTCTACACTGAAATTGCCGTAGTCACCAGTTCTGCTCATCCATACCATGTAAGGCTGCTTCTTCGTGCCACCAAAGCATAGTCTGTCCTGGAAAAAGCAAAGTGTTTGCGGGTATCCAAATTCTTCACTCCATGCGCCCCATAAAAAGTTAGTAGTCATATCTGTTGAGCCTAACTCTTTTTCAACATGAGCTTTTGCCGTGCTGTCGCTGGTGATTTCAGTAATCTTTACAACGCCTTCCGCATTGTAGGCCATTGCTGTTAAATCAACAGTGCAAGTACCGCTACTGATAGTACATACCGCCCTTAAAAATACCGGTTCTGTTACGCTGCCGCTTTCGGACGGGTTGTAATCGTCTTTAGATGTATATTTTCTGTATTCCTTCCAACTTTCGCCATCGTCGCTTTTTTCTATAGCAAAACTGCCACTCCAAGTTCCGTGACTGATAACCTTCCAATTTTCGCCTACGCGCACTCTTTCAGTAGTGCCGTTGCTGGTTGATACAGTCTTGCTTGCAATCTCTTGTTTAAGTTTGATATACGCGCCAGGCTTGCTGCTAGCGAAAATATTCTTGTTGCTCGTCAAGGTAATATCGCCTTGCGTTCCCGAAGGTGTCAATTCTTTATTGCCGGTATATAAAATCTTTACCCAGCCATTAGCGCCTGCTTTACCACTCACACCGCCCCTTCTTGTACCGCCTGCGCCACCTGCAGCACCGCCACCTGCGCCGTATGTTATGCCTTGCGTGCCAACATTAGAATAATAGCCGTCCTTGCCATACATACGGCTAGCCGCGCCGCCTGCGCCGCCGCCTCTGCCTGTTAGTCCACACGCCGTACTGTCTGCGCCTTTAGTGCCGCTAGTAGCTGTTGTATCTTCGTAGTTGCCTGCACTATGAGCATAAGCACCGCCGCTGCCGCCGCTACCGACTGTAATCGTGTAACTTGTGCCTTTGGTCAGCGTTAGAGTTTTTATAATGCGTTCACCACTGCCGCCGTCGCCACCTTTGGCGGCATAATTATAAACTTGGTGTTCTCCGTGCCTTCTCCATGTAACGGCACCACCGCCGCCACCGCCTGCGCCAGCTATATCAATTTGATATTCGCCGGTAACAGTTGGTTGGAAATTGTAAGAGCCGGGCACGGTATAGCTTATGCCGCTATAATTTTCAAGCGTAGTTGATTCGTCAAAATACATATCAGTAATTTCAAAATCAGCAAAACGCCAGTCAGTGTCTGAATATCTTGCAAGCTGTTTCACGGGATATTTGCCGCTTGCAATAAACATAGTGTCTGCGCTTTGTACAAATCTCAAATCTTGCAGCATATCCGCCGTGTACGGTGTCATAACTTCTATGTTTATATAAAGTCCGTTCTTATGCACCCTTATATATTTCTCGCCAATCTCCAAAAGATAGTCGGTATTGTCTGCGCCGTTGAATGGTACCAGGATGCACGCTTTATCGTTATATTTCGTTCGTGCCATATACTTCATGCCCGGTCTGCGATAAATAGGGCCGTGCGGCTTGATAAGGCAGTTATAGGCTTGCAGCACCGCAAATTGGTACTTATCTAAATCGACGCGGTTGGCAACTTCGGCGCTGATTTCGCCGCCGGTAAACGCAGGCTGCAATAAATAATAAGGTGTTAACCCACTAGCCATAATTACGCCCTCCCGTCAAAATATTTGCTCGGATAGTCCGGCAATTCTTTCTTTTCGCTTGCCGTGGTATACTTCGCTTTCTGTAATGCCGCCATTGCAAGCTGATACTGCGTCTGCTGCAAGCCGCTGTTGCCGGTCAGTTGTACGCAGATATTAAACGCCAACATATGAGTAAACGCGCTCAAAAAATCACTTGAAAACATTTCCACGTCGTCAACATCATAGGTATATTCAAGCCACGCAGCAGGGATATTGCAGCCTATACCAAGCACGTTGTCACTTGCCATATATAAGTCCCACTCTTCCTGCTGCTGTTCGCCTGCCCTTATCATTGCGCCGGTGTCAGCGTCAAATATCTTGCGCACAGCAAGGCACTTTTCGGGGTAGGCGTAAACGTGGGACCAGTACGGAGATTCGATACTAAGTTCTGCAAGCTTGCTCACGCGCTTTGCAAATCCCCAAGTGTAGCTTCTTAATAACTCTTTGCGGGTAGGCTCATAAAACAGTTTGCACTGTCTGGCCAACTCCGACTGCTCATCTATATTGCTTATACGCCCTTTGGCGATATGAGCCAGCGCCATATTACATACATCGGTAATGTTAAGCATTTTAACTATTCCTCCTTGATTATTAAAAAAGGGAAGAGCTTTCGCCCTCCCCTTAAAGTACTAAATCAGCCCGGCCAGTTCGGAACAGTTTCAGTCAAGCCAGCAGTCAGTTTGCCGCCGCTTGCACCGGTAACAGTCAGTCTGGAAAAAGCCTTCATGCCATACGGCAGTTTTGCCGCAACCAAGACACCCTTCTTGCTGGCAGCAAGGGTATAAGTCGCAACAACGGTTTTAGTGCCGAAGCTTTCGCTGTCGGAAGTTTCCAGCGCCGCAGTGATAGTGCCGCTAGTAGCTAAGGCGGTCGGCGCAGTGATAACAAGAAACAACGGGTCGGCCGCATCACCGCCGCCAACGTTCGCAATTACATTGCTGGTCAAGGAATTGTCCATGTACATATTTTGCTGGTCAAAAATCATTGTTATTCACTCCTTCCGGTTATTGTACTGCCGCTTCGGTTTCGCTTTGGCAGTCAAGTTTCTTAATCTGAATACCTGCAAGGTACAGTTTAGGCGGTGCGTCCATGAAGTCTTGACGGGTAACATGAACATTGTTTTTGTTGTTCAGATAGCACTCCAGCCAAGAGTATACGCCGTCAGATACATACGCAACCGGCGCTTTCGGGTCTTGCAGACGGTTCTTTGCGAAGATGAATTTATTCATCAGCTCACGTTGCGCACTGTCAGTCAAAGAGTTAAGCTTTTGGACATCAATGTTGCACACGCGCACAATAGAACGAACATTTTGTACCGCTAAGCCGCACTTCCAAGAGTACAAGGTCTGCAATGCACGGAACGGCTTGTTGTTCTCGTCGTACACATCACTTTCGCCCAAGTCCTCAGTCTTCAAGCCTGCCTGGGTGCCTTTAGGATATACACCCATTACACGGCGGTCGCCCCAGTCTACGAAGTAGATAGAAGCATTAGTGTTAGTGCCAGGAGTACCAGCGGAAATCACCTGGTGTCCTGGAGTGCCTTTGCCGCCGTCGGTCAAAGTATTGTAGCGAATTGCAATACCATTGAAAGTGTCCGGGTCTTCATCTAAGTTGCCGTACAAGAATTGACGTGCGACGTATTGGCCCATGCCTTCTACGTGTGCATCATCCTCTGCCATACGGAAAGCCTGCGGATTCGGTTTACCGGAAAGCAATTCAACGTCCACGCAGGAACGGTCCTCCAAGTGCATACATACATCAATGCGCTGTTTTACAGTGCCTTTAGTCGGAGAAGTACCGCGGTTAATACGACGGATAGACGGAGAAGGCAGGCTGGCACGAATAGTAGTTTTAGTACCAATCGGCAAATCGCCTTCCATCCACCGAATATCTTCCATAATAGGATTGGATTCGTTAAGCACTTCCATAACGCGGTCAATAGCGCCTTGCGGAGTTAAATACTTTCGTAAGTCACTCATAGTTTGGGAGTAACCAATAGTAGCCATAGTTTCATCATCCTTCCTGTTTTTCAATTAAAAGTTAATAAATTATTTGTACCTGCTCCAGTCGGTTTTCGGGTACATGTTTGCTGCAATGCCTTGCGCAGCGTTTAAGCCTTGTGCGCCGTTTTGTGCAGCCAAGCCGGGGTCCTCGCCAAGCAGTTCGCCAAGTTTCGCAAATGCTCTCACGATAGCAATTTGATTGCCTGCGCCGGTGATTTCCAGTGCTTCACGCACATTCAAACCCGGATACATTGCCTCCAATTTACGGCAGGCAGTATCACAAAGGCCCTGTACTTTGCCCAAGTCTGCGCCCAGTGCCGTTTTAGCTTCATCGCCCCATTTAGCAATTTCTTGTGCACGGAGCTGTTCTACGCCTTGCACTACACGGCTTGCATACTCTGTGCCATACTTCGCAAGCGCTCTTGCCTGGTCATTGCTAAGGTTCATGCCTTTGATGACATCTACAAAGCGTCCTTGCTCATCAGCACTAAGCTCATAGCCTTCCGGCATTTCTACTCCTGCAAAGTCATAATTCACTGTGCCGGGCTGCTGTTGTGCGCCTTGCCCATTACTTCCGTTCCCTGCAATAGTGCCGGAAGCACTTGTATTATTAGTTGCATTAGTAGTCGGTTCTGTTTGCTGCTGTTGCGCTGCGGTATCGGGTTGCTGCTGTGCGCCTTCGCCGTTTACAACTGTGTTTTCGCCGTTCTCGCCCATTAGTTATTCCTCCTTGTTGTTATCTACATATTCCACTGCAAGCTCTTGTAGCTTTAGTTGGAATTCTGCATACTCCATTTCAGCCTGCTGCTTTAGCTCTATGCCTTGCAGCCCAAGCGCTAAAATGCTTTTGATAATGCCTAAGCCTACATCACGGCGGCCTTCGTTGTAGAAAGTCTTGCTGTTGCCGGTAAAGCACATAGAGTTTACTTTGGTTACGTCAAGCATACGCATCAAAAACCAGCGCCCGCTTTCGCTCCCCAGCAGGTCAAGCAGGGCCTCTTTATCCCTTCTTGCCTGTTCTCTTACCATGTACTCTGTCAGCAGTGCTTGCCTTCTATCATCGCCGGTATTGGATTTATATTTAAACTGCTCGCTCATTATTCCCAACCTCCCGGCACGCCTAGCCAGCTTGTAATAGCCGGATTGGAATCATTCGCCGCCGCAGTAAGATTTTTGGCCGCCTCTGCCGCAGGAGCCGCAGCCTGTGCCATTGCCAAGCCTTCCTGCATTTCCTGCTGCCGTTGCATTTCCTGCTGCTCTTGTTTGAGCATTTCTTGTACTTCTTCATCACTGCGCAATGCCATTGCAGGCACGCCAAGCATTTCAAAGTATTTTGTAATAGCACCCAACGGGTTAATCTTCTTCGTAACTTCTGGCCATACTTGCGCCATCTGTCCGGTTTGTGCTATCGCCTGTTCGATATTCACAAGTCCGCTCATCTTCTGCGCCTGCGCCAAAGGTGAAATATAGTCCACTTCTACATCCTCTTCACTCAAAATGTCTTGTAGTTCTTCCGGTACCGGTGGGAATCCACCGCTTCTGTCGATGATGTTATATACACGTTGAAGAATCAGTGTTAAGAATTCATCCTGCAATCGCTCAACCACCGGGCCTAGCTGTTGCAGTTTTTCCTGCGTTCTCTCCATAACCTCTCTAGCAGTCATGCGGCTATTATCAAGGTTATCTAACATCAAGAACAAATCAGCACTGTATGCTCTCTTTATAGCATCCTCAACGCGAATAATTTCTTCCTGCGCGTCCTTCAAGTCAAGGTCAACCGCGAACAAAGGCTTAACCATATCTTGCGTCTGGTCATCTACGGCTGTTAGACCGCCAGGCATCAAGTTAATACCGCCGTTATTCATAAGGCTTGGACTGCCTTGCATCGGCGGCTTTATCTTTAACTCTATTGCTGTGAGATAATCTTTTTTCAGCAGTTGCAGCATTTTACTGTCGCCTTCTGCAAACCACGCAGGACCTCTTGCGTATGCCTCATTGCCGCTGACAAGATAACGCGCTACCGGTACTGCTTCTTCTTCAAAGCCGCCAACATACAAGTATTCGTCACTCTCTGACTTTTCCAACCAGTACACGCTTCTATACGGCATATTCAGTCTGTCCATGTAGCCAGGCAGCTTATCACTGTTAGGCTCTACCATCCAGCAGACTTTATACTTCTTAGTAAGATTGGTCTGATTGTCTAACAGTCCTTTCAGATTGTCGGGCAAAGCGTCTACGCCGAAGCAGTCTGCTAGCTGCTGCAAAGTCATATCGTACTTTCTTGCAAAAGTAGTTACCTTGCCGAAGCCGTCTGCTTCAAGTGCATAAGTACCGATTGTCATTGTCTGAAACCTCACGCCGTTTTCTGCGTCGTAGAATATAGCCATCGGGCACTGTCCAAAAGGCAATTCCAGATATACAGTATGGATGCTGTTATAGAAGTTGCTCTTTGCAAGCACGCTTGATACAATCTCTTGTCTTGTGTCAAGCACCTTCATAGCCTCAACATTCGTATTCAGTTCCGGCCGTCTATATGCAAATCTGAACCACTGGCGGCTCGGCGGTGTAAGTCCGCTCATAACGCCAGCAGCGAATACCTGTGCCGCTCTCCAAGCTACCCCGTGCACAATCTTTAAGTCACGTCTGCGTGCGGGATTGGTCTTGTCTGCCGTATCGTCAAACTCTCCGACGAATGGGAGCTGATAATCTCTTATCTCTTTCCATCTGTCTACCCAATCTCGCCTATCCTCGTACATGCTTTTAAGCTTACGCACCAAACGTTGGCGGTCTGGCAAGTTCTTTTTCAGCGGCACCCCGTCACTAGGAAGTGTTCCCTGTGGCTTGCTCGCCGCTATCGTTTGAAAGTTCATAAGCTGTTACCTCTTAGCCTAAAGTATTACGGCCGCCCTCGCCGCCACTAGCAATAGTGCTTGTCTGCGTAGATGAAAAGCCTCTGCGTTTCTTCTTGTTACTGTCGCTGCCGGCCGCAACTTCGCTGCTTGTCGCAACGGTAGTCGGTGCCGGGTCCACCTTTTCAATAGTCGGCATGTTGCCGCCACCGAATAATTTTGCAATGCCACCCATTTTTAAATCGCCCCCATAATCGAATATTCTGTGTTGCACATCAGCACTTTAGGCTTTCTATCGTCAAACCCTAACTGCCTTAATGGAACATTCCTTGCAAAGGTTAATACTAGGCCGTCTGCAAGGTCCGGTGAACGTCCTAGTTTTTCTTTTATTTCCTCTTTAGGCGTTAACATCAAACGCCCATTCTTGGAATACTTATAGTGAATAACTGCCAGTTCTTCTCTTAGTCCCGGTTCTTCCGGCAAAGCTCCCCCAGCCTCTATCCACTCTTTTAACTTAAAATACATCTCTGCTCTGATGTTCTCATATCGCTTATTCTCAATAGCCGCTCCCTGGAACGGTATCTCTCGTAAAGCTCTATAGCCCATCTGCTTCAATCTGTCGACTACGCCAGCGCCCATGTTGCCAACGTCTATAAAGGTCATATCTGCTTTATTTTCATCCATTGCCAAAGCAATATAATCTGCCGTCTGCATCGTGTTCAGTTTCTTATAAACTCTCGGCCTTGGGTACACCATTAGTCCCTTACGCTGCCATATGCACGTCCTGTCATCACCAAAACGCGCTATATCTGCGCCCTGGATAAGCGGCATATCATACGGAATATCCTTTTCCGTCAGCTCTCTACTGAAAGCCTTATCTAGTTCCTCCAGGCTGAAAAGCTCGTTGATTGCCGATACGCTAAAGTCACACAAATACTCTTGTCTGAATTCTACCTCCGGCATATCCTCTTTCAGTTCTTCTATGCTCTTTGCGTCTAAGATGCCGCTATCGTACACGTTCGACAAATACGCAAAATAACGCTTATTCGTCTTAGCCTTCTTGTACATCTCATAGAAGTTGTTCTGCCCTTTAGGTGTACCGATGAAATAGCAATAGCCTTTTCTGTCGCCGTTCTCTATCGCAGGTCGGATTATCTGTGTCCACATCTCCGGCTTCATGTCTGAATATTCGTCAAGTATTACGCCGTCCCAATATGTACCACGCAACGCGTCGGGATTGTTCGCACCAACGATATATATCCTCGCTCCCTGTGCTCCAGGTATCTTACTAGGGAATTCAACATACTTCTTTGTTTCATTCACCTTAATGCCCTCTATGACGCTTGTGTAATACTTCAATGGTCCCCATGCAATAATTTCCATCTGTGCACTGAACGGACCTACCAAAGCATACTGCGGGCTGATTAAGTCACTCTGCAAAGCATCCCTTATAAGGTGATTCACCATTCCGATGGTCTTACCAAAGCGGCGGTGTGCTACGATTACTGCAAAGCGGTGTCTGCTTAATTCCTTATGCAGCACCTTCGCCCATGCAGGTCGTGGAGTATATGGTATCTGTATTACGTTTTCCATGTTTACCCCCCTTGAAAAAATCGTTTTGGTAATTTTTGGTATTTACCTCCCCCGGCGGCTGCGAAATTTTTGGGCCCCACCCCCACTCAATGTCAGCGGGAAAGGCAAGAACCAAAATCAACTTTTGCGAAAACCCAGGGAAATCACCAACGCCAGCGCCGCCAAACAAAAGCCAGAACCAACGCCCAGCCAAAAACAAAAACGTGGTAGGCCTGCCGCATCAGCCAGGCAGGAACGGCCGCAGCACATCACCAGGCGAACGCCTGCCGCTAACATCATCAGCCAGGCCGTCAACATCTGGAACCGCCAGCTAATCAGCAGCAGCAGGATAATATTTTACGTCCGATAATAAAGATTATGTTAAAAGCTCTATCTATGTTTATGTTTTGGTAGCATCTTCTGAACAATCGTTTACTACTATTGCGTCATCTGCTGCGCCCCAATGATACACAGCCGGGCCCTTGTTGGCGTGCGTCTGCTTGTCAAACGCGCCAATACTATCAGCGTACATTTTGGAGGCGGCTAGTCTATCCTTGTTGCTGGCCTTGGCGTCAGTCATGATTTTTAACCAATAGGCCTGCAGGTCCTGCACAGCCAGGACGGCTACAGCCGCGCCCTGCTGCTTTAGCAGCGCCGCACATTCTTCCAGCGTCTGCGGCTGGGTGGCTATTGCCGGAGGTCTGCCTCTTGTTGGTGTATTTGTATTACTTAATAAACTTTTAATTTTAAACATCACATCACACTTTTGTTACAACCCCTATATAATATATTATTAATATCAATCACAACAAATTTTGTAAACATCAATAATATAAACACAATCAATAATCTTTATTTGCAAGAATCCAACAATAAAAAAGATTGACAAATAAAAGCTGTCAATCATCAATAAAATTATATTAATTATCTTGTTTTGAATTATATACCCTAAAAAATGCTATTAAGTCAATGACACATTATTATATTTTTGTGAACGCTGTCAATCTATTATAAATATTGCTGAATAAAGAAGAACGGCCGCCGCTGAACATCTGCCAGCGTGCAGCCGTTGCTATCCTCTTATAATGTTATTATTTACCCTCTGCGGGGCTGCCGTCGCTATCTGCTGGCGGCGCGGGGAACGTCAGAACGGCGCGCCCGGCATCATCTACAAACGCCAAGCGAACGCCGCAGGTCTGCGCCAGCTTAACCAAATCATTAATAGCCCAGCTGTTACGGCTCAATTTGTTCCGCACGGCGGGGACCGTCATCCCCAGGCCGTCAGCCAATGCCTGCGAACTCATGCAGCGCATAGCAATTAGCCCCTTGATTATAGCTTTACTGTTATCCATGTTTTACACCTCCATTATTTGTTGTCTACATTATACCGCATAGCGGTGTGATTGTCACCAAAAAAAATAAAAAATAATCAAAAAAGGTATTGACAAGCATAATCAACGACATTATAATATAACTGTAATCAAGATACAGATACCGAATAACGGTATACATTCAAGGAGGAACAAAAAATGACTAAACGCATGGAACAAACTCAAAACGCTAAAATGATTCAGTTGGCGCTTTACCGTGAATACGGCTTCCAGCCGTGCTTGAAGGACATCGAAATTCTGGAAAGCGTCGAAAACCCGGACTTCCCCTGGCATCTTGAAAGGGCCTACGTTGAAATCAAAGGCCACTTTTACACCATCTATCAAAACGAATTTGGCGGGTTGACCGTACAAAAATATTAAAGCTGACGGCGGCCCCGTTGGGGGCCGTAAAGCTGCCAGGCAGAAGGTCCGAAGCCCTAGCCAACAGCCGAAAGGAGAGAATAAGAAAATGACTTTTGAAAAGTATAATGCGAACCCCGAAAATAAAAATATTGGTGATTGCTCAATTAGAGCAATCTGCACGGCAACCCCGTTAACCTACCAGCAGGCTAAAAAGCTACTGGAAACAAAGGTATTTGAAAGCGGCGCTGCATGGAACACCGTGAAGAACATCACCGCCGCCCTGGCTGACCTGGGAATTGAAGTTAAAGCCGCCAGCCGCGAAACAGTCAACAGCTTTACAAAGCATTGCGACACCGGCGCCAGCTACGTTGTTTTTGTAGCAAAGCACGCCGTAGCCGTTGTTAACGGCGTTATCTATGATACATGGGACAGCAGCCGTCGTTTTGTAAAATTAGTTGCCAAAGTCAGCCGCGAGAAATTCGCCGAATTGAAAGCCAAATACAACCCGGAACCTAAAAAGGAGGAAAAGAAAATGGACTGGAAAAAGATTTTTGCCGCTTGCGAAACAATCGAGGAACTGAAAAAGGCGTTTAAAAAAGCCTGCATGAGCTGCCACCCCGACAAGGGAGGCACGGCCGCCGAATTTAAGGCAATGAGCGCAGCGCACGACAAGCGCGCCGCCGAACTTGCCGAAAGCGAAAGCCGCCAGGAGTGGCAGCGCAACAAGAAAGCCGACGGCACTTATAAAACAGCCGCCGAAATCCTGGCCGAACAAGCGGAATTCGCCGAAATTCTGGCCGTGCTCATGGGCTTGAAAGGCCTTGAAATCGAGATATGCGGTAATTGGTTATGGATTGGCGGCGAAACGAAAGCCGCCAAGGACGTTTTGAAGGAAGCGGGCTGCAGATGGGCCAGCAAGAAAAAATTATGGTATTGGCACGCCGGGGAATGGGTGAAGAAGGTCCGCCGCACGTTGAGCATGGACCAAATCCGCGACCTGCACGGCAGCGAGTTTTTAAAGTACCGCCCGGAAACGCCCTTGTTACAATAGCCGAAACGCCGCCCCGCGCGGCGTATACCGGGGACCGGCCGCCCCGGTACTGATGAGGCAGGCCAAAAGGAGGAAGAAACCATGAGCAAAGCCGAACAATTAGTAAAAGCTATAGAAACAAGCCTTGCAGCCGTAGAACCGCGCCGCGCGTTATGCTGGCGTTTATGCCGCGAACACGTGGCACGAATCACCACGGCACACACCGTTGCGGACCTGGCAAATCATTTTGCCGCCGCGTTTTTTGCGGCTGAAGCGGTAAACGCAGAGGCTCAAGGCGTTTGCCGTTGCTATATCGCCTACACTGATATTTTTAAAGTGGAAACGCGCGAAAAGAGCACGCGCCTTGACCCCATCCGCGACGCCATCCGCGCCGCTGGCTATTCAAACGGCTATGACCCCACCACTTTAAGTTATGACGTTGACAAGCGCGAGCACGTTCACGCAAGCTTTACGGTTGGCCCGTGGGACCGCCCCGGCGGTGATTGGAATAACCGCATTTTAAACGGTGACTACATGCGCGACGAGCTGAAGCGCCTGGAAAAGCAGGCCAGCGGTAAAAGCCCGGCCGAAATCATCAGCGACGCAGAAGCGGCAGCCGCCGCCTGGCAGATGCTGAAAAAGCAACAGGCGGCGTACCAAGATAATATTTGCATTTTGCGTAAAATGCTGTCAGTTGTCACCTTTGACGATTGGAACGATTGGAAGGTAAACGCTTATTAAAACAAGGAGGTTGAAGCAATGAAACGTGAAGAAGCGTTAAATTTATTGCTGAAAATTGAAGAATTTCGCCAGCAACCGGCAATGCATAAAGCGGAACATGATTTTTCATGCCGTATCATTGCCGCTATGGTTGCGGAAGCAGGCGGCTTTAAAAGCCGGAACGAATGGACCGCAGAAATCAAGGAGGCTTTAAAGTGAAGCGAAAGAAATTTTATCAGCTTGACGGCGTGTGTCGTAATAGTCATAATCTTATTATTGACCTTGCGAATAATTGCAGCGTTGCAATTTACGGACCGAAAGTGTTCTTTGTTTGCTGGTTCTTCACCGGCAACCCCGGCCGCATATATAAGGCGGAAGTATACGGAACAAGCGTAAGCAATTTTTGTTTAGACCGCTGAATCAGCAACTTAAACTATTCAAAAACAAGCCCCAGGGCAAACGCCCCGGGGCTTTTCTGTATCCTATAAATGCGAGCAGGCTATATATTTTTGAAGTCGAAATGTTTTACAGGTATAACCCTAGGGCTGCCATGATTGGAACACGTGGCGGCCCTTTTCTGCGCGCGTGGCACATACTTTAGGGAAGCGAAAAGCAAAAAAGCCCGGCAGCACCGGGCTTTATAGCAAGCGTTTTCTTAATGTTTGGAAGCGGCAGCGCCGCGCGCCTGCCTTTACTTTTCTTGCTTCTGTTCTGCCCTGGCCTTCTGGAAGCTGTTGGCGTTTATGTCAATCCGTAATAGCCCTTCTTGAATCGCCAGCATGAGTAGGCCGTCAATGAACGAGCGGCGGCGAAGCGCATACACCTGCGGGCTAATCTCATCAATTACGGAAATTTTGCGGACCGTCCAATGGTATACGTACCGGTGTTGAATCGCCTTATAAGACTTATCGCCGAACCGCTGCCGAAATAAGAGAAGCGAACGTTCCATCACATCCAGCCATTTTTCCGGTTGGTAAACCAAAAACGCCTGCCCAAGATAAATACAACGGACCGCGGCAAGCGGCGTTACCGCTTGAATCGCGAGCCGTGCCGTAGAATCGCCGCCGGTCCTCATATCAAATTCCAAGCGTTCCGCCCTCTGCTGCATCCTGGCGGAAACAACCGCTTTACCAATCGCGTTTTTTGCAAAGAGTAAGCTTTCTGCATAATCTGCGGCTTCTGCGTAGTCCATTTTCTTTACCAGTCCACATCATCAAGCGGGTCTTTCCGTTCCTCTTTCGGAGGATACGGCGCTGTATTTTCCGCAATTCTGACACATTCCAAATGCTCCATCAGCAAGTAGCTTGCCTTAGAGTTTTTGCCGTTTCTGTCCACATATAAATCAGTCTGGAAGCGGCCGCCCACAATAACTTGCGAGCCTTTTGTAACAAAATTGCTGATATATTTAATCAGTCCAGGCACAAAGCAGCGGCAAGAAATGTAATCGTAAACGCGCTTATTATCTTTATCTCGATATTGGCGAGCACACTGTATTTCCAGGGTGCATACCTCTTTGCCGTTCTTCATAACTTTTGCATCCGGTTCAAATTTTACCCAGCCAAGTATCAAACAATTATTCAACATTATAAATTTTTACCTCAACCTTCGGAATAACACTATATTTTTTATAAACTGTAAGCTTAACAATCTGCTTATCATCCTTATAGACAATACCAGATATAGAATCAAGAATAATCTTTGCGACGTTATCAACATCGGGTTTTTTTATCGGTAACTGTAAGCCGTTTAAAGCCTGCTCCTTGAATTTTTTTGACTTGCTGGCAGGAATACCCACGTCAGCTATTATCTCAACGCCCAGGGGCAATTCCGTAAGCGTCAGCCCTATATTCTGCATTGCTTCACTAGCTAACAGTTTGACGTAGGCTTTATAGTTACGGCTTTTCTCCGGGTCGTATGCTTTTACAAATCCGCCATGAGTAGAAAAGCGCGGCCGTCCCTGCGCCGTCGGTTCGCCCGGAATCGTGAATGTTAATTTCATTTTTCTGCATCCTCATTGCTTTTCTGTACTGAATTGCCAGAATTAAGCTCATTTTGTAAATCGCGAAAAGCTTTAATGCTTTTGTTTGCAGCTGCGATTAAAGCACTATCAAGGCAAGGCCCCAGGCTATATGTTTCTTCGTCCTCAGCCTTCGCCAGCTCCGCCATATACAAGCCAATCAGACTATATACGGCAATGTCCTTCAAACTTTCAGCGATTTTATCGCCGTGAATATCGTGAGTATAAACAAAGGCGATATGCTTTGCCATATACGCTTTCAGTTCCTCAAACATGCCCTCTGCATCGTCGCTACGTCCGTTCAGAAGCGCGCCGCAGCGGAAATTAGCAAGCTCATCTGCGCCGGAGGAATACTGCTCATGCTTTTTCTTGAACAGTTCCTCCAATTCGTCAAGCTGGCTATACATAAATTCGCTTAACCCTTTATTCATATTTTTGTGCCTCCTTCACATAGTCAACATAATAGACATCCTTAAAATCTTCCGACACTTCTGCTTCTGCCTTAACCTGCGCTGCATCGGCGTTCTCAGCCTCAACGCAGGTTTGCAAGTCCATATCGGGAAAAGCGATACTCTTCCAGGTTACAAGATACTTCATTGTCTCGCTTCCCTTTCCTGTTTAATTGCCTCCAATATCGGCCGCTGAAATTCGCAGTCATCATCAAACTTAACCTTGCCGTCTTTGCCTCTGCGCATCTCCATTAACTGAAAATTCCAGTCAATGTCGCGTTCCATTTGTTCCAACATCCAATCCGGCATTTCATGGAGATTCTCCACCAATTCACTTTGGATAGCCGCCAGACTCTGCGTCGGGATTCTATGCACGGCATAGCGGAAAGCGAACAGCAGGACGTTTAATTTTTCATTTGTCATTTCCTCACCCCCGATTTTCAACTCCGACAATTTCAACACCTACAAGGTATTGCTGTAAAACCTCCGCATCATAGCAGCAGAACACTATTTTACCATTGCTGTTAAAGACGCGAATTTCTTCAACATTGCCGAACTCCTCATCTATGTCAATTTCTAAATCTCCTTTGACACAAATGTAAGCGTCGTCTATAAAATCCGGCACATCATTGGTAAAAGATTGCAGAATTTCATTACCAAAAATACTGCCATTTATATACATAACGTATTCTACGACTATAATGAACACGCGCTCCCTGTTTTGGGGAACGCCGTAGTCTTTGCTGTTGAGAGTGTCCCATTGGAGAGAGTACCCGTACCCCCCCACTTCAATGAGCAGTCTAAGGAAGTCAAATCCATTTCCAATGCTAAGTAAATTTTTAACATTTTCAATGAGTAACCATCGGGGTCTATCTTCTTGCCTACGGCCGGCAAGCAGTCGCATAATTTCGTAAAACAATCCGCTTCGCTCACCTTCTTGCAGGCCTTTTTGCTTGCCTGCGACGCTGATGTCTTGGCATGGGAAGCCGAAGCACCAGAGGTCGGCGGCTGGAACATCATAAGGCTTAGTTGCTCGAACATCATGCGATTCCCACTCTCCTTCCGTATCGTACATAGCTTTATACGCTGTCCTGGCGTACTTATCAAACTCGCAGAAGCCGACGCATTTATGCCCGGCTTGCTCTAAGCCTAAGCGTATACCGCCTATTCCTGCGAAAAAATCTACAAAGTTCATTTCTGCCTCTCCCTCGCTCCGCACTTCTGCGGCGTATTCTCACACCGCTTGCACGGGCGGTCGCACTCACAACAGCAGATGTGCAGCAGAGTGCTTATCACGCAGTCCGGTGTAACAGCCCTGCAATAGTATTTAGGCTTTAAGCGTGTTTCTAGTGCGCTGGCAGTTTCATCCTGCTGCGTAATGGTTTCCGGCGGCTTCGGTGCACCAGTCAGTCCCTTTACCTTTGCTTTACATCTCAACAGGCCACAAGATTTTTCCTTGCCTTTCTTAAACTCCCAGATGGTCACTTTTTTTGTTTTGCCACAATCGCAACGCACCAAGAAGTAAGCTGAACCCCTATCCTGGTAGCCTAAATACTTCTCAACCGTCAGCGTGCCAAATTTCACGCCAACCCATGCCGTCCAATTATTCACGCCAGCACCTCCAAAGTAAGCGTATCGCCACATTTCAGCAGCTTACTTTTACAAGGCTCATTATGCTTGCGACTGTACGTAAAGTCGTTCATGTAGCATTGCAGGATACGGAATTGATTGTCAATAGCGTTATCATTCAAGCCAATCTGCCGGCCGTATTCAAACACTGCTTTATCCTGCGGCATATACGGCATAATGAGCCGGTGTTCCGTCAGCTTTGCCGCCGTCCATTTCAGCAGCATACTGTTCAGCCTATCAGCAAGCGGCTTGCTGTCGCTCAGCTTCTCCATGTTGCAGCGGTTTATATTCTCCTGCACATGAGCTTCTTCTGCCTGCTTCAAAGCAGCCTGCATCAGCGCCGGGCTGATTATATTCACGTTAAGGCCGTTCGCACCGGTCAAGGTAAGCGCAATCTGCTCTGCTTTCTCCCACCGGTCAAGGCCTATATTTTGCTGGTTGAAAATTCCTGCCCAAAGATTGACGGTTTCCGACAAAATGCGTTTAGCTTCTTCCAGGCGGTCAAAGCCTGGGCGCATATCCTGCGGCATCCGCTTGCCCGCCTGCTGCAGTTTAACAATCGTTTGGGCTATCCTCTGTTGTGTCAGCATTCTTTTCCTCGCCTCCGTACAATTCGCTTACTAAGTCCATACTGGAATATCCGGCACCTGTGTTCTGCTTCTTGTTGTTGCCGCTGACGTAGTTTCTTGCTACGGTCTGCACATACGCAAAGTTTCTTGCGCCGTGCTCAACCGCTGCCAATATTCCCTGTTCAATGGCAGCCTCGCCAACCTCACCTAACAAGGCTTGCAGTTTTTCTCCGACGATTGGAGTAAGCGGCATAATGTTTTTCTCCCACAAGGCAAAAATTTCAGTATGCGTTTTTTCCTCGTCATCGTCTTTTCTTTTAGGATGATGATAATCATCCTTTTCTTTATCTCTATACTCTATACTCTTATCTCTAATCTCTGTCGGACATTTTGTCCCTTTTTCTGGGGACATTTTGTCCCCACTTTTCGGGACATTTTGTCCTTTTTTATTTTGCCGTTGTGTCTTTTTCTTCGTCGCTGATTCTGACGCACTGCCACTACCGGTCATGTTAGCAACCTCCGGCAAGTAGCTTTCGCCTTTATCGTTCTTCTCAATAAGGCCAATTTGTTCAAATAAAGCAAGCGCACTTTCGACGATTTCAATATCAAATTGCGTCTGTTTAGCGATTGATTCAGCAGTATGCTGAATAGTCATTTTGCCGACCTGCCGTACAAGTACGCCGTCAGTTTTCAGCGATTTCAAGCACAGTTTAAGGTACAAGAGTACGTATTTTTCGCCGTTTTCCTGGTCCTCTAGCCACTCAACAACATCACTTTCAAAGAAGTTTTCGTTGAGCTTTAACCAATAATACCTGCCAGCCATGTTTTACTCCTCAAAGTATGTCGGCACTTCGTACACCATTTTATTGTTCTTCCGGTATACTTTGATTCTTCCGTCCTTCTTGCAGAACTTCAAAAATCTATACCAGCGTTTCGGATTGCTTTTTCTATGCGAATACATAGAAAGAAGGTGAAGTCCAACGGCTCCCTTGACAAGCTCAAAGAATAAGTCGAAAGCATCCGGCTTTGCTTCTTCTAAATCGTCCGCAAATTTGTTGCTGTAGCCAAAGTGTCCTTCACCTACAAGAACTATTGCTTTGCTTTTTTCGCACGGTGTCGCTTTTATATTCAACATTTTGTCCCGCTCCTTTCAAATTTTTAGGGGACATTTTGTCCCAAAGTTGGGGGACATTTTGTCCCCACTTTTCGGGACATTTTGTCCCCGATGATTTTGGTTATTTCATGCTTGCTTCAATTTCTTCTGCCGTGAAGATTTCGCCGGTTGCAGTATCAACCTTGCCGCCCTCTGTAAGCTCCTGCGCTTGCTCCTGCGCTTGTTCTGCGTCAACGTCGATGTATTCAGCCTCGCCGGTTTCTTCGTTGAGCACAGCGGCTTTCCCGTCATTTTCAAAGGCGGTCAATAATTCGATAGACTTAGGTGCATATGTTTTCAAAATAGGCAACAAGACTGTTTTGCAGGCCATTGCGTCAAAGTCAGTTTTCCAAGGTCCTTTATTGAACGCCTTGCTGAAGCGTTTTGCGTGAGCAAGTACCTGCTCTTTAGTTGAATAGTGCGCTTTTCTAAAACCGCCAACTGTTTCGATGGCCGCGAAGTAACCCACTACATTATCACTTACCGCTTCGCCGAGTTCATAAGTCTCATCGAATTTATTCCAATGTTTCAACTCTCCCTCATAAACTGGCACCATGATAATTTTTTTCATATACCCGCTGCGCATAGCGAGCTGAATTAAACCTTTGTATCCAATTTGAAATTGAGCTATACCGGCATAAGCAACAATATATGCTTCGCCGAGAGTTGGCACGATTTGAAGTTTGAGGCTTGCTGCCGTAGCTGCTGCTGCAAGCACTGTATGATAATCCGCTGCGCGCAACAGTTTATCGTTGTTGTATACTGTTAACACGCTAGACAGATAACTGCCGGCGTTTTCACCAAGCATTTTTTCGAAACGTTCTTTGACCGCTGCGCTGTTAATTGCTAAGCTTAAAGGCGACGGTGCCTTTGCAGTACTGCTATTATTTCTTTTTTGAATACCATTAATAGTTGCCATTATTCTTTTAACCTCCTTAATTTCAAACAATCTTTTTCGCTGTCATATAAAATTTCTTCCAGCGACAAGTCTAATGCTTGTGCCAATTTTACACGTGTGCGCAATGCAATATTTTTTACTACGCCGCATTCGTATGAGCTGATAGTTGGCTTTTCTAAACCGACCATTTTAGCAACATCACCTTGCAGCAGACTTAATTTCTTCCGTTTATGGAAGAAGATTAAGCCTAATTCTTCTTGCTCTGTAAGGCTCATTTTAACGTAAACCTCATACTAGGCTTGCCAACCTTAGCATACTTTGCATATACATCCGGCAGGTCTTTTTTCAGTGCCTTATCATCCAGAGTTACTCTTGCGGCAGTCTGTTTATAAGTGATTTTTCTATCCATAAACACGCCGCTTTCACTGCCGTTAAGCATGAGCTTTAACGCATTCTGCGCCTGGGCTAACTGCTCTAGCAGCACTTTTTTTGTTGCGTTCAATCCGTCAATACACTTTATGTATTGTTCTGCCGCACTCGGCAGTGCGATACTGTCAACCGCTAACTTATCCTTGTTCATCTTGTCAATGGTTGCGGCGGTACTTTCGCTGCCGTCGACCTCCGGCGGGATATTGCTTTCGAGATTACTCCAAAATACAATAGCTTGCGCTCTCATATCTTCGATAAACTCATCGTTGCGTGGAATTTCTTTCCATACAAAATGGTTGCCGCCAATCAAGCAGGCGATGTACCATTTATCACAGCCGGTAATAGCCATATACCATTGACACTGGCAATAGTAACTGTCTGGCAGCTCGTCACCGTCCCAATCTTTCGACTTAAAGCCGTTCGCAGTCTTACATTCAAGGCCTGCGTTCTCGCCTACCACAAGGCGGTCAACGTTCGCAAGCATGAATTCGTATGATTCATCTTGCAATGTGCCGCATTTGCGAACCTTTTTACCGGTCAGCTCACAGAATCTGTCAGCTACAACCTGCTCAAGCACCGTACCCCAATAAACAAATTCGTTGTTAGAGAGGTCTTCCGGCTCAACGTCACCATGCTTTTCAGCATAGAGTGCGTAAGCACTCTTCCAGGGATTCAGTCCCATGATGCAGGCAATATCGCTGCCGCCGATACCGCTATTGCGGACGCGTTCCCACGCCACGCGGTCAGCGGCCTGCTCAACTGTCATAATTAATTTGCCCTTCATTTTTCTATTTTCCCTACTTTCCCACTTTTCTCTATATCTTCCAACATACGTTTCGCGGAGAGAGTTGTCATATACGTAATATCTTCGTCGGTCAACGCTCCCACGATGCGATACATCACATCTTTAGCGAGGTTCGGTACGTTGTAATTTTGCTCTGCAATTTTTACAGCACTCCACAGGTGAACTACTGTAGCCGCCGCCATAACCTCAAAGGCCTTGGGGTTATTTTTGATAACCGATACGCTTATTCCAAGAAGCGCTTTTATAAGGTATTCATCGACCTTATTCATATCGCCTTTGACGCCAACAATGTTTGCATTGTGGTTAGCGGCAAGCACTACGCCGCCATTGCGGACGAAATCTTTAATCGCCAGCTCGAATTCGTTGTTCATAAAATCAATCTCCTTTCAAAAATAAAATTAAATTTCTTTATACAAAGGGATAACGATTTGTTGTCCCGCTTGTAACTCTTTACCTATAAGATTGTTATGCTTGCGAATATCAAACATCAGCTCGCGACAATCTCTGTACTTGTCCTGCTCTTTCATATGAGCATTTGCAATATCCCACACTGTTTCCCCCTCGCTTACATAGTAAGCAACCAGGGTTCTGCTATAACTAGGGAACAAAAAACCATGTGCTCTAATGGCCAGCTTTGCAGCGCTGCCACCAGTCAGAAAGATAAGACCGGCAAGCAGCATGACAGTGATGACAAACGCTTTCACTAAGCCTTTAGTAGTCTTGCTCATTTTCCCCATCCTTTCATAACAACCTTGCGCCAGCACTCGCCACCGCTGCACACGGTAACAAGCAGGCCGCTTTCCTTATCTACTACTTTAGAGAAGTTCATGTGCGACAAGTCTTTACCGCACACAGCGCATTTTCTCTTTTTCCTGGTCATTCGTACCTCCAAACTTCTGCCTCTAAGTCAAGAGACGTAATCCCCATGTACTCAGCAAATTTTGCGGGGCTGATATGATAAGCCCAGCTCTTTTTACTGCTGGCGTGAATAGCCACGCCGAACGGTAACGCGCCACTACGCAGGCCCATGCGGACGAACATTTCGCTTTTCTGCATGAGCCGTGCCGCCGTTTTAATAGGAACGTTTCCAAGCATTTCTATTTCCTCCTTTTCATAAAGCGCATTGCCGTTTCATAACGCTGATTCATGCGTTCAATAACGCCAGCGCACTTTTCCTTTTCGGCTTTCTTTTCCAGTGTGTCGCAGCAGACAGCCGCCATGATTCGCTGCATATCCTTGTCAGTGTTCTTATTCAAAGCACACCTCCTGCCCGCGCCGACGCTAGGCGCGGGGCTTGTTTCTATTTCAGCCCTACTACTGGCCGACTACCTGTTGTTGCTGTTCGCACAGTTTTACGGCAGCTTGCAAGCCTTGCATATATGCGGCCGCAACCATAAGGCCGTCCGCTTTAAGTTTGGACATATCAACCGCCGTGCGCTTTACACGCTTTTCAGCAAGCATCTCTTTTACTTCCATTGTTGCCACCTCCCTTTCGCTGTTTATCGTTTCACGATTTTTCATTATCGCTTTGTAATTATCATACTACTATTACTATCGTTTGTCAATTATTTTTTTCGCTTTTCGATTATATGTAATTTATCGTTTTCTATTGATTTTTTTGTAATTCGATATTATACTATAGATGAAGTGAGGTGATTAAATGGATATAGCGCAACGCCTAGTATTGATACGCGAAGCCGTTGGCCTTAGTCAAAAGAATTTCGCTGCTAAAATCGGACGTTCTCAAAGTACATACTGTGAGTACGAAAAAGGAAAGAATGTGCCGGAAAGAACCATTGCTGATATATGCAGAGAATTTTATGTTAATGAAGATTGGCTGCGCACCGGTGAAGGAGATATGTTCAAAAGCAAGAACAACACCAATGAAGAACTAGCTTTTCAAATAGGCAAGCTACTGAAAACCGATGATGAATTCACGAAAAACTTGTTTCTTGAATATCTCAAGCTGCCGCCCGAAATGAAAACTTTATTTGAAGATTTCGTTCACAATCTGGCCAAAAGCAAATAACCGGCAAATAAAAAAATCCCCCGTACCATCCGCGGTACGGGGGATTTTGCTATGCCTTTTAAATTAGTGCAGCAAATAAAAAATCAGTCTTCGTCTACAAGTCCAAGGATAAAGCTGTATATGACAGCCAGCGTTTCTTCATCTTTCACTTCCTGCAATATACCGATTATCCTACTCAATAAAACCTGCATTGTGCCCTCCATTCAAATTAAAGCCTACAACACTAAGAACCTATTTATATTCTACCACTAAGCTCGCTCATTATAAAGAGTTTTAGGAAAGATAATTATTTGAATTGCAGTTTGCATTTAAATGTGCTATTATTAAATCAAATAAAGACAGAAAGTGAGGTGGTTAACATGTTTGACAGTGACATAATAAGCCTACAGATTAAGAACCTCTATCAAACAATTTTCGCTGTGCCATTGGCGCAAGGCGTGACATGGGCAGTCTAAAAAGCTGCCCATTATTTTTTTATTACAAAGGAGAGTGCTTATAATGAGATTTAATCCAATAGAGTTTTTCTATGAGTTGCTTAACGGAAATCCTTATCT
>ENA-UERK01000425-UERK01000425.1-human-gut-metagenome-genome-assembly--contig:-NODE-425-length-37375-cov-15.241139_pt1 | contig 37375 bp, 38 predicted proteins | sample MGYA00242957_ERZ507957 | MGnify/ENA primary metagenome ERZ507957 (study PRJEB26167, sample SAMN06115538) | human gut metagenome | host: Homo sapiens | place: China:Heilongjiang | collected 2015-11-06...
TTTACTTTTATCAATGACAAACTACCGATTTTATGGTAAAATAGTTATCGCTAAGCTGATTTTACGGTTATTGACTGAACATACCGGAGGTTATAATGAAAAATATACTGAAAAAAATAAGCACTGCCATGAATATCGTGACGCGCAAAAAGGAGCGTCCCTATACCTCAGCGGTGATACTCGCTGCGGGTCTGAGTGCAAGGATGCAAGGCATTTCAAAACAGATGATAGAGCTTAGCGGAAAAAGCGTCATTGCGCATACGCTCTGCGCCTTTCAGAACTGCGAGCTTATAGATGAGATTATCATTGTAACAAATGAAGCTGAGTTTCCGTATTATAACGAAGAATTCAAAAATGAATACGGAATAACAAAGCTTTCGCGCGTGGTTCTCGGTGGAAATACACGCGCCCGTTCTGCTGAAAACGGATTTTCCGCCATATCGAAGAACGCCGATTTCGTGGCTATTCACGACGGTGCGCGTTGCCTCATAACTCCCGAAAAGATATCCGCCGTGGTAAAAGCGGCATTTAATAAAGGCGCGGCAATAGCGGCAACAAAGGCGACCGACACAATGAAAAAAGCCGATGAGGACGGAAAAATCACGGGTACGCTCGACAGGAGCAAAATATGGCGTGCGCAGACGCCGCAGGTTTTCAAAAAAAGCATTTATTTTGTTTCGCTGAAAAACTGCAAGAGCAAGGGCGCGGCAATTACCGATGACGCTATGATGGCGGAGCACGCCGGCTTTAATGTCTACTGTATTGAAACAGGCTCCGACAATATCAAAATAACAACGCCTGCCGATATCCGCGAGGTACTCGGCGTGCTGAACGGGAGGGAAAGTAAATGAATTTCCGCATAGGTCACGGATATGATGTTCACAGGCTCACCGAGGGGAGAAAGCTCTTTCTCGGCGGGGTGGAAATACCGCATAAAGCAGGGCTCCTCGGGCATTCCGATGCCGATGTTCTGCTCCATGCGGTCTGCGATGCTCTGCTCGGTGCGGCTGCGCTCGGTGATATAGGAAGGCACTTTCCCGATACCGACGATAAATATAAAGGAATATCGAGTCTTATCTTACTCGGCGAGGTATATAAAAAGATATCGGCACTCGGCTATAGAGTCTGCAATGTGGATGTCACGCTGATAGCGCAGAAGCCAAAAATATCGCCATACACCGACATAATGAGAAAAAACATATCAAATGCACTCGAAATTGATATTGATTCTGTAAACATCAAAGGAACTACCGAAGAACATCTCGGTTTTACGGGAAAAGAGGAAGGCATATCGTGTCACGCCGTCTGCCTTCTTTGCAAGTAAATTCATGCAAATTCGCTCTATCGCGGTTTAAATCCCTCTTATTCGCCGTTTTTAATATTCCCTTTTGTTCTTATTTGACGATTATTGAAAAACGATTTCAGCAAGGTAAACAAAAATCGCTCTTCAAATTTGTTGACAAAATTTTCCAATATGGTATTGAAAAAATTCCCAAAATATGGTAGTATGTTGTTGGAAAATTTTGGTAAGTCAAAAATCCGGCACTAAAATAAAGAAATGGAGAAAATTAACATGGAACAAAAAGTAAGAATACTTATCGCAGATGAAAATGTCGAATTCCGCATGAATCTCAGGGAGAACCTGACACGAGCCGGCATGGAAATAGTTGAGGAGGCATCCGACGGAACGGACATACTGACGAAAATAAAGCGTACTACTCCGGATATCGTTTTTATTGATATATGGCTTCCGAAGGGCGACCCCATACAGATTATAAAGAAGTCAAAACTTCTCTTTCCGAATCCGCTTCAGGCACCCGATTTTATTGCGCTCTCTTATTGCTCAAATCCTAACCTTTTTCTTGAGGCAAGCGAAGCCGGAGCAACCTTCTGCATACAGAAGCCCGTGGAATATGCGACTCTCTTTGACAGGATAATGCGCATCTACAGAAACAGACAGAACAATTTCAGAATACCGCTATCGAGTATGCGCACAGGCTCGGGAAGCGACGAGGATGCCGACCTTGAAACTCAGGTGACAAAAATTCTTCACAAAATCGGCGTTCCCGCGCATATAAAAGGCTATCAGTATCTGCGCACTGCCATAATAATGACGGTGGAAAACAATAATCTGATTAACTCTGTCACAAAAATTCTGTATCCTTCCGTTGCCAAGACCTACGAAACAACATCATCACGCGTAGAGCGTGCCATACGTCATGCGATAGAAGTCGCATGGGACAGAGGTGACCTCGATGTACTCAATTCTTACTTCGGCTATACGATACAGAACGAACGCGGAAAGCCCACGAACAGCGAATTTATAGCGATGATTTCAGACAATCTGCGTCTCAAAAACAGAATTTCATAAAAATGCCATAAAAGGCAAGGAAATCCACTCGGGGATTCCCTTGCCTTTTATTTGCCGAAGCCTTATCTGTCCTCTCTGTAGTAGTTAGTACCGAGAGCGGCAGGCGGCTGATTTTCCTTCTTTTTCGTGGCACTTGTGATTACGAGAACGATTATTGTCACTACATAAGGGAGCATATCGAGTATAGGTGTAGCCTTCATACTGACGCGGAGCGCTTTTATGCTCGGGATATATGAGCCGGCAACATAAAGCATACCGAAAAGCGCCGAGCCGAAAATGCTGACCACAGGCTTCCAGAGCGTGAATATAACAAGTGCTATTGAGAGCCAGCCAAGTGCGGAAATGCCGAGATAAGCTTCCTGCGAGCCTGCATAGTCCATTATATAGAAGAGACCTCCGAGACCGGCTATGCCGCTACCTATGAGCGTGGCAACATATTTATATGCCGTAACATTTATGCCCATCGCGTCTGCGGTTGCGGGATTTTCTCCCACGGCGCGCAGATGCAGACCGACTCTTGTTCTGTTCAGCACATATGAAGTTACGATAGCTATGGCTATCGCAAGAAATACCATTATGCCGCAGTATTTGAATGTCGTGCTGTCGGCAAATGGAAAGCGGAAATACTTTATGGCATAAAGATATCTCGTTTCCGTTTCGGCAGCCATTACGGTTATCTTGGACATGATGAATTTCATGGTTCCCACACCGAAAGTTGTAAGCGCAAGTCCTGTAACATTCTGGTTGGCATGGAGTGAAACGGTCAGGAAGCTGTAGATAAGTCCCATCATTGCGGCGCAGAAAAAAGACGCAAGCAACGCAATGAGAACTACAAGCACACCCGGGAGAGCCGCGTTTACGGACATGAGCTGAAGCGCAAGGCAACCGCCTGCGGCACCGACGCACATTATGCCGGGAATACCGAGGTTAAGATGACCTGCCTTTTCCGTGATAATTTCGCCTGTGGAGCCGTAAAGAAATGTCATGCCGAGCGGGATAGCGCTGAGAAGATAATTTATAAGCTTATCCATTACTGCTCACCTCCCTTTTTGCGAGAGCGGAAGTTTACCTTATAATCAATGAAAAATTCGCATCCGATGATGAAGAAAAGAATGATACCCGTTATCATATCGGGGAATGCGGGGCTGATATCGAAATTCTGCGAAACCTGAGCCGCACCCTGACTGAGAAATACGATGAAAAGCGAGGTCAGCGCCATTATAGCGGGATTGAACTTCGCGAGCCACGATACCATTATCGCGGTAAAGCCTCTGCCGCCGACAGTTTCCGTTGTCACAGAGTGGTCAAGCCCGCCTACTATGAGGAAGCCTGCAAGACCGCAGAGCACACCTGAAACTATCATCGTGCGTATGATGACCTTCTTTACATCTATGCCTATGTAGCAAGCCGTTTTGAAGCTTTCGCCGACAACTGATATCTCATATCCGTGCTTGCTGTAACAGAGATAGACATACATTCCTATTGTCAGCGCAACGGTAATGAGTATGATAAGCAGATATTCGTTTCCGATAGAGGGCAGGTGTCCGAAAGGAAGTATGCCGAGCGAGCTTGAGCCGTTCGGAGTCCATACGATAAGGCAGAAAGAAACAAGACATGTAGCCACATAGTTCATCATGAGGGTAAAGAGAGTTTCGTTTGTGCCCCAGATTGCCTTGAATATGGCAGGTATGGTGCCCCATATGCCGCCTGCGAGGAGAGCCGCCGCGAGCATGATTACGATGAGGAGCGAATCCGGAACCTTACCGCCGAGATAGAACATACATGCGGCTGTCGCGAGAGCTCCCATCAGAGTTTGCCCTTCGGCACCGGCATTCCAGAATTTCATTCTGAAAGCCGGCGTTACGGCAAGAGAAATACAGAGCAAAACAGAAGCGTCTTTTACAAATTTCCAGATTTTACGCGTAGAACCGAGGGAGCCCTTGAGAAGAGCCGAATAAAAATCAATCGGATTTGCGCCTATGACAATAAGAGAGAGCAAACCGCAGAAAATAAGCGATGCAAATATAGCAATAAGCCTTATTCCCCATGCCTTTTTCCAAGGCATGGCGGCACGCTTTGTTATGTGAAAAAGCGGCTCTTTTACTTTATTTTCATTATTTGTCATCTGAAACAGCCTCCTTTTCGGTTACGGAACCGTCGGTTTTGGTCATGAGAAAACCGATTTCTTCTTTTGTAGCCTTTCTGCCGTCCACGATGTCCATCACCTTGCCGGAGTTGATAACGAGAATTCTGTCGCAAAGCTCTGTGAGAACATCGAGATCCTCTCCGACAAATATAACGGTGACTCCGCTTTCTTTTTGCTTATTGAGAAGATGATATATCAGATAAGACGAATTTATATCAAGTCCGCGGACAGGATATGCCGCCATAAGTACCTTCGGCGCGGCGGCAATTTCTCTGCCGACAAGAACCTTCTGCACATTGCCTCCGGAAAGTCTGCGCACAGGTGTATGCGCGGACGGCGTTACAACTCCGAGCTCGTTTATAATTTCATTTGCGAGGTTTCCGGGTTTGCTGCGGTCTACAAATACCGATTTTCCTTTTCTGTAGCTGCGGAGCATCATGTTGTCTACGATGTCCATATTTCCGACAAGACCCATGCCGAGTCTGTCCTCGGGAACAAACGAGAGGCGTATGCCGAGCTCCTTTATCTGGAGCGGTGTCTTATCGCGCAGGTCTATTATCTCGTCCTCATTGAAGAGCACCTTGCCGTCGTTTACGAGCGCTTTTATCTTCTTATCGCCAATGCCGGTAAAGTCTACCGCTTCGCCGCCATCATAGTGGAAGGCTCCTTCACGCGCAAGCTCCTTTACTCTGTGCATATCCTTGTGGAAGAATGTGACTGGCTTGTCTTTTTTCGGATTATGGAAGATGATATCCCCGCTCTCCAGATTCTGAAGTCCGGCTATAGCTTCGAGAAGCTCTCTCTGTCCGCTTCCGGCAATACCGGCGATACCGAGAATTTCGCCCGAATAAGCGTCAAAGGAAACATTTTTGAGTATATCTATTCCCTCTTCGTCTTTACTGCAGAGTCCCTTTACCTCAAGGCGAAGCTCACGGTTTTTCGGTTCCGTGCGCTCGATATTGAGTGAAATCTTTTTGCCTACCATCATTTCGGTAAGCTCGGATTCCGAGGTTTCATTTGTATTCACCGTGGCGACGTGCTCGCCCTTGCGCAGAACCTCAACTCTGTCGGATATCGCAAGCACCTCATGGAGCTTGTGCGTTATTATAATTATGGATTTACCGTCGTCGCGCATCTTTCTGATAACATCAAAAAGCCTGCCTGCTTCCTGCGGAGTGAGAACAGCCGTAGGCTCATCGAGAATCAGTATATCCGCGCCGCGATAAAGCACCTTGATTATCTCTACTGTCTGTTTTTCGGAAACAGACATCTCGTGTATCTTCTTTTTGGGGTCTATATTGAATCCGTAGCGCTTCGCTATTTCAAGCACACGGTTGTTTACATCCTTGATATTGTATTTTCCGTCATCCATGCCGAGAACTATATTCTCGCTTGCGGTAAACACGTCAACAAGCTTGAAATGCTGATGTATCATACCTATCTTATATTTAAAGGCATCCTTCGGAGAGCTGATGACGACCTCCTCTCCGCCTATATATATTTTGCCGCTGTCGGGATAATAAATTCCCGCTATCATATTCATGAGTGTAGTCTTGCCGCATCCGTTTTCTCCGAGAATGGCAAGTATTTCACCCTTATAAACCGTAAGGTCAACATTTTTGTTTGCAACAATGCTTCCGAAAGTCTTTGTTATGTTCCTCATTTCGAGAACAACCTCTTTTTTCGGAGCAGTATTTTCGGGGACTTTTATAATAACCGGATCGCTCACAGTAACCTCCGCAATAAATCGTATATAAATCTGAAAAAGAAAAATCAGAATGGGACGGAAATATTATTCTCCGCCCATTCTATGCTGTTTTCTATAAAAATCAATATTTTTCGTTAAGGAAAGTGATGCCGTCGATTCTGAGATCGAAGTAAGGAGCGGAACGGTATTCGGACTCATGGAAGTAGCCGTCCTTTATAGCTTCTGTTTCCTTTACATAGTCGCCCATATCATCAACATCGGCAAGATATGTTGTGAGTGTCTTGCCATCAACGGTGAATGTAGCCGTATCGAAAACATGGAGCTTACCAGACTCGAGAAGAGCCTTTACTTCGTCTATTTTAGCCTGTGTGCCTGCCGTAGCAGCCTTCTTGCCAAGGTCGGAAAGCTTGACGGAGCCTGTCTTGGTATCGCCGCACCAGTCAGCCTTGATTTCAGTGCCGTTCATAGTGCTTTCGCAGATATATTTAACATAAGGAGTCCAGTCGATCTTGGAAGAAACGATGAATGTGTTGGGGCAAGCGGCTTCTGTGGAACCGTTGTAGGAAACATTGGGAACATTTCTGTCCTCGCATGCGGAGGGAGCACCCATGGAGTCTGCATGCTGGCTTATGAGAACGCAACCGGCATCCATAAGAGCGAGAGCGGCAGCTTTTTCCTTGTTCTCGTCATACCATTCACCTGTAAACTGAACGTCCATTGTAACAGAGGGGCAAACATACTTTGCGCCGAGATAGAAAGAGGTAAGACCGGAGATAACCTCAGCGTATGTGAAAGCGCCTACATAACCCATCTTTGCCTTGTCGGCTGTGATTGTGCCGGCTTCAATCATCTCGTTAAGCTTCATGCCTGCGGCAACGCCTGCAAGAAATCTGCCTTCATAGATGGAAGCGAAAGCATTGTGATAATTCTTAAGACCCTGTGTATGTGCCTTTGTACCCGTAGCGTGGCAGAACTGAACCTCGGGGAACTTCTCGGCAGCCTTTATCATATAAGGCTCATGACCGAAAGAATCGGCGAAGATAACCTTGCAACCTTCGTCTACGAGGTCGCAGGCGGCTTCATAGCATTCGTTGCCTTCAGGGATGCCTCTTTTGAAAATAACCTGAGAATCCTTGAGACCGAGCTGTTTCTGAGCTTCTTTTACTGCATTGATGAAGTTGAGGTCGTAGGTGGAATCCTCATCGTGGAGAAGGATGACACCGAGCTTGAAATCATCTTTTGAGTTGCCGCATGAAGAAGCGACAAGCGCGAATGCAGCCAGCATGGCTACGCAGAGAATGATGGAAACAATTTTCTTAAACATGTTTGCCCTCCAAATAATTTTTATAATTTAAAGAGATTTCTCTCTGTAAATTCTTTGTCAGTCGCGGAATTTTATACCGCCCTCGGGACTCATACTCTCGACTATTGCGAGCGAATCTATGCGGATACCCGCACGGCGAAGCTCGTCACCGCCGCCCTGAAATCCCTTTTCTATCGCTATGGCACAGCCGCAGACCGTAGCCCCCGCCTGAGACGCTATATCGAGGAGCCCGTGAAGCGCGCCGCCGCGTGCGAGAAAGTCGTCCACTAGCAAAAGTCTGTCGGAAGCCGAAATATATTCCTTTGCTACTATTGCGTCATATGTATTACCGTGCGTAAAGGAATGCACCGTGCTCGAATACACGGCACCCGTCTGGGTTGAAGCGCGGCTCTTCTTAGCAAAAACGACGGGAACGCGCAGTTCCGAGGCTGCTGCCACGGCTATCGCTATTCCCGACGCTTCTATGGTAAGTATTTTTGTTATATTTTCTGCGCGATAAAGACAGGCAATCTCCTTGCCCATCTGCATAATAAGCTCAATATCGAGCTGCTGATTCAGAAAGCTTCCGACTTTTAGTATCTCGCTTGAGATAACAGTGCCTTCGCTGATTATCTTATCCTGCAAAGCCTTCATTATAAGCACCTCCGTTTTTTGAAAACAAAAAATCAGACCGAAGTCTGATTTGCCAATAAAGAAAACGCACAAAGACCGCATAAAAATATGCGATACTGCGATTTTCAACCAATAGTCGAAACTGGGCGTTCGGTAGAAACGTTCGGGCCATAATATCCGAACCTATATTGGCAAACTGTTCACTTGATGTCATCATTATAAACCAAACTCCGCAAAAAATCAAGTGTATTTTTGAAATTTATGCTTTTTCGATAAAAAACCACAAAATATAGTTTCAAAAAATCCTATATTTTGTGATTTTGCCGTCAAATGCGTACCTTCTCAATAAACAGTCAATCAATGTTTACATATCGATGCCACAAAAGTAAACATTTTCGTCGATTTTTCAAAAATATTGACAAAATCATATTGCAAATATCGGGCATTACTATTATAATAGAGTAAGATATTTTCGGAGGTATGATTTGAAAAACGAAGTGAAAAATACATTTGAGCTCATATATACCGCAGTTGAAAAAATTCCCTGCGGAAAGGTAGCTACCTATGGCTCAATAGCGGCACTCGTCGGCAATCCGAGGCTCGCACGTGTCGTCGGCTATGCGCTCCATGTAAATCCGCGTCCGGGCATAATCCCGTGCCACCGCGTGGTGAACAGAAACGGCTTCCCTGCACCCGGCTTTGCCTTCGGCGGCGAGGGAGTTCAGCGCGAGATGCTGATATCCGAGGGTGTGGTGTTTGAGGATGACGGTCATATCGATCTTGAAAAATACGGTTGGGACGGCAGATGAGCCGCCCGACCAAGGAAAGGAATACATAAAAATGGCAAATTCTCTCGGCACATCGGTGACGACAAAAAAGCTGGAAATGAAGCCTGTGCCCCTGCTTGTGGTCATGATTTCATTTGAACCCGACGGCGACGACGGCAGACAGCTCTGTTCTACGACAAAGGAATACTGGTATGAGCAGTTTTTCGGCGACAACGGGCTTACTCTCAAGAATTATTATAAGGAAATGTCGGGCGGAAAATTTTATTTTTCTCCCGTTGATGTAAACGGCAGTGATGTCAAGGGCGTTGTCCATGTGACGCTTCACTGCAAGCACCCTGACCTGCTTCAGCAAGAAAATCCCGACAAGCGAACGGGCGCGGCACTTTATGTCGTTGCCGAGGCACTCAAGGCATGCGAACCTTATGTGGATTTCGCCGCGCTCGACAAGGACGGCGACGGTTTCCTCTCCGCAGACGAGCTGCACTATGTTCTCGTTCACGCCGGTTTTGATTATTCCGGCGGCAAGGAAACAACGCCCGAGCTTCGCTACGGCGTTTTCGCAAACAGCGGCAGACTTCCCGATGAAGAGGATGCGCAGGGCTTTCCCGGTGCTCATTCTCCGCGTGTCGGCGGTGTCAAGCTCTGCGCCGCATCAAAGGGTTCATATACGCTCATCGGCGAATACAGAAAGACACAGTACGGTTTTCTTCCCCATCCGCTCGGAACAACCGCGCACGAGCTCGGTCATGCGATAGGTTTTCATGATATCTATGACTATGACAGACAGGTAAAGGGATGGCCGCTCCCTATGATGTTTTCTGTTATGTGCAATGGCTGCTACGGGCTCATCCGCCCGAAGGACAAAAGCGAGCGTATGCCGATAATGGGCACCTGCCCGACTCACCTCGACCCGCTTCAGAAGATTCGCTCCGGCTTCACCGAGGCTCAGTTAGCAGAGGGCGACGGCGAATACTCGCTCTATTCCATACTCAGCGGCAAATACAATATTCTGCGCATAAACACGCCCGATCCCGCCGAATATTTTCTGCTTGAAAACCGTCAGATTGAGGGCTTTGACTCGGGTCTCTACAGACGCCGCGTCATAAAAAGCGATGACGGCAAGGTGCACTACGAGATAGAAAACTATGAGCGCGGCGGCATGCTTGTATGGCATATTGACAAGGATATTTTCGATGAATTTTCAGGCATAAAGCGCACAAACGGCTCAGGCCTGTGGAACGGCGACGGCGAAACGCAACGCGAAACACGCCACAATCCCGGCGTTGTGATAGATTACAAAAACGGATACGACGAAAACGGTCTTATGAAAGACGACGGCGTTTTTCTTCAGGGCTTTCCCGATGATCCGTTCTATCGCGCAGGCGAAACCTTCAATTCCAATGAATTTATCTCTGCCGCCACACATACAAAATCGCTCAATTCGTTCCCCGATGGCATAGATGAAAATAAATATAATCTGAAAATAGAAGTTCTCGAGGATACCGGAAGCGAGCTTAAGATTCGCGTATCACAGACTTATTGATGAGAGGAAAGCAGATGAAAATTACCGTACTTGACAGATGCACCGTGACCGCGGGCGATGTATCTCTCGCTCCGATAGAGGCGCTCGGCAATGTCCGATTTTATGACACTGTGCCGCATGAAAAGCTCGCCGATGTCATCGCTGACAGCGATGCCGTAATATGCAATAAGGCACAGATAACCGACGAGATAATGGAAAAATGCAAAAAACTGCGATATATCGGACTTTTCGCAACAGGCTACAACAATATCGACATTGCGGCGGCAAAGCGCCGCGGGATAACGGTATGCAATGTCCCGGGGTATTCCACGGATTCAGTCGTTCAGCATGCCTTCTCTATGATACTGCATTTTGCCTGCCGCACCGATGACTATGCGGCATCGGTAGCGCGCGGCGACTGGACAAATTCCGAAACATTTTCATATCTTGCTTTCCCGACAAGCGAGCTTCGGGGAAAAACGCTCGGTATTTTCGGCTTTGGCACTATAGGCAAAGCGATGGCGACGGCAGGTAAAGCTTTCGGCATGAAAATCCTTGCCGTTTCGCATCGTCCGATGACTTACGAGGGCGTGGAGTTTACCGATACCGACACGCTTTTTGCAAGAGCCGACTATCTCACTCTTCACTGCCCGCTGACAGACGAAACGAGGGGACTTGTCAATTTCCGTACGCTCTCGCTGATGAAGCCGTCTGCCGTGATTATAAATACGGCACGCGGCGGTGTTGTCGAAGAAGCGGCACTGACGGCGGCTCTGAAAAACGGTACGATACGCGGAGCGGGCATAGATGTTCTCGATACCGAGCCGATGTATAAAAATCATCCTTATCTGACAGCACCGAACTGCTACGTCACTCCGCATGTAGCATGGGCGGCATATGAGGCGAGAGTACGCCTCATTGATATAGTGGCTGAGAACATCCGCGCTTTCGCATCGGGAAATCCGATAAATTCAGTTACAAAATAAATCATACCGTCTGGGGGAGACAATATGTTTAAGAAAATAACATCCATCATTCTTGCTGCGGTTATAATAGCGCTGTGCATACCTTTCAGCATTTTCGCGGCAGATACAAAAAGCACGACAGGCAGTACATTTTTCGGTTCTCACGGGGTCAAGCCCGTGCCGCTTCTCGTGATAGTCGTGAGCTACAGCAATCAGGCTACGCGCTCCGAAGAATCATACTGGGGAAATTCACTATTCGGCGACAACGGCAATACGATGAAAAACTATTTCAAGCTGATGTCGGGCAGCAAATTCTGGTTCACGCCCGCCGAGGAAACCTACGGCACAAAAAACAACGGCGTTGTCTATGTCAAGCTGGATGAAAATCACCCGAACACAAGCGGTTCCAACTCGACAAATATCGGCACAACAAAGTCAAACGCTCTCGAAGCGGCATCGAAATATGTCGATTTCAGCAAGTTTGACACCAACGGTGATAAAGTGCTTAGTTGGCAGGAATTAAGTATCGTTTATGTAATAGCGGGAAGAAGCACAAAATTTGGCATGGCAAACGATGGTATCAGTAAATACGCAATAGGAAGCTATAAGACAAATTATACATACACTAAATTCTTGGGGTATATTATTTATGATGTCAAAGTCGGCAGCATTTCCTTTGGCGACAGTTATGCCGTAGTCGGCGAAATGCAGTCATCAAGACAGCCGCTCACTTTCGGCTCGATAGCGCATGAGCTTTGCCATGTCATAGGTGCAAAAGATCTCTATACATACAGCGGATATACATGGTGCGGAGGTCCCGGTGATATTGCCATGCAGGGCGGCGGCTCCGGACTCGGCTCGCAAAAAGGAGTGACTTCAGGAAATGCTCCCTCGGCAATAGACCCGTATTACCTCATAAAATTCGGCTTCCGTGAGGCTACCGAGGTAAGGGACGGCATTTACACGCTCTATTCGAGAGAGAGCACCGAAGGCGGCTACAATATTATAAAAATATCCACAAACAATCCGAAGGAGTATTACCTTATCGAAAACAGATACACTGTAAGATCATCTACCTACGATGCTATTTCACCTGCCTCACGCGGCATACAGATATGGCATGTCGATGAAACGATAATGGAAACTCAAAGCCTCCCAAACTGTTGGAGAGGAACAATACACGCGCCCGGTCTTACTCCTCTTTATCCGAACGGAGCAACCGGCGGCAACGGCTACGACTCATGGTATGATGCATCCGGAAAAAACACATTCGAATGTCGCAAGTTCAAATTTGCCGGAAGCAATACATGGCATACGCGCATGACAGATGCTGAAGCCAAGGACTATAATTTTAAGGTAACAATCCTCAGCGGAAAAGGAAACGAAATGCGGATTCAGATTTCCGGCTTCGGAAATCTGAACTGCGACCATGTTTTTGACAGTAAAAATACCGCCTCGGCTTATCTGTTCGGCAAGGCAACCTGCACAAGACAGGCAACTTACTTCTACTCATGCAGTAAATGCGGTCAAAAAGGAACGAGAACCTTTGCATACGGCGAACTGCTCGCTCATAATTTTACCGCCTGCAATGCCAAAGAAAAATATCTGGCAAGCGAAGCAACCTGCACAGAGCAGGCAACATATTTCTATTCATGTTCAGAATGCGGCGAAAAAGGAACGGACACCTTTGCATACGGCAGTCTGAAGCCGCATGATTACAGCACGGAATGGACAAGCGGCGCAGATATGCACTGGCATGCATGCACAGCCTGCGGTGCAAAAAGCGAAGAGACGGCGCACAGCTTCGATAAGAAAAGAAAATGCACCGTCTGCGGAAGCCGCAAGGAAGGCTACGGCGACCTTAACGGTGACGGAAGGGTCGGTGCTGCAGACCTTACGTTGATGCGCAGATATATAGCCGGATATTATACCGGAATATCCGCAAAAGACGCTGACCTTGACGGAGACGGGAAGGTCGGTGCCGCAGACCTTACAATCATTCGCAGAATGATTGCGGGCTACGAGATTGATTAAATAAAAATACCGAGGATTTTATTCCTCGGTATTTTGACATATTCATTATCTGCTTTCAATATATCTTGAGAGAAATTCTCTCGTTCTCGGGACTTTCGGATTGCCGAAAACCTCGGCGGGGGTGCCGTCCTCAACGATAACGCCACCGTCCATGAATATCACCCGGCTCGATACATCGCGCGCAAAACCCATCTCGTGAGTTACAACAAGCATAGTCAGTCCGGATTCGGCAAGCTTCTTCATTACAGAGAGAACCTCTCCGACCATTTCGGGGTCAAGAGCCGATGTGGGCTCATCGAAAAGGATTGCATCGGGATTCATCGAAAGAGCACGGGCAATGGCTATTCTCTGCTTCTGACCGCCCGAGAGCTGTGCCGGACGGGCGTTCAGATATGCCGACATTCCTACCATCTCGAGATATTTCTTTGCTTCAGCTTCTGCCTCCGCGCGCGAGCGCTTGAGCACAATCATCTGCGGACGGACGCAGTTTGCAAGCGCCGTCATATTGTTGAAAAGATTGAACTGCTGGAAAACCATAACTACCTTTGCGCGGTACTGCGAGAGCTTCATTGACTTGTCGGCGATATCCTTGCCCTCAAAAAGAATTCTGCCGTCTGTCGGCGTTTCGAGCAGATTGACGCATCGGAGCATCGTGCTTTTGCCCGAGCCGGAAGAACCGATGATGCTTATAACCTCACCTTTCTTTACGGTAAGATTTATATCGCGGAGCACCTCATGGCTTCCGAATGTTTTTTTAAGATGTATCAACTCAATTATATTGTCCACCCTGCTCAGCCTCCTTTGCTATATGAATTTCCGCCTCCGGATTCGACTGCGAACCGCATATCGTATATGAGGATGAGCCTTCGAGTTTCTTTTCCGCAAAACGCAGAATGCGAGTCACGGCGAATGTCATGATGAAATAGATAACGCATATTACCGTATATGTGGCAAAATTCTTGAGTGTCATTCTCGTTATCACACCCGCCATGTAGTAAAGTTCCATTACGCCTATTACATTAAGCACTGATGTATCCTTTATATTTATGACAAACTCATTGCTTACGGAAGGCAGAATATTGCGCATTGCCTGCGGAATAACGACATGGAGCATTGCCTGTGCGTGTGTCATGCCGACGGAATAAGCACCCTCCATCTGTCCCTTCTCGACGGAAATTATACCTCCGCGGACTATCTCTGACATATATGCGCCCGTATTTATCGAAACGATAAATATACCTGCGGGAATGAGCGGCAGAGTGTTTCCGCCGTTCATGAAGGCATAACCCCAGAAAATAACCATCGACTGAACCATCATGGGCGTTCCGCGGAAGATTTCTATATAAACGGCAAGTATGCCGTTGAGTATATTATGCAGTACGCGAAGCACGCTGTTTTTAGACTTCGGTGCCGTTCTTATGACACCGGTGAGCAGTCCGATAAGCAGTCCCGCTATCGTACCTACAAGCGCTATCAGCATTGTATATCCGAGACCGCCGAGCAGCTGTACGCGATACGATACGACAATGTTCCAAACCTGTTTTAAAAATTCCACTTCTCTGTCTTCCTTAAGATATTATTTGTTGAAGATTATAACAAGATTACTTCTGTAATAGCAATGCGTGAAGTCAACCTCCTGCATTCTTTCCTCCGTAGGACTCATGCCTGCGATGATGCCGTCCACAGCACCGCTCTGTACTGCCGGAATGAGAGAATCCCATTCGTTTGCAACGATTTCAAGGCTCATGCCAAGCTCCGCCGCTATATACTTTGCTACCTGAACATCATATCCGTTTGCATAAGTATTTGAAGAGCCTTTTATCGGTACCGCGCCGTTTGCAGCTGTCGTCTGAGTCCAGTTAAAGGGGTCATATGCACATTCCATGGAGATTTTCAGTGTGCCGTTTGATGTGTCCGTATTGCTTGATGTAAGAGCAAATTTCGTATTGAGCTCCTTTGTCGTATCCTTGTTGATATCAAATATCTGATTCATAAGCTGGAGCTTTGTGTCCTCGGAAACAGCGTCGAGTATCGTATTTACCTTTTCAACAAGAGGAGAGCCCTTCTTGAAAGCAACGGCAATGCCTGTATCGTCGCCGGTAACGGCAAATCCGGTCTTGTTGTTGACAAGAGGCAGATAAGATATCGTATCATCCTTGAGCGATGCCGTAAATGCTGTGGGCTCCTCAGCTATATAGCCATCTATAGAGCCGCTCTTGAGCGCCATGAGAAGCGCTGTGAAATCCTTGTATTCCTTCTTTTCCACGCCGCTCATCTGATCGTTCAGTGCCTGAAGATGGAATGTTCCGCTCTGCGCCGCTATCACGGCACCGGAGCCGTTTACATCCGCGAGGCTTTTTGCGCCCGAGATATCAACCTTTTTTCTGCCGCCTCCGCAGGAAGCTAGTGCCATCATAAGCACGGCGAGTACCAAAATAACCGATAAAACTTTTTTCATTTTCTTTTCCTCCGAAATTTTTTTTAAAAATGAACGGTCGAAGCAAGTGCTCCGACCGTTTCATAAAATTAAAGGGAAAAATATGAAAACAAATCTATTGTAGCACTCCGCAAAAATTTTGCGACAGTCGAGAGGATATTATCCCAACGCCCAGCAATCCCGCTCTCAAAAACGGAAAGCTTCGGCAAAAGCACCTTTCACTGCGGCATACGGCATTTGAGTGCCTGCACCGCGCTACTCTTTACTTTCGCGCCTCTATCAATTCTTTGATTCGACTATTCAATTTTGCAGTCATTATAGCATGCAAAATCGGATTTGTCAATATTATTTTAAAATTTTTTCGGATAAATTTATTTTTCACCGATATTTTTGCGATTTTTGTGCAATATTACAAGGCATATTTGACTCATAACCATAAAAATGTCAATATACTGCGTTGTTTTTATACATTATAGCAAAAATTCAAAAATATTGTTCTTCCCTATGGAAAAAATCGGTTGAATGTGTTAAAATAAAATAAATACAATTTTTCGGAGTAAATGAATGAGAAAAACCAAAATAGTATGCACGATAGGTCCTGCCAGTGCAAATGAAGAGACCCTGTCGCAAATGTGTCTCGCCGGAATGAATGTAGCGAGACTCAATTTTTCACACGGCACGCAGGCAGAGCATCTTGAAAAAATAAATCTGATAAAAAAGGTGCGCGAAAAGCTGGGACTTCCCATCGCGATAATGCTCGATACAAAGGGACCGGAATACCGCATAAAAACATTTGAAAACGGATTTATAAATCTTGCTGACGGCGACGATTTTACATTTACCACCGAGGAGCTTGTCGGCAATGAGAAGATTGTTTCTGTTTCGTATGCGGGCATGGCGGAGGAGCTTTCCTGCGGAGATATGATACTGCTCAATAACGGACTTATGAGCTTTCGCGTAGTCAGCGTGGAGCCTCCTCTCGTGAAAACCAAGGTTGTCTGCGGTGGTGAGCTTCGCGACAGAAAAAGCATGAGCTTCCCGGGCAAGGTGCTCCGTCAGAAGTTCCTTTCCGAGCAGGATAAGAGCGATATTCTCTTCGGTATAAAGCAAGGTGTGGACTATATAGCCTGCTCCTTTGTCTCTGTGAAGCGGGATTTGCTCGATATTCAGGAATTTCTCTCGGAACACGGTGCGGAAAAGAAAATAGAGCTTATTGCCAAGATAGAAAATCAGTCGGGCGTCGATAATATAGAGGAAATCTGCAGTGCCTGCGACGGCATAATGATAGGCAGAGGCGATATGGGCGTGGAAATCCCATTCGAAGAGCTTCCTGCCATTCAGAAAACGCTGATAACAAAATGCCGTCTGCTCGGCAAGCGCGTGATAACGGCAACGGAAATGCTCGAATCCATGATATATAACCAGCGCCCCACAAGAGCGGAGATTTCCGATGTGGCAAATGCCGTTTATGACGGCACGAGCGCGATAATGCTCTCAGGTGAGACGGCGGCGGGCAAATATCCCGTCAAAACCGTCGAAACAATGGCGAAAATAGCCGAATATGCCGAGAGCAGTATTGATTACAAGCATCTTTTTTCCACGTCCGAATTCAAGATAAAAAATACAGTGGATGCCATATCACATTCCACCTGCGGAATGGCTATAGATATCAAGGCGAAAGCGATAGTCGCCTGCTCCATTTCGGGAATGACGGCGCGGATGGTTTCCCGCTTTCGCTCTCCCGTGGATATAATAGGACTGACAACCGAGGAAAGCACATGGCGCAAGCTTGCACTCTCATGGGGCGTAACTCCAGTGATATGCGAGAAGTTCCCGTCCACCGAAGTGCTTTTCTACACGGCAAAGAAGCTGGCAAAACAGCAGATGAACCTCAAATCGGGCGACAAGCTCGTCATAACCGGCGGCGTGACAAACGGTCAGTCCGGAAACACAAATCTGATAAAAATAGAAGAAATATGAAAATAAACCGCCGTGGGCTTGGATTTCAGCTCACGGCGGTTTATTTTTTATATGATAGATTATATAACTTCTATATCGAGAACAGGAAGTAATGCGCGGCAAGTATATACTACAAATAGCAAAATCAAAAAGCTTTTGCCTATCTCTCACCGCATCTTAAGCCATACCGCGCGTGCGAACAAAATATCCCGCAAAAAGCAAGCAGATTCGACGGGGTGGTTGTGCCACGTCGCAACTTTTGCCGCTGCCAAGGCTTTGGCTCATTCTGCCTCGGCAATGCGCTCAATGTGCTCTGCACATCAATCCATTTCTTCTTTTTTGTAAATTAAATATATCAGTGGTGTTTTTCCTATCTCCACGCGGTATGGCATAAGTCCCTGCTCCGCTATGGCGATAAGCTGCGCCGTGGTATATGCTCCGAGTGCGCCGTCGTGCTCGTAATACTGCGCGCCGTCCACATGCCCCGGAACTTTCACTCTGCGATTTTCTACTATCTTTTTGAGTTCATCAAGCAAAATGTCGCGCACATCAGCCTCCGCTTCCTTTGCGGCGGCATCAAATCCGGCGGCTTCTTCAAACGTAAGCGCGGGAATATCAAGCTTTGCTTCTCCGTTTTCATCGCGGCGCAGGATATGTAGCTTTTCAAATTTGGGGATAAGCTCATATATCACGGCATTTTCCGGCTTCACGCCGCTTTCAAGAAAAGACGCATAAAAGCGAAGTATGCTCCGTAACGTGTATTTGTATTTTAATTTGCTATAAACCCAGTGCGCATCGCCGAAAACCGACTGGCAGTCATACATTCTGCATGTTGTTTTTCCGCCGTTTTCGCTGTAGTTGACCATAACGGGACCCGATACGGCATATTTTTCGCTTTTCCGTTGTCCCCTCTCGTATACCGAGAGCGAAGCCAGCCATTTTCCCGCATCGGGGCGGTCGGGAATTTCTATCTTATCCACTTCCGTGCCAAGCGCCGCCCGAACGACTTTTCCGAGTATATGCCTTGTGTAGAAAAGCATGAGCGTCGCTTTTTGTTTTTCCGTCATGGCGACAAATGAACTGTTTTCACTCAGCGGCTCAAACCGACGCCATACCGCCGACCATACGGCAGGCGCATATTTTGCCGCAACCGCCTCCTGCGCGGGAATATCTCCGAAAGAATCCTCATATCTGCACACAAAGCAGCGCGTATAAACAAGCCCGCCCGCTGTTTTCCCCATGAGCTCGCCTGATACGAGCCTGTCTATCAAAGGCTCGAGATAAGCGCACGGCATACCCATCGTATCGGCGATATCACGTACCGAAATGGGGTTTTTATATGCGATGATAAGGATATTCACCTCGATATCTGACGAGATAAGCGAAAAAGGCTCGCCTCCTATTCCACCGCTTCCCATTATTCCTATGTTTCCGGTCTTTGGTTCATAACTTGCTTTTGAATACTTTTCCATACTTTTCAGCCCCTCCTTTATTTGCGTGCGTGCACAAGAAAGACGCGAGAGCACCGTGCCGCGCGGAAGTCCCATTTCGGCGGCGATTTTCTCCACGCTGTGCCCATGCACATAATGGCGCACCGTCACCTCGCGATAGATATATACGAGCCTGCCGATTTCCCTGCGCACAGCCGCATATTCTTCGGAAAGAAGCCTCTCCTCTTCCGCATACTCGTCCGAGCCATCGACGCTTTCGGGCAGTACATCGGTATATTCGATTATCCTGTCGCGATACTTTTTGCGGAGATACGAATTGTATTTGTTTTTCATCACGGCAGAGAGAAATCCTTTCGGATATTTTATCTCTCTTCCTTTATTTATCTCGGAAATGAATGCCGCAAGCGTATCCTGCACGAGCGCGTCTGTTTCCGGACAGTCGCCGTATTCTCTTGCCGCAAGCGAATAGAGATATGCGAGATATTCTTCGCATTCCCGTTCAAAATCTTCATCGAGTTTTTTCAGGGTGCTTCCCTCCTTTCTGCTTTATTAGTTGCAAAAAAGCATGGCTGATTTGATGTTTTTTAAAAAATATCCGAAATTAAAATTCGGGCACCCGTTTTTTGCGGGTGCCGAATATTTGTTTTGTGAATTATTTCTTGTAGAGCGGACCGTAATTTGCGCAGGCACGATAATCCTTGCCTTCGCTGTCCATACCGAATGCGTTCCATGCGGCGGGACGGAAAATATCCTTCTCGGGAACATTGTGCATGGAAACGGGTATGCGGAGCATCGAGCAGAGTGTGATCAGGTCAGCGCCTATATGACCGTAGGAGATAGCGCCGTGGTTTGCACCCCAGTGATTCATAACCTCATATGCATCCTTGAAGGCACTTCCCTCCTTGCCGTCGCAACGAGGTGTAAACCATGTGCAGGGCCATGTGGGATTTGTGCGCTCCATGAGTATATCGGAAACCTCATCGGGAAGTCTTACAGACCAGCCCTCGGCTATCTGGATAGCAGGACCGAGACCCTTTACGAGATTGAGACGAATCATTGTCATGGGCATTTCGGCTCTTGTGGTAAAATGAGAGGAGAAGCCGCCGCCGCGGAAGTTGTCAAAGCCGGCTTCACACCAAACGGTAGCGTCGGTCATCTTCTTGATATCTTCATCGGTAACTTCCCACCACTTTTTCATTATGGCATTGCCGTTTTCGTCTCTGCATTCGCCGCAGGCATCGAGACAAGCCGCACCGGAATTGAGCAGATGAATGATACCGCCGTTTTCTTTAGCCTTGCCAGTAAACTCGTATCCGGCAACTCTCTTTGTGGCTTCGGGTGACCAGTATGTGCGGACATCGGCAAAAATCTGTGCGCGGTTTGTGAGCAGTCTCATAAAGAGCATGCTGATACCGTTGAGCACATCGTTTTCCGTAGCAAATGTCATAGGCTCGCGTGCGCCTTCAAAGTCAAAGGACGAATTGAGGAGTGCCTCGGGATAGTCGCAGTTCGGCCAGTGGTCTGTCCACTGTCTCTGACCCTGGAAGCCCGCGCATATAGCGTTGTGACCGACTTTTTCTTCTTCAAAGGCATCGGGAAGCTTCTTGTTTCCGCGGATAAGGTCTCTGATGATGATATACATCTTTACAGTAAATTCCCACTGCTTGTCCTTCTGCTCGCGGGAGAAACGAACGAAATCGGGATTGTCATCTCTTCCCTCTTTGCAATGCTCTTTTGTCCATGCGAGAGCGCGCTCATATTCTTCTTTATTATAAATGCCCTCTTCCATGCGACGGAGGATTTCAACCTCGTCTACGGATTCTACGCGCATACCGAGATATTCTTCCATGAAGTTCTGGTCGATAATGGAACCGCCGATACCCATGCACATTGAACCTATCTGGAGATAGCTTTTACCGCGCATTGTAGCAACAGCAAGACCCGCGCGTGCAAAGCGAAGCAGTTTTTCCTTTACATCCTCGGGAATATTTGCAACATCGGAAACATCCTGCACTTCATGACCGTAGATACCGAATGCGGGAAGTCCTTTCTGAGCATGTGTGGCAAGAACGGACGCAAGATATACGGCACCGGGACGCTCTGTGCCGTTGAAGCCCCAGATACCCTTTACCGTTGTGGGATCCATATCCATCGTTTCCGCGCCATAGCACCAGCAAGGTGTAACGGAAAGCGTAACCGCAACATTCTCTCTTTTGAATTTTTCCGCGCATGCGGCAGTTTCGGGAACACGACCGATAGTGGTATCGGCGAGCACAACCTTTACCGGAGTTCCGTCGGAATAGCAAAGATTTTCTTCAAAAAGCTTTTTAGCCGCTTCAGCCATAGCCCAAACCTGAGGCTCGAGACTTTCGCGAAGCTTCATAGGACCGCGACGTCCATCAACAATAGGACGAATACCGATTGCCGGATAAGACATAATAAATACCTCCGAAAATTAAATAATACGGCGACAGCCGCCTTAGCATTACATATTATATCATATTATATTATACAAATCAATCCTATTTTTCGAAGTATTTTAAAAAAGAAAAATTTTTTCATATTTTTTCTTATTTCTATTGACTTTTTCGAAATTTCGTGTATAATAGATATCGCTGTGGTTGCGATGCTTTCCTGAAGCAAATACCGCACCTGAGTTTTGCGAGAGTGGCGGAACTGGTAGACGCGCACGTTTGAGGGGCGTGTGGTTTTTCCATACGGGTTCAAGTCCCGTTTCTCGCACCAAAGCCACTGCTTTGCAGTGGCTTTTTTATTCCCCTACGGACTTAAAATGGTTTCCGTTTCCGTCTCGGATAGATCGCTCCGTGTAAAAATTAACGGTCAAAATTGCATATGCGGGTATGGCGGAATTGGCAGACGCGCTAGATTCAGGTCGCGTCACCTCGGTGACAACTTCTGATTCAGAGAGTGCCCGCCCTCGGAGAGATCGCTCCGTGTAAAAATTAACGGTCAAAATTGCATATGCGGGTATGGCGGAATTGGCAGACGCGCTAGATTCAGGTTCTAGTCGGGGTTCCTCGGTGAAGGTTCAAGTCCTTTTACCCGCACCACAAAAAAGCCTTGAAAACACTGAGTTTTCAAGGCTTTTTTGCTTTTCTCTTTCCGTTGTCACACGGCGGTCGGGGGATGCACCACCTATGGCGGTGCGTCTGCCGATTTTCAGTTCGCGGCGAAGGCTTTCGCAGTAAGTGCGCCGTCTTCGTCGTAAATGTCAAGGTGACTGCTGAAGGCGGCTTTGAGGTCAATATTGATCGACAGCTTTCCGTCGCTCTCGTGAATCACAATATTGTCAACGAGCAACCGCAGGTTGTTGTCGCTGACCGCACCGTCCTTGATGATGCCGTCAAGGATGTCGATACTGCTTTTCATTTCGGCTTTTCGCTTGCGGATGGTGGTATCATAATCACGGATGGCTTCGATTTCCGCTGTCAGACTCTTGATTTCCGCCTCGCATTTTTCAAGCATACCCGTATAAATGTCAGCGTGTTCACGGTCGCGGATACGCTCCAGAAGTATCTGCTCCTGATCGCTTTTCCGCTGTGCAAGCCTGTCGGTCAGGTTTTTAATCCGTTTCTCGGAGGTGTTTTTCTTTGCAAGCCAGCTTTTTACATCGGTTTCAATTGTCCGGTAGTTGGTTTCGGCTTCCTCCTTGATGGCTATCAGTTCATCGTAAATCAGCTTGTCAAGCGTTGACTCGTCAATCCTGTGTGCGGTACAGTTCTCTTTGCCGTAACGGTGGTAGCCGTTGCAGGTGTACTCGTAGCGCACATTGTCCTTCCAAATACGCTTTCGGCAGACAAAGGAGGAACCGCAGTCCCCGCATTTGATCAGCCCTGTATAGCGGTGGTGCGGCGCGTTCTGTCCGGCGCGAACATTGCGCTCCACATTGTCTTTGAGCAAAAACTGTGCCTGCTCCCATATCTCTCTTGATACGATAGCAGGCACAAAGTTTTCATGCCGGTAGTGTTCTTCCTCCGGCAGTTCCTTGCGGATATGATTGATCTTGCTGGTGTAGGATCGGTGGCAGACGAGAGTTCCGCAGTAAAATTCATTTTGCAGAACACGCTTAATTCCCGTGTTCTCCCACAGGAAGCGGTGTGCGATTTCCGGCTTGTTATATCCGAGCTTCTTTCCGAGGAGCTTCTGCTGGTAATAGCCCTGCGACTTGATGCCCTCGGCGTTGAGGATTTTGGCAATCGCCTTGATCCCATAGCCGGAGAGATACAGGTCAAAGATGCGGCGGACAATGGCGGCTTGTTCCTCGATGATGACCACCTCACCGGTGTTCTTGTCTTTGAAATACCCCATCGGCGGGATCAGAACGATACCTTGCTTCTGCTTCTGCTTGTATCCCGCACGGATTTTCTTGGAGATGTCCCGGCAGTACATATCGTTGAAGATTCCCTTGAAGCCGACCATCAACTCGTCATCCTCGTTACTTGTGTCGATGTTTTCCGTCACCGACAGCACACGCACATCGTGTTCCCGCAGGTAGTCAATGAAGAGTGCCGTCTGCGTTTTGTGTCTGCCGAGGCGGGAAAGATCTTTGACGATGACGGCATCAATCGTCTTTTTCTCCACCTCGTCATAGATTTTTTCAATGCCCTCACGGTTGAAGTGCATGCCGCTGACATTGTCGTCAAAGGATTCTCCGATGACGGTGTAACCGTTGTTCTCCGCGTATTCCACCAGAATATTTTTCTGATTGGTCAGCGAATTCAGTTCCTTGTCCTCGTCACGGGACAGGCGGTAATAGAGCCACGCTCTCATAAAAATTCTCCTTTCTTACGCCGACTTTTCTTCGGCGTTCTTTTTGATTTCTTCTTTAGCCGTCAGAATTTCCACGGCAGGGGTGTCATCCGCAAGGTAATCGCGGATCACGGATTTCAGAAACGAATTGAATTGTTTGTCGTTTCCGGTGTACATAAAACACACGCTTTCGATGACCGGTTCTTTTCTTTTTCCGCCCATAAACTCTCCTTTCTTCACAGAATCGGCTGAACCTAAGCGCAATTCCTTGTGATGCTCCCTCGGTGGTAGCACACACAATACCACAACACTTGCCGCAAGTCCAGCTGTTTTTTTCAGAATTAGCAATTCAGACATATAGTTTTGTCATAAATAAAACCCAAAGCCCTGATCTTCCTCCTGTGTGCTGTACGCGGAATATTGAAGCAGTGCTTTGGGTTCAACCTTGATGCCGAGCATTTCCAGCTCCATGACGGTCAGCTTATCGATTTGATAATCTTCGACAGGAGGAGTGAAGCGCCCTTCATACGGCATGGTTTCGAGCAGACTTTTCAGCAGCGAAAACAAACCTTCGCCCACCGTGTAACCGTGTTTCGGATGCAGGCGGTTTTCAAACTGCTGATACTGCACAGCAAGTCCCGACTCACAGCCGCCGAGGAGAAAACAAATCTCCAGATTTTTTCGCAGGAGCTACTCGGCAAAGAGCTTGTTGTCACGGCATTTATGACCGTCCGGTGTGGTGAAGGTAATATACTTGTGTCCCTCCTGCCAGTCCACCTTGTAGCCGTGCATCTCCATCTCGTAGATAAAATCTTCTTTGCAGGAGGTGCGGCAGGCAACGGAATATGCCTTGCGGCGCAGCAGGTCTTTCCACTTCGGCATCGAACCGAACGAAGATTTTGCTTCGGTTTCAGACAGCCCATACTCACGGCAGAGCTGATTGGAATACTCCTTGACACGGGCAAGGTCATCGGCAGTCTGATGAAACTTCTTTCCGTTTTCCATATTCACCGAGTTCATAACAAGGTGATTGTGCAGATGATCGCGGTCACAATGGGTGGCAACGACAATCTGATAGCCGGGAAAGTATCCGGCAAAGCGCAGACCGATTTCGTGTGCGGTTTCGGGAGTCAGCTTGTCCTCGGGGCTGAACGATTGGACAATGTGGTAATATTGTCTGCCGTCGGTTTTCCCGAATTTGTTTTTTACAAAGCGGAATTCGTCAAGTGCGGACTCGGGCGTGCAATGGATTCCCGAAACCAATATGCCGTTCTCGGTCTTGCTTTCGTTCATGACATAGGGAAAAATGTTGTTCATCGGGCATCCCGAAGCAATGAATTTAACGATTGCCATACTTTTTGCACCTCCTGTTTGGTTTCTCCGAGGTCAACCGCCCGTACAAATCCTGCGTTGACGGCACGGGTAAGCTGATTGAGATTGTTGCCGATGCACCGAAGCTCGTGCGCAATTTCATCGGCTCCGTCGATGTTAACGATCTCTTTTTTGAAAATACAGTCGCGGACAAAGTCACTGATGCGCCTGTAATGACCGTAGGAATGTTCCTCGATCCAAACTTTTTCTTCCGGTGTGACACGGAAAGAAAGAATGATATTTTTGTTTTCTTCTTTCACTGAAAGACTCCTTTCGTAAATAATTGATAGGGGTATGGGCATAGCCCGACGCCTTTGGCGCCGCCGGAATCGGCTGGCGTCATACAAAGGCGAAACTCGCAATAATCTGCAGCAATTTGAAAGTCTCATGCAGGGACGCAAGGGTCGCAAGGGACGAAAGATATGAGGGCAGAAGAAGTTGAGGCACTTGGTTCACTTGAGGCACTCTCTGTCGGTTGCGTAGTTTCAAGCGTTATGCTCCTTTCATGATTTTCGCACACAAGCGCTTGTGTGCGGTTTTGTTTGTTGGCGGTACAAAGGGTCCCGCATGAATGTTATCCTCGCCACACGAGGCGAATTCGGCGGTGTTACGCTGTTATATTCTGCATGATGCTCATCTCCTTTCGCTCCGCATATGGGAGCAGTTTTTATAATTACAAGGCAAAAGAAAAAGACCCGCTCCGAATCGGCACGGATCAAAAATCTGAAATGCGGATCTCAAAAGAATTCCGATGTTGTCGCCGCAATTGCGGCGGGAGTAGCATATTATAATGCTCCTCCATTGATACCCCAAGGTCAGAAACGCAAAATGTTCCTGACAGCAAAAAAAATTTGAAAATATTTTTTGACACAGAAAAAACCACCCGACTTTTTACGGTCGGGTGGCGGTGCGTGTTTATTATAAATCAAACTTGAAAATACACTTTTCTGTATCACCATAGTTAACTCTCATATCGCTATTCTCAGGAAGCTCCGCGATTTCCAACAATTCGCCTTTCAGATATTCAAGGGTTTTCCTGGACAGAATATTGTCTGGATTGCAGGTGATATACAAATAACTCATATTATGCTTTTTTGCCAGTAAAAAAAGCAATTTACAGGCTTTCGCGGCATAATGATGCCCCCTGTATTTCTCATATACGCTATATCCGATATGCCCCACGTAGTAAAGGCTGTCATTATATCCGATCCTTAGCGCACAACGCCCCATAACAGTTCCTTGACGGTCGCAGATCAAAAAATGATATGCCGGCACCCAATTCTTAACCGGATCAGCTTCAGTCGTTTTTTCCAAAATCAGTTTGATTTCATCGCTTTCCAAAAAATTCGTATCCAAAAACACAACAACCTCCGTAAATCCCGATTTGTCGGTATCTTACCCTTGTTTTATATATATTTCAAACTGCTCCCGCATAGCTTGCAGGCGTTTGGTCAAGGTGCTGTGTGTTTTATAACCGAGCGCCTCCGCAATTTCTTTCTGCGTTTTACCGTTTTCCCGCATGATGAAAATCGCACGGTCATCCTCCGGCAGTGTGGAAGAAATCCGTTTCGCAGTTCCGAATAGGCTTCTTCCGTGCTTTCGGCGGGAGAAAAGAAATCGGAGGCATTTTCAACAGCATCTCTGTCGGTTGCCATCACTTCTTCAAGTGACAATGCCGCACCGAGCTGCGTATTGGAATGCGTCCATCTTTTCAGAAAATTGATTTTGTCGTGATTTTCGCACACGGAATCGTTGAAATCCTCGTGCGCCGTGAGCTTTGTATCCCCCTTATGGAGTGCCGCAAAGATTTCCGGTGTTTTCTGTGCCGTCATCAGTGCGTTGATCATCTCTTCCATGAAAAGCCCGGCAAGTTTGTCCACAACATCTTCGATTTCTTCGTCGGTCAATTCTTCGGGCGTTTTTCCGTGCGCCTTTGCACAGGCTTTGAATCCGGCTTCGAGCGGCTCCTGCAAGTCGGAAAAGAATTTGTCAATGGAAGCTTTGAATTGTTTCTCATTGCCCATAATTTCGGCAACCATATCCGCAATGTACGCCGCGTCGCCTTCTTTCAGACAGCTTGGCGGATAGTTTTTCGAGAAATTTCTCATCGAGCGCTTGTTACCCGTTTCGGGAAGGAGCTTCAGCCATGACTGTGCAAAAAACTTTTTCGCCTTGCCATAAATCCGAAGTTGTGCGGGCGTATATTTTTTGTCATCAAAGGCAGGGATGTTTCCGGTAAAATCGTGTGTTTCATAATATGCCTGAAGCGCATCCCGCGTCTTTTTGTCGTATGGCATGGCAAGTCCTCCGTGGAGATTATTCTTTCTGAATTAATTATACCATTTTTTCGGCTGTTTTTCAAGTCGTAATACTTGCAATGCTCATGGTTTTATGTTATACTGTATGCAGATGCGTCGGTACGGTCAGATTGACTTGTCACCGAGGCGTAGCAACCATCAGGTTCTAGTCGGGGTTCCTCGGTGAAGGTTCAAGTCCTTTTACCCGCACCACAAAAAGCCTTGAAAACGCTGAGTTTTCAAGGCTTTTTGCTTTTTCTTTTCCGTTGTCACACGGCGGTCGGGGGGATGCACCACCTATGGCGGTGCGTCTGCCGATTTTCAGTTCGCTTTTATACGCTATCAGGCAATATCACGCTCAATCCAATGATTACTTGGATTTGAAACAATGAATTGATAATTGTTTTTTTGAAAAATTTGTGTTATTCTATAATCACACCGGTGAAATAAAATTTGGAGGTGCTTTTATGCAACTTAATCTGGGACAGAAAATACGCGAGCTTCGCCAGCGGGACGGACGTACACAGGAAACACTTGCAGAGGCAATCGGTGTGACGTCACAGGCGGTTTCACGATGGGAAGCAAACGGCGGGTACCCCGACATGGAAATGATTCCGTCCATTGCTCATTATTTCGGCGTTTCGATAGACGAACTTTTCGGTTACAACAATGAGCGTTCACAAAAAATCAACATGTTGGTTGAGAAAATCGAAAATATGAATTTTCAAAATAACGGAGTGGATATTAACATCGGCGAATGTATTTCATTTGCAAGGAACGCCTTGATCGAATTCCCGGGAAACGAAAAAATCATGCTTTGCCTCGCCTCGGCATTGTATAATGCCGGATATGTGCGTTACGGAGAACGCCATTTAACGGACGAAGAAGGATACGATATTCTGGATACCGAAAGGCATCGGACTTATTCGGAGTGGAAAGAGGCAATATCGCTTTATGAGAAATTGCTGAAAACCATGGAGGATGGAGCGCCGCGTCACCGTGTAATCCGCGAACTTACACAGTTGTATCTGAATATCGGAGAACAGGCAAAGGCACTTGCCGTGATTGAGACCGCTCCGGATATTTACGGCTCAAGAGAAATCCTGAAAGCAAAGGCAACAGACGGAAAAGAGCGCGCAAAAGCATATGGAGAGGCTCTGCTGAAAACAGTCATGACATGTTCCGAGCTTATGGTAAGCGGCGTCTTTGCTTTCGGAAAGAATATGTCTCCTGCCGATAAGGCACAAAGCCTGCGCGGAGCCATTGCGATTTTCGGCAATGTCTGCACCGACGGAAACTACGGAATATACCATCCTTACATTGCAAGAATCTATACGTTGCTTTCGGTGTATCTATGGTTGGACGGCAAAAAAGACGATGCGTTTGAAGCATTGGATTGTGCTCTTACGCAATTCAGATATTTTGAGGAATCCTGCGCGAAAGGCGCGCGTTGCTATACCGCGCCCCTAGTACGCCTGATTCAACCGGATGCGACAATTGACGTTTCCCACCCACCTATATCGTATGCAAGTCTTGTCGAAGACTGGCCATGGTGGTGCGTACCCGAGGCTTCAAACGTAAAGTCTGAAATACAGGCGGACCCCCGTTGGCATGAATGGGTAGCGAAAACGCGGGCATGTGACCAAAAGAACTGAACGCGGCTGCCCTGTATGGACAAATTGACTTGTCACCGAGGTGTCGCAACCATCAGGTTCTAGTCGGGGTTCCTCGGTGAAGGTTCAAGTCCTTTTACCCGCACCACAAAAAAGCCTTGAAAACACTGAGTTTTCAAGGCTTTTTTGCTTTTCTCTTTCCGTTGTCACACGGTGGTCGGGGGATTCACCACCTAAGTATTCTGGTTCACTTCCAAAATGCTGATATGGCGGAGGGTTTGTAATTTCTTTCATTGACGAACTTAATTTCGCTTTTGACCATCCTCGCCGTGAATTCGTGCGTTCATTTTCTTTATGCGCCTCTTCCAAAGCAGATACTGTGAAATCCAAACCGCCGCAAAAATCATCACGAAGATTCCCACATAAGAAAGAACACCGGTAATTGAGTGCTTCATCCAATTAGCAAAATAAGCAATCGGTAGCATGACCACGCTGATAATCAAAAAGTATACGCCGCTTTGCTTTGCAAGGCTCCATGAATCAATTTCCCAGATCACGGATGCCATCGCAAATCCCACACCAAGGATGGCGCAAAGGATTGTCTGCAAAATAACCGCATTCAATTCGTTCCCCGTCGTTTGGATCAGTTCCGGCGTGACAGGGTAAAAAGAGCCGTCTCCGATGCAGATGGAGATCAGCAGCGTAATTACAAACCCTATGGCAATTCCGACGGGCAGTCCGAACAGTCCGCGCAAAATAATTTTCTTTTTCATTTTTACCACCTCATAATCCCAATAATTGTTTGATTTTAGCAACATACCGTCTGGAAACATAAGTAACCGTTCCGTTTGAGAGAGAAACGCATATAGTTCCCGTAAAGCTCAGATCGAAACCCCTGACTTTTTTCAGGTTAATAATCTCGCTGTTTGATATGCGCACGAAGGATGAGTTTGCAAGACGTTGCTCCGCTTCGTACAGCCGCAGGCGGAGAAGAAATGCGCCGTTTTTCGTTTCGGCATAGACCTTGCCGCCCGAAGCATAGATTCTATCAATCTCGTTTGGCTCCAGTACGGTCACATGCTCATCCCGAAACCCCGCAAGCACCTCCGATGGCTCCACCGAAAGCTTCTTTATAATTTCGTTATGCTGTCAGAGGGCTATAATGACGAACAGCGGACAATTCAGGAAGAGATTCCACGGCTGAGAAAGGCGATTGAAGATCTCAAGGCTTCTGCTGCTAACGTAGACCGCTTCCTTGATATAGCTCGCAAGTACACGGATATGAAGGAACTCACACCCGAAATCCTGCGAACGTTCATCAGCAAGATCGTTATCCACGAGCGAAACCGAAAGCACGTCAAGGATGCCGAACAGGATATTGATATCTACTTTGCCCACATCGGTAACCTAAACCGCTTCTGCACCGAGGGACAAGCTTCCCCAACCGAAATAACCGCTTAAACCCAAGCAACAGAAAAGGACAGACGACCTTAAATCGTCTGTCCTCATCCGAGAAGCACGCCTTATGCTCTAACATCCTTATGAGAAGGAGCGTATAGTGAATGATTTTTGGGGGCTAACCTTAACCGGTTAGCCTCTTTTCTGTGTGTCAATTAAATTTACAGACCGATTTTCTTGTGTTGTAAAATGAATATAGTACCGCAAAAGAGGGGGTACTGTCAAGTATTTTTCGCAAATTCGTCTCTGAGAAAATGAAGTAGTGCGCCGGTAGTCCGGCGATGGAGCGGCTCAATTTAATGAAATACTAATTTTAGTCAATTGTAAAACTGCGTTTTACAATTGAGAACCGCGCGGCGGGGATACGCACGCTTATCGCCGCCTGCCAAAATCGGAGATTTTGGCGGCTCCCCTCGGCGTGCGGACTCGCTTTGCTCGTCTCGGCGGTGTTTTTTCGGCGGCGAAGCCACCGAAAAAACGGATTTCATTTGAAATCGCTGACTTTTACAATCGGCTAAAATACTAATTTTGCAAGGAGGATTTATCTATGACTATCAACGAAATGAGAACCAAAAGAGCAAAAGCATGGGATGCCGCAAAGGCATTCTTGGATTCGCACACCAACGCAAACGGGATGCTCTCCCCGGAGGACGATGCCGTTTACACCAAAATGGAGAATGAAATTGCAGATTACTCAAAGGAAATCGCAAGGCTTGAACGCAGAGAGGCGCTGGACGCTGAACTTAATATGCCCACAAGCAAGCGTATCACCGAAAAGCCGGACGTACCGAAACCCGAGAACGAAAAAACGGGCAAAGCGTCCGATACATACAAAAAAGCCTTCTGGAATCAGCTCCGTTCAAAAATGGGTGTAACCACACCAGAGCTTCGCAATGCACTCCAGGAAGGCACAGACTCCGAAGGCGGATATCTTGTGCCGGACTTGATTTTGCATACTATGAGAGCGAAACGGTCGATTGTGATGATATGGTCGCTAAGGATTTAATTGATGCCGGATATGCCAAAGAGGTGAAACCGACAAAAACAAAGGCGGGTGCTAAAACCAATGCTGACGCTTGATTATGTAAAGGAGTTTCTTAGAATTGACCATAACGAGGAGGGCGGATGCATTTCCCTGTCTTATTATGGTGAATTTTCCGTCATTCCACTTGAACATGACAACAATTCGGAAATTAATATTTTTGGGGATATATTCAACAATTTCTGCCGAAATTATTTATTTATAATAGGATAAAGCTGAATCGTATTTCCGCCGTCAACAACCAATTCCGCTCCTGTGGTGTTTCTCGCATGAACTGCAAAATACCACACAGCATCGGCTATATCCTCGCCTACCGCAACATCACCCAAGGGTGTAAATCTTGATGGTACATTTGCATAAAATTCAGGATTCTTATCCCACCTGTCGGTTTTAATCATTCCCGGAAGAACAGCGTTTACGCGTATGTTGTACTTGCCGAAATCAAGTGCCATTGCACGCATCATGCCGAGCTGACCGCTTTTTGATGCGGAATATGCTATTCTGTCGGGTATTGCTCTGTATGCTGTGTTGGAATTTATAAATATGATGTTTCCTCCGCCGTTTTCCTTCATTCGTCTTACAGCGTGTTCGCACATACAGTAATTCCACACCATATTTGTGTTTATTACACGCATAAAATCCGTAATCGGGTTCTCAAGTGCCTTAATGCCCAGTCCCTGATCGGCGGCATTGAGAACAAGTGTATCTATCAATATGCCTTTACTGTCAAGATACGAAAACATTTCCGAAATCGCCTTTTCGTCAACGGTTTTTTCGTCTAAAAGGGAATCTATAGCATAGCCTGTAATATTCACATCCGGGAATTTCTCTTTATATTTTTCTTCCGCTTCTCGCACTTTTTCGAGGCTTCTCCCGGTAAATACAATTTCCCATCCCTCAGATGCGAATTTTTCCGTTATTGCCACCCCTGTATTTATACAGGCACCCGTTATTAATACCGTTTTCATCTTTGTAAGCCCTCCTCCTTATGTGATTTGTCTATATCATAAAGCTGCCGAAGGTCAGAATTAGAGGCGTATCCTTAATAGGCAGCTCCTTTATTACATACACACCATCGCCTTTATCCTCAATCATTTCCTCCGGAATTTCATAAACAGAACCGTCCATAATGTCAATAAGCTTTATGTCTTTATATTCCGTATAAAATTCAACCGTTATTGAAGAATTATACGGTGGCTTTTACATAGTTAATCCATGCCTGCTTTTCTTCCTCGGAAAATATCGGTGGGCAACCCACAGCACCGAATACTTCCTTTGCCTGTTCGGTGTAAAGACTGTTTCCGTAGCATAAACACATCCATGGCTCAATGCCACGATTTACAAAATTGTCCACAATCGTATCGAGCCACTCAAAATCATATACACCCTTTTGTTTTTCCGTTCTTTGCCAACCGGACTGAAGTCTTACCTTCTTAACTCCGCAGTCGGCAACCTTGTCATATGCCTTTTCCGGATCGAACACATCCCGGTCAAGCTTTTCAAAACCCAGACTTATTTTTGAATGTTTTATCTCGCTTGATTTTTTTGGTATGATTTTTCCGATTTTCTTTAACTGTTCCATGTATCTTACCTTACCTTATCAAATACTCTCACAAAATCAACGATAAAAGCATCATCAACAAAGTCGCCGCTTATAATATTGGGAACTGACTTGCGGTATCCCTGAACCTCTGTTGTAAGCAAAATAAACTGTGGAACATGAGAAACATGTTTATCAGCTCTTGATACTTCTTTACCATCGCAGTAAAAGGTATAGCCCTCCGGCTGCCAGTTCATCCCGAAATAATGCCATCCGTCTTCTGTATCATTCAAGTCGTAGCTCACTCTTCCTTCTTCTCTGAATTGCTTGCCGTAACCACCCATTATATTTCCGGTTGTAGCTTTCCCAACATGAAAACATTCCATAATGTCAGACTCTATTCCGCACCATTCAGGTTCAAATCTTGCTCCTATTGTCGGCGATTGTGTCCAAAATGCACTCCACATTGTTTCGGGATCTTTTTGAAATTTACATCTACACTCATAATATCCGTAACGATGTACAAATTTAGGCTCCTCCAAAATTCCAAGAGGCCATATTTCATCCTGTCCCCAAGGATTATCCGTACCGCTTTTAGGCACATCAAACGAGTTTGAGCCTGTCTGCAATTGCGGTGAAACATAACATCCGTTTCTTTCGGTTCTGTGCAATTCTATGTGGCTTTTTCCATCAAGAACAATCCCCTGGTCTGTGTAGGCATCAAAAGGCTTTCCCCAAAAATTAAGTCTGAAATCCCATTTGCTTCTGTCAAGCTCCGTTCCGTCAAATTCATCTGCCCATACCAATTTCCATTCACCCTGAGGCAAAAAACTCGGTTCGTGACCGTTTACTTCAAATTTCTTCATAATCTTTTTCTTCTTTCTTAAAAATAAAATTCTGTCTTTGCAGGTCTTATATCAGTCAGTGCCCCCGTATAATGCCTTAAGGTGTGCGACTGATACGGATGTTTTAAACATTCATCTTCATTTATTTCAATTCCCAGTCCCGGCTTGTCGGGGATTGTAATATATCCATCCTTGTACTCCAGTGACTCATTTGTCACAGCTTTTCTCCATTCCACATCGGAATACATGATTTCCAAAATCTCGAAATTAGGACAAGTCGCCGCTAACTGCAATGTCGCCGCATTCGCAACAGGGCCCGACGGATTGTGCGGTGCAAACGGAATATATCTGCACTCTGCCTCCGCCGCAATTTTCTTCAGCTCCATTATTCCGCCGGCGTGTGAAATATCCGGCTGTATGTAATCTGCCGCCATGAGATCAAACATTCGCTTATAGTCCCATCGCGTGTAAAGCCGCTCTCCGGCAGAAATTGCAACGGGAGATTTGTCCCTTACAGCCTTTAATGCGTCAAGATTATCAGGCGGAACGGGCTCTTCAAAAAACATCGGCTTGAACTGCTCCAGCTCCTTTGCAATTTTTATGCCCGTTGGAATGTTAAATCGTCCATGTCCCTCAATAAGTAAATCCACTTCATCTCCTACCGCCTCACGCACTGACGCAACGCATCTGAGTGCCTTATCAAGCTCTTTATTTGATATGTTAAGATAATTTTTTCCGAATGGGTCCCATTTCATTGCAGTTACACCACGTTCAACCGCAATTTTTGCCTTTTCGCCGAATTCCTCCGGCTCCTTTGCACCCGCAAACCATCCGTTTACATATATTCTCACCTTATCATTTACTCTGCCGCCGAGCAGCTGATATACGGGAACATTAAGTCTTTTGCCGAGAATATCCCATAATGCCATCTCCACCGCCGACAGTGCCGACATCAGCACTGCTCCGCCGCGCCAATATGCGTCACGGTATATATCATGCCAGTGTTTTTCAATAGCAAGCGGATTTTTGCCTACAAGATATTCCTTAATATGCTCAACAGCACCTATCAGTGCTTTTTCCTTATATTCGAGAGTGGCTTCTCCCACCCCGTCAATTCCTTCGTCGGTATATACCTTGACAAATACCCAGTTGGTTCGGAAGCAATCTACCGCAAAGGTTTTTACATCTGTAACTTTCAACCTTCATCCCCCTTAACTATTTAGAAAAATTAGTATTATTAAAAACTATATTCTCAATATTATCAAAAATAGGAACGCCGTGGCTTCTATCCCAGTCCGCAGCACCATGTTGTCTGAAATTAGGAAGTTCTTCATCGGAAAGACATTCAAACCGGCAGTCATTAAAGTAAATATTGCGGATTTTATTATCCTTTCTGCCGCAAAGATAAGGAAATTCCAATCCGCTTGCGACAACCTTTGAAAAATAAATATTCCTTATCGCTTCGCATCTTGTACCGTCGGTCTGTCCGATATATATTTTTATCGGTCTGCCATAGATTTTGTCCATAACAATATTGTTGAACAAGAGATTTTCTATCAAAGTATCCTCTCTTCCTCTGTCGGGTACCTTTGAAAAATCCGGAAGAACAATAGAAATTCCGATGACCGTATCGGTCATGACCAAATTAGAAAATGTGCAGTTTTTTATAACTCCGTCGCTTATCCAACCTATTCTTATACCACCGGAATAACTCGTTAAATTGCAATTTGTAACGGTCACCTTTTCACAGACCTTGTTTTCCGCAAGAGATCGGTTATTCGCTCTGACAACAATACAGTCGTCGCCCGTCACTATATCGCAGTTTGATACAGTTACATTTCTGCTTGAATTTATATGTATTCCGTCATTATTTGGGTATCTTACCTCGGCTAAAATCTTGCATTTATCAAATACTACATAGTCACAGTCATGTATCCAATATGACCACCCCGAAGGCTGATTAAGCATTGTAATATCCTCTATTTTAATATTACGGCAGCCCGCAAAGAAGACAACTCTCGGCGGAGTGGGTGCGTCGATTCTCTCAAATCGCCAACCGGTCCATTCCCCCTGCTTCTCTCTTACAAATCTTGTTCCGTTACAGTCAATTTTCCCCATTCCTGTTATGGAGATATTTTCACATTCCTCCGCGAAAATCATTGAGGCATTACGGGTTCTCGGCAAATTTTCACTGATTACATGCTTAAGGTTTTGCTTTTCGGGGTAGTCCCCGCAATTCGGCGAGCCCAACAAAACGGCGTTCTGCTCGATATGTAAATTAACATTGCTTCGCAATACTATGGAGCCGGTCATATATGTACCGTCCTCCAAAAGCACAGTGCCGCCGTTTTTCGAGGCGCAGTCATCTATTGCTTTTTGAATGGCTGCGGTATTCAATGTTTTTCCGTCACCCACAGCGCCGTAATTTCTGACATCGTAAATCATAGCTTTATCTCCTCATAAATATTTGCGATTATTTTATTCTCACAGTCAAATTCATCTGCTGTAATTTCATCAAACATACCTATGTGCATCGGTACTGTCATTTCGGCGTTTATACGCTTAGCGAATCTTGCGGCGTCTGTCATATTCATATTGTTGCCGACACCGTTGACCGGCAGAAATACCGCATATATGTCATTTGGAATGTCGCCGAAAATCTCCTCATTATACAGAGTATCACCTGTGACATAATATTTTTTATCACCATCGTCAATTATCACTCCGATTGCTGATATGTCGCTGTGTTCGGCCTTTACCGCAGTGAATTTTATTCCGTTTTCCGTCCATACCGTATGTATGTTAAACTGAATATAATTATTGCCGCCTCCGATTTTTCTGACCTCCTGCCATACCGAAGCAGGCGAAAGAACAACTATATTCGTATCAGCGGAAATAAAACGGCAGACGGTTTCAGGATCATAGTGGTCAAGATGATTATGCGTAAAAATCATAACATCCGGTTTTATTTCAAACAAAGACTCATCTACCGCCTGTCGTCTGAACGATGCCGGATTGATTTTCTCTACGCTGTCCGACAGATACGGATCTATCATGATTTTAAAACCGTTCTTAATAAAAAGCAGTCCCGCTTGCCCAAGCCAGATTATTTTCATAAAACT
>ENA-UERK01000427-UERK01000427.1-human-gut-metagenome-genome-assembly--contig:-NODE-427-length-37079-cov-21.745662_pt1 | contig 37079 bp, 39 predicted proteins | sample MGYA00242957_ERZ507957 | MGnify/ENA primary metagenome ERZ507957 (study PRJEB26167, sample SAMN06115538) | human gut metagenome | host: Homo sapiens | place: China:Heilongjiang | collected 2015-11-06...
CGGCACAGCGTATATACGACCTCGAAAAGAGCCGCCGCACGGAGTTCTATGTGGAGTTCGGACCTCTTGTCAACTTCTATCCGGCTGAGGAATATCATCAGGATTATCTGAAGAAGCATCCGAACGGCTACTGCCATATACCGCGCGAGGAGATAGAGCTGTTTTCAAAATTGAAAATCGATCCGGGCGATTACAGAAAGCCCGCCTCCGAAGCTATTCGTGACAAGCTCACGGCGGAGCAATACCGCATCACACAGGAAAACGGCACGGAGCGCCCATTCCGAAATGAGTTTTGGAATAAGTTTGAAAAAGGTATCTATGTGGATGTGGTGACAGGCGAGCCGCTGTTTTCCTCAACAGACAAATTTGAAAGCGGGTGCGGTTGGCCTGCGTTTTCGAAGCCCATAGAGGCGCCCGCCGTAATTGAGCGGCAGGACAACAGCCACGGAATGCGCCGCACCGAAGTACGCAGTCGCGCCGGAGATTCACACCTCGGTCATGTATTCGAGGGCGACCCCGATTCGCCAAACGGCGTGCGCTACTGCATCAACAGTGCCGCACTGCGCTTTATCCCATATGAAAAAATGGAAGCTGAGGGCTACGGCTATCTGCTACCCATCTTTGATTGACAGTAAAGGAGTAGTATATGGAATTTGTCATTACTTTTCTTGAAGGCTTTATATCATTTATCTCTCCCTGCATGCTTCCGCTCTTGCCGCTTTACGTTTCGTATTTTGCAGGCGGCGCGGACAAAAAGCACAAGGTGTTTTTCAGGGCACTCAGTTTTGTGCTCGGCTTCACCGTCGTATTCAGCCTGCTGGGACTGTTCGCCGGAACGCTCGGCGCATTTCTCAAAGAATACAAAACCGCAGTAAATATTGTCGGCGGACTGCTGATAATTATTTTCGGTCTCTCATATCTCGAAGTCATTAAGCTTCCCTTTTTCAAAGGAATGCAAAGCGGGCGGACAGCAAATACCGTCGTATCGGCGTTTCTTTTCGGCGTGATTTATTCGGTCAGCCTGACGCCGTGCATCGGTGCCTTTCTCGGCTCGGCTCTCACTCTCGCCGGTGCATCAGGCACGGCAGTCAAGGGCGTACTGCTCCTTGTGACATATTCAATTGGGCTCGGTGTTCCCTTCCTCATTTCGGCACTGCTTATTGAAAAGCTTAACACGGCATTTACCTTCATCAAGAAGCACTACCGTGTAATAAACATCGTCTGCGGCAGCTTTCTGATACTTGTCGGAATTCTGATGGCATGCGGACTGATGGACAGACTGATGTCGGTATTTTCATAATCCAAGGAGGACAAAATAATGAAAAAAACAGCATTTGCAATACTTGCGGCTTTTCTCGTGATACTGTTTGTCGGCGCTATAGTGCTGTACGGACAGCTGTCAAAGAAATACACGCCGCCTTTTGAACTGCCGACAACCGCAGAGAAAACATCCGCAACAACATCCGATACGGTTGCCTCTGCAAATGAAACAAAGGCATCGGAAACGGAAATGACCACACAGCCATATTCCGCAACAGATATAATACCGGCGCAAACAACCTCGTCGGATTCAACCGAAACAGCACAGACAACGCCTCAAAAAACAACCGCGGTGGGAACAACCGTACCTGAGCCGGTGAAAAATACCGCGCCGGATTTCGCAGTACTCGACGGAAACGGAAATACCGTCCGTCTTTCCGATAAATTCGGTAAGCCTGTCGTCATAAACTTCTGGGCAACCTGGTGTCCTCCCTGCAAGCAGGAGCTACCCGACTTTGACAAGCTCTGCAAGGAATACGGAGACAGGGTGGTATTCATGATGGTCAATCTGACAGACGGATACCGCGATACTGTTGATGGTACAAAGCGATTTGTTTCAGGCAAGGGCTACACATTCCCCGTGTATTTTGATACAAAGGACAATGCCGCAAGCGCATACAATGTCTCATCTATCCCGCAGACTACATTTATCGACGCAAACGGAAATATATATACTACACGCATAGGAGCAATGAACGAGGCGACACTCAGGATATATCTGAACGCATTGCTCGGGAACTAAAACCGCATTTCACCTCGCGATATTTTCGGAAAGCCCGGAAAATCGCGAGGTCGTTCCGTTTTCCGGCATCGAAACTATTGACAGTAAGCGAATTTTCCGATATAATATTTATGGGAACATATCCTGATAATATGAAAGAGAGGAACAAAAAAATGGACACAAAAAACAAATATTCCGGCACGAAGACCGAGAAAAATCTGATGGCGGCTTTCTCCGGAGAATCGCAGGCGAGAAACAAGTATACCTATTTCGCATCAGTTGCAAAAAAACAGGGTTTTGAACAGATTGCCGCTCTCTTTCTCAAAACAGCAGACAATGAAAAGGAGCATGCAAAGCTTTGGCTCAAGGAGCTTTGCGGCATAGGCGATACCGCGGAAAACCTTGCTGCCGCCGCAGACGGTGAAAACTATGAATGGACGGATATGTATGAAGGCTTTGCCAAAACCGCCGAGGAGGAGGGCTTTGCCGGACTTGCGGCAAAATTCCGCCTCGTAGCCGCAATCGAAAAGCACCACGAAGAGCGTTACCGCGCACTGCTTCGCAATGTGGAAGCCGCCGAGGTTTTCGCCAAAAGCGAAGTAAAAGTATGGGAATGCCGCAACTGCGGACATATAGCAGTCGGAGTAAGTGCCCCGGAGGTATGCCCGACATGTAACCATCCGCAGAGCTATTTTGAGCTTCACGCGGAAAATTATTGAGCACACAAAAATTCTTTTTCTTGCATCACTATCGGAGAAAAACGATACAGATACCTCACGCAGATGAATTATAAAAACACAAGGAGGTTGCCAAGATGAGAAAACATTTCAGCCATTGCCTGCTCTGCGGGCGTGTAATTCCCGAAGGAAACATGTATTGCGAGCTCTGCCGCGGAAATGCGGAAAGCAGTCCGCTTGATCCCGACAGAATCTATGATCCGGAAACCGATCCGCTGCCGCACCATGAATTTCCGGAAACCGATCAACAGCCGCCCTCCAAGAGACAGACCGGAAAGGTCACACCCAAGGGCAACGTATAAGCAAGGAGGCATTTATGAAACTGACTTTTCTCGGCGCAGCCCATGAAGTTACAGGCTCATGTACACTGCTTGAGGCATGCGGTAAAAAAATACTGATAGACTGCGGTATGGAGCAGGGTCCCGACATCTATGAAAACGATGAGCTTCCCATTCCGCCCGGCTCCGTGGATTTCGTTTTTCTGACACACGCTCATATTGACCACTCCGGAAAACTGCCCTTGCTTTTAAAGAACGGCTTTTGCGGAGAAGTATATTCCACCTCGGCAACGCATCGACTCTGCGCGATTATGCTCGCAGATGCGGCACATATTCAGGAGTCGGAAGCGGAATGGAAAAACCGGAAAGCTCAACGCTCCGGTGAAGAGGGATACACTCCGATGTATACGCTTGAAGATGTTGAAGCACTGATGCAGCATTTTCGGACAACCGATTACGGAAATCAAATAACGCCATGTGCCGGAATTTCCGCTGTCTTCTTCGATGCGGGGCACCTGCTTGGCTCGGCAAGCATTCAAATTACAATAACGGAAAACACAGACACGCACACTATAGTTTTTTCCGGAGATGTAGGTACACCGAACCGCCCTCTCCTGCGTAACCCGCACGCACCGGATAAGGCAGATACTCTGATTATAGAGTCCACCTACGGCGATCGCCCCCGCCCAAAGCAACCGAAGGATCTTGAGCTCAGACTGGCAGCAATCATTGATTCCACTCTGAGCGGCGGAGGCAATGTGGTAATTCCCTCATTTGCCGTAGGGCGCACTCAGGAGCTCTTGTATATGCTTCGCCGAATCAAGGAACAGAAGCTTATACCAAACGATTTCCCTGTCTATCTGGACAGTCCGCTTGCGATTGAGGCGACAAATATATATAAAGAAACACTGCATGAATATTTTGACGATGAGACCGACGCACTGCTGGCAAAAGGCATCAATCCAATCGGATTTTCCGGCCTTTATCTGACAGAGACAAGTGATGCCTCCAAACTGATCAATTCCGACCCGACGCCGAAGGTCATCATCTCGGCTTCGGGAATGTGCGAAGCCGGACGTATCCGGCATCACTTGAAGCACAATCTCTGGCGACCGGAATGTACTGTGCTTTTTGTGGGCTATCAGGTAGAGGGAACGCTCGGCAGACGCCTTTTGGACGGGGTTAAATATGTAAACCTGTTTGGCGAGGATGTCAGAGTAGCGGCAAGCATTCAGACGCTCGAGGGAATTTCCGCACATGCCGATGTAAATCAGCTGATTGACTGGATATCCTCTATAAAGAAGCTGCCGGAAAAAATCTATGTCAACCACGGCGCGGACAGCGTCTGTGACGTATTTGCCGCCACTGTCACCGAAAGACTCGGAATTGAGGCTTCGGCGCCCTATAGCGGAGACTCTTTTGATCCGGTAAGCGGCGCTCAGTTGGCAGTCGGCAGTCGCAAAAAAGCCTCTCACGGCAATTATCTGAGAAAGCACCGCTCATCAGCCGTATGGACTAAGCTTCATTCCGCCGGAATGCGTCTGATCGGGATTATTGAGCGTAGCAGGAATTGCAACAGCAAGGATCTTGCCGCTCTCACAAGCCGTATCAATGCCATATGCGACAAGCAGGAAAAAGAAATCAAAAGATCCCGCAATTGATGCTCGCGCGAATATGACAAGAGACAGCTTTTAAACAGTATCTGCTTTTTGAAAACAAAAATACGGCAGGCTTTGAGCCTGCCGTATTTTTATTATGAATTATGCGAAAAATCTGCCGTTGATTTTTCGCGGAGACCTTGCTTTTTCAGTGCACTGTCGTGCGGATATAGAAGATGCCCTTGCTGGTCCGGGAGTCCTCATACATGGTTGATATTTTTACCATTACCTTGGTTTCCTCGCCGGAACGAAGCCTCTTCACCTTAACCTTTTCCACAAATGTTCCGGCATGAATGAAGCCTGTTCTGCCGAGCAGCTTATCCGGCAGGAAGGTTGCCTGCCCCGTTTCGGCATTATATACTGTTTTCACCGAATACAGCTCCGCGTTCGGAAGTGCAGAAAGCTTGCAGTAGCCGAGCTTGTAGCCTATCTGAAGTCTTTGCGAGCTGTAAAGCACCGTAAATGCCTTTTCGGGGTCATATCCCTCGGCATTAAGCTCCTTTTGCGTTCTCACCTTGCAGGCAACGAGATCGTAGCCTGCCTTTTTCAGCTCCGCATCGCTGATGCAAAGCCGTATCACAACATCCTGTGTGCTTCTGTGCGGGTTGACATAATCCATCTGCCCCACCATCGTCGTCGCGCTGACATACACCTCGTGATTAAGTTCAAGGCTGATGCGGTTTGTTCCCGCAGGAGGCGGATCCTCCTGCTGATTCGGCTTCGGCACCGGCACCTGATTCGGGTCGATAATCTCCGGTCTGAACGGAACATTGCCCGTCAGCTTCTGTACCAGCACCACCGAACCGACCGTAAGCAAAACGAGAAGTATTGCCGCGCTCGGAATCAGCCATGGCAGAATCGGCGCAGGCTGAGCAATCTTTCCGCCGACATAGCAGTTTCGTATATATCCGGTATTTTTTCCGCAGAAACCGCCCGAACACAGTCCCGGCGACATCGCAATCCGAACCTGACAGTTTTCAAAGCTGCCACCGGCAATACTGCCTGCCATACCTCCGATATTCACGCCGCCTTTTCCCTTTAATATATAGTCAAGTGCAAGGTTTGCCACATTTGCATTTTTCGTGCAGCCGAAAAATCCGCCGTATTCCGCTCCGCGGCAATCTATTGTGAAATTGCTGACCGTATATCCGTTTCCGTCGAAGGTTCCCGAAAAGGGATAGCTTTCGCAGTCTCCTATCGGTTTCAGCTTCGCACCCTTCATATTGATATTTCCCGCAAGGATATAGTGTGCGCCCGCGGCTTTTTTGTCTCCCGAATTGACCGACTCGATCATCATTTTCAGATCGTCTGCCGTTTCAATGCGGATAGCCGGACTGTCAGTGACCGGAAGCTCTTTTCGGTTTGCTTTCATATCCGGAACAAAGCCCTTGCCTTCCGTCCCCCTCCAGAGCTTGTCAAGCTCCAGTCGCAGGCGGATGCTTTCTGTAGGAGTATCTCCGGCGATGAACTGCTCTTCGTTGCCGAAAACATACACCCTTTTGCCGTCCTTGCCGATCTTCAGTGCTCACTTGCCTGCTATATATCCGCTTGCGGTTATCGTCCCTCCGTTACGTACATAAAAGCCCTTTGCCGACTTTCCTTTAATGCATTTTACGGATGCGGAGCTGACTATCTGCGCGTTGTTTTCATAAACAAATCCCGCACCGATATTTTTGCAGGAAAATGCTATATCGGCAATGCATCCCTCAACCGTTCCGTTGTTAACCGCAAGAAACGAACCCGTTCTTCCGTTTTGACTGTATTGACTCATTATCTTTCTTTTCTTCCTTTCTCTTTTTCTTGCGCAAAGCTCCTTTTAAAGGCGGGTTTACCCCCCCCCCGAATTTTTTGAAGCATTTTCTTCTTCCAGTCCGAATGCTTCTCTTGCCTCGGCGTGGGATTCAAAAAATTTTTTCTTGTTGTAAAGGTACCGATAGAGCGCCGACAGTTCTTTCAGTGAGTAATCCTCCGGGATAAAGTGCTCCCGAAACGCCTCTTTCGCATAGTGATTATACAGAGGCGACCTCAAATCCGAGATGTAATGACATCCCGCACACCGCGCAAGCTCTTCGAATATATCCCTCTTCTGCATTCCTTTATTTCCCCCATTTTTTTTGTATATGTGTGCCTGCTGTTTTTCCCTCTTTTCTTTCCGATAATGTTTATATTTTTTTCTTGCTGTAACAACGAAAAAAGTCCGGTTGCAAAACACGAACCGCGCACTTTTTTCGCAGTTTGTATTGCAACCGGACTGACTTTATTCAAAGTCTCCAAGGCTTTGCGTCCCCGCTTCACAACGGGTTTGTCCATTATTCAGTTTATCCCGTTTTGTTTTTTCAAAACGCACATCAATTCTTTGCTCAGACAGGATCAGACGTCCTTCACGAAACAACCGATTATCTGACAAATTATGAGTTCCTTAAAAAATTATACAACGAATATTAATATTTGTCAAGTAATTTTAGAAAACAATTTTATATATTTTTGATTTATTTTTTTGTTTTCTGCAGTCAATCGCTCCTTTGCATGCTGAAAACCGTTTATGGCAGGCGGCGGAAAGCCTGTGTACCCGCAGTCTTCGGCATTGCAGAAACGAAAGGCAGTCAGCTTTCGTACACATCGGACTCCAGCTTTCCCACAGCCTGCTTCAGACATTCAATCAGAACAGGATTGAAGCTGCCGCATTCTCCGTTTTCTATCATTCTCAGCGCAACCTCTGCGGAAAGCGCCTCTTTATAGCTTCGCTTGCTCATAAGTGCATCAAATACATCGGCAATCGAAACGACCTGTGCGGCAATCGGTATTTCTTCACCCGAAAGTCCGTCCGGATATCCGCTGCCGTCATATCGTTCGTGATGCCAGCGGCAGATCTGCTCTGCCGTTTTCAGTAACGGTTCCTCCCGAAATCCCGAAAGCTCACCGCTTTTCAGTATATGCTCGCCGATCAGCGTGTGCTTTTTCATCACTTCATATTCTTCCGGCGTAAGTATGCCGGGTTTGTTGAGTATAAACGTATTTATGCCGACCTTGCCGATATCATGCAGAGCAGATGCCGTTGAAATCATGACGCAATCCTGAAATGACAGCCGATAGCGGTCGGTTTTCAGAAGCAGACGCTCCAGCAATATGGCGGTAATCCGCTGTATGTTGCGGATATGCTGACCGCTCTCGCCGTTCACATAGCAGACCGTATTGCTCAGGATATCCACCATCATCTGCCCTATCTTTTCCTTGTCGCGGCTCTGCTCCGCAAGAAGCGACAGCATACGTCTCTGCTTCAGATTCAGCGTTATGGTATTGCGGATACGCCTTTCCACAACCTTGGCATCAAACGGGCGGCAGATATAATCCGTCACGCCGAGATCAAAAGCGCGGCGGATATTCTCATCCGAGTCATCTGCCGAAATCATAATGACAGGAATGTTGTCCAGCCAATGCTCTCTGTTCATTTCATCCAGCACATCAAAGCCGTTCATTTCCGGCATAATAATGTCAAGAAGTACAACAGATATCTGCGTTCCGTATCGTCTCAGCAGTTTCAGCCCTTCTTTTCCGCTGTCCGCCTCCAGAATTTCGAAGCTCTCGCCGAGAATCCCGCACAGAAGCTCGCGGTTGAACTCGGAATCGTCCACAATCAGCACATGCGGTCTTTCTTTATCGTCGCCGCTTTGCTTTTCGGAATTGCTTTCGATTTTTCGGTCTGTCATTACAGTATTTTTCTGCCTTTTGGCAAGGTACATTATTCGATCGGCACGGTAGACCGCATCGGTTATCGGTCCCTTGTCCGTCATAACGCCGCCGACGCTGATGCTCAGGCGTATGCCTCCGAGCTTACCGTTTTTGACCTCGCTGACATCCGCCCGTATCTTTTCCAGTACGCTGTCCATTCTCTCGGGAGTAGCTTCCGGCAGCAAAAGCAGCAACTCATCGCCGCCATACCGGATTAAAATATCCTTTTCCATAATATTGCTGCGGATAGCTTTTGACGTTTCAATCAGAGCCAGATCGCCGACATCGTGTCCGTAAAGGTCATTGCACAGCTTAAAATCGTCAATATCTATAAGAGCGACGCCTCCGGCAAACGAAGCATGCTTCATCTCCGTTTCATAGTAATTACGCGTGTACGCTCCCATCAGAATATCAAGACGTGTTCCCTCAGCCATCCGCCGAAGCTCTTCGTTATAGTAATCGGCAAGGCTTCCGAAGTCCGAAATCGCAAGAAAGGCATACCTTCCGTTTCCGCACGGCATAAAGGACAGCTTCTTTTAGTCTATTGCGTTTTGCCCGAATTTTGTCCCGCCGTAAACCTCGTATTTTCTGCCGCTTTTTATGGCTTCTCTCACGGTGTCAAGAGACAGTGCTTTCCGCAGGCTCTCTGCCTTGCCGGATATTGCGTACTTCTCTGTAAACTTTCCGGCAAAATCGGCATAATCATAGCTTTGCGTGCCTTGCGATAAATCCACGCCGCCTGAAAAAACCGGCTGATATACCCCGTTTATCAAGTCAAGCTGGAATACAGCATCAAAAGAAGATCTTATAGATTCCAAAAGGAACTCACGTTTCATTTCATCTGTCATAATTTTTCCTTCAATCTTTCAATTGCATATTTCATCAGATTATTCCTATACATATTTTACCACACTTCTTTTGTTTAGTCAATTATTTTTTATGCTCAAAGCCATAGGTTAAATGTATTTATAAAAGATATGTTTTCCGTCATAGCCATAGGAAAATCCTTTATATTGTTGATTTGCAGATGATATTGTGCTATGAGCTTCCTATCCGTTTTCCGCAGGATACGGAGGCTCCGCAAAATGTCGCTTTAATTATGCTTTTTTCTCTTACGGATGATGAATACAACCACAGCTGCGCAGGCTCCGAGAGCAACGACACCGACGACTATCAAGACACAAGCATTTGTGCTTTCGGGCGCGGGAGGAACTACCTCTGCCTCGATCGTGAATTTGGCGGTCGCATCGCCGACAGACGTAAAACCTGTCGGCAATGTGATAATGCTACAGAAAAACAACCCGAGAAAAAGTCCAAAATGAAGCTTTTCTTTACCTGCTTTTTTCGGAGATGCCTTTGTATCCGTTCGACACTGCTATCATGCGGAAATATGATGAGCGTGACCCGGAGCGGATTGCCCATTACGCCGGTATTATGATCCTGCCGCAGCCGTTTGTAAAGCATAAGGGTGCATACACGGTCATGATGCGGAAACCGATTATTTTTATCAAGCGAGACCTGCATCCTGCGATGCGCTCCATTGTGCTTGCGCACGAGTTTGGGCATCATTTCCTGCACAGACAGGAGGCGATGCAAAGCGGAGGCTTCCATGAATTCAACCTGTTTGATATGCAAAACAATCAGATGGAATATGAGGCAAATGTGTTTGCCGCACAGTTGAAACTGCCGGATGAAGATGTTTTGGAGTGCGTTTACAACGGCTATGATCTTGCCGCAACCGCACGGGCATTGCATTCGGACATCAACCTCGTGGCTCTGAAAATAGCAGAACTGAACCGGAGGGGCTAAATACCGTTATTTTGGACAAGGTAAAAGATGCAGATCAGCGTGTGTGGTACATCCAAAAGACAACCGAAAACGGTTGGTCACACAATGTCCTGATTCATCAGATCGAAAGCGGTTTGTATGAACGCCAAGTCCTTGCCGGAAAAATTGCAAATTTTGAAAATCGGCTGGCTTCGCCGCAAAGTGAGCTTGCCTTGCAGACTATGAAAGACCCGTATATTTTCGATTTTATTCCTTTCAGCGAGGACATGGTGGAACGTGATATCGAAAGTTACGGTGTTCATTCGTTCGGACAGCACAAGTATGGTTACATCGGAAATCTATTTCTCAATATTGAAACTCATTTTAATTTCTCTTCCTTTTTGAAAACACAGACATAACTTTACGAAAAAAAGAATGATTCTTCTGCACCTCGTCCCGCAGGCCCTTCACCGTGAGGTACTCTGCGCCGTCCGCATGGACAAGTACTGCGGTAATGCGCAAAAACAGCTCGCGGAAACGCTCCATTGTGCTTCGTTCATATCGGCTCGATGCATAGTCAAGCGACAAACGGAGCCCCAAATCACTGTCCAGAATCTCAATATCAAGCACGCTTTGCGACGCGGCGTTATTTTGACGAATATCGACAGTTTCGATCTTCATCCCATCAAGGTCACCTGCGTCACGAATATCACGCTGATACAGTACAGAAGCAACATCGCCCTCAACGACAATAGAGTTGTTTTCCACATACGGATAACAGCTATGCTCGATCGCTTTCTGCACCTGCTCGTGAACATCTGCAAAAATGTCGGCGATATTCTGATTTTTGTCAAAGCAGAAGGCAACCGGTAAGTCACGGTACAAAAGCCCGACCGTGTTCATCATTTTTAAATCCTCGCGCCCATTGTAGATCCAAGATAGCTTGACTTTTGGTTTTCCCGCAAAAAATGAAACCGCCAGCGCCGCCACAGTGATGAAGAATTCGTTTCGGGAGACCTTGAAGCGCTTTTCGATGATGCCCAACTCCGCGCTCGTGACTCCCATCTCGCACGCAAGCTGACCGAATTCATTTTCTCTGGTCTTATGGTCTACCGGTGGGAAAGAAATCCAATCGTCTCCGTCATAACGCTCCTCAAAATACTTGCGGCTTTCCTCATAAAACGCCGTATGCGCCGCATTCTCTCTCTTTTTCAACGTCAGATAGTAATAATCCTGCGGCACAGGCATTCCCATGTAGCTTTGCGCAATATCCTTCATCAGTACCTTGAAGGACGTGCCGTCAAACACGGTGTGGTGAACATCAAAAAACATATATGCCGATTTTTCGGTTTCAAATACACGGCATCGGAAAAGCCTTGAATCAATCATTTTGAACGGCTGCACCAGATTGTCTTTGAGAATGTTCAGATCAAACTCGCTGATTTTTTCAACGGTGATTTCGGGCATCATCGACGGATCATAACTTTGAATAATTTCGCCGTCCTCGTCAAAGGTGAATTTCGTGAGCAATGCCGGGTGGCTCTTGACGGCGACCTCCAATGCCTTGACCAGTTTCGGAAGTTCAAACAGTTCCTTGTCAAACTTTATCATGGAAAACAGGTTGTACATCGTGGACATCGGCGTGTAGAGTTGATAGTCAAACATATAGAGCTGTTCCGTGGTGAGCTTGTGCGGAACCTTCATAGCCTCGGCGTTCTTCTCCTCATCGGATTCTTCGCCCTCAACGCGACTTTCCGTATACAGTTTTGCTATGTTTTCTGCTGTACGTCCTCGGAAGACCATTGATGCTTCAAGCCCCGGCAAGCCGCTTTCAACGATTGCTTCTATGGAGCCGAGCGAATCGCCGCCCATCTCATAAAAGTCATCGCGAATTCCAACTCTTTCCAATTTCAGCACCTTTGCAAACGCATCGCAAAGCGCTTTTTCCGTGTCGTTTGTCGGTGCAGCGTACTGCGAAGAAAGGTCTGCATGTTCCGGCTCTGGCAAGGCTTTGCGGTCAAATTTGCCATTCGGCTTGAGCGGAATTTTATCGATATGAATGTAATACGACGGAATCATATAATACGGCAGTTTTTTCAGCAGTTCTGTGCGCAGCTTTTCGGCATCGATGCTGATGTCCGCCGTGTAATAAGCGCAAAGATAGGATTGGCTCCCGTTCTCAAAGCCCTTTGCAGCCACCCAGTCGATCCCCAGCGCCTGCTTTACCGCCGCTTCGATCTCGGCAGGCTCAATGCGGTTGCCGTTTATTTTAATCATATCGTTACTTCTTCCGAGAAGCACGAGATTCCCGTCCGGCAATTTTTTAGCAAGGTCGCCGCTGTGATAGATACCGTTCACAAAGGCTTTCGCCGTTTCCTCGGGGAGATTGATATAGCCGCGAACGTATTCGTTACGGAAGCAAAGTTCACCCATTTCACCATCCGGCACGGGGTTCCCGTCCTCATCAAGCAGCATATATTCAAGATCAAACTGCGGCTTGCCGATCGGGCAAGTGGAATACGGCTTATCAATCTTGAAAACGCCGACAACAAATCCGCTTTCGCTCATGGCGTACATATTGTAGATATCCACTTTTTCAAGATAAACATTGTTTGCGGGTTCACTGCCGACAATCAGCTTCTTCAGAAACGGACCGGTCTGACCGCTCAGCATACGCACATAGGAGGGGGTCAAAAAGGTTATGCTGATGCGTTTTTCAAGAAACATTTTCTTGAGAAGCAGCGGATTTTTGATCGTTGCATACGAAGCGATAAATTCCTTGCACTCACCGTTGTAAAGCGCATAAAAGATGACCATGATTGATGCAACAAAATTCATCGGAGACAGAAGCGCACCTCTGTCCTTACCGGAAAGCAGAGCTTCGCCGCCGTAGTTGACCGAACGGATGCATTCCGTAATATTTCCGTATTCATGCAACACACCCTTGGGGTTTCCGGTCGTGCCGGAGGTATAAATGGCATATGCCGCATCGTGATCGTCCGTATTCTCGTGGCCGAACAGCGGCTCGGTTTTTAAGATTTTCTCCCATGCGTCGCGGTTAATTTCAGCCTTACAGCCGCAGTCATTTCTTATGTAAGCAATGCGTTCCGGCGCATAGTTATCCTCGACGAGCGCAAATGCCGCTCCGTCTTTCAGAATACCGATGATCGCAACCACGGGGAGAACGCCGCGCGGAAGGTTGATAAGCACAAAATCCTCTTTGCCGATATTTTGTGCTTTCAGCCAGCCGTATACACGCCCGCTTAAATTATCAAGCTCTTCATAAGAAATGCCCTTTGGCATCTGTTCATCAAAAAGCACTGCCGTTTTTGGGGTGTTCTGCGCATGGAATTCCAACTGTTCGATCAGGTTTTTCATAGGTTCAGCTCCTTATTCGATAGTCAGAAAATCCGAAAAACCGGTAATGTCGAAAACCTCTTTTACCTCATTGGACACATGGGTCAGTTTCAGTCCCGCTTTCTTTTCCAAAGCTTTCTGGGTTTTCAGGATCACACGAAGTCCTGCGGAAGAAATGTAGTCGAGTTTTTCCATATCCAATGTTAAGGTCTGCACGGTCGGAAACATAGCGGAAATTTCGGCTTCCAGTTCCGGCGCGGTCAGGGTGTCAAGTCTACCCTCAAGTGCAAGGGTTTCTGCATTTTTCTTTTCAATTTTCAGGCTCATTTTTATCATTCTCCTTATGTAATGTATAATGATTTTTAATTATTTGTCGCCGTCTATCACGATACTGACGCAGCAATCTTCAATTTGCTCTTTCATTTTTGCGGTAATTTCCGCACAGAGTGCATTGATCTCTCCGTATGTGGTGTTTTTGTCGAAATTCAGTTTCAAATCAATGTATGCGGTATTTCCGCTCATGCGGGTGCTGAGAAATTCAAACTTCTCATATCTGTCATGGAAACAGGAAAGCACAGACATGATTTTCATCTGTTCCGCCTCGGGCAGTGTACGGTCGGTCAGCATCTGCACGGATTCCCTCGAACGCTGTATTGCACCGACAAAGAACCAGATCGAAAGTGCAATGCAGATGATCGGTGAAAAATACCACACGGCATGAATGTCACGGAATATCCAACAAATCAGAAGAGAAATCAACGCTACCGAATCAAACAGAAAACTTTTGAGAGATGCGTGAAATTCCGTCGTGGCAATCGCTGTTTTTGCTTCTTTTTTGATTTTGTATTGTGCCCTCAGAAATACGGTATCAAATGCAACATTGATTACTTTCAGTACAACGACATAGATTAAAAGTCCGCTTGGTTCCTTTGGTGAGATCAGATCGTTCACCGAGGATACCAGCATAAAGATCAAGCCGCAGATCAGAATCCCGTTGCAGGCAAGCGAGGAGATCGCCTCAATCTTTCCGACACCGTAGTTGTATTCGTATTTCAGATCACGGCGCAGCTTTCTTGAAAGAAGAGCAACAAATCCGGAATTAAGCACATTACCGAGCGAATCCACAAAATCCATCCATACAATCAAAGACCCCGAAATGATTGCAGAAACAGTTACAGCAATAAAGTTCGGCAACTCTGCAAGAAAGTTGAAGAACGAAACCTTTTGCTGGCTTTTATAGGAATCATTCTGTTCCTGCTTACTCATGGAATGTCTCCTCTTTATCTACAAACGGAATAAGCTTTTCACGGAGCAGACCAAGCGCCCTTTTTCTCATTTCTTCTCCCCAGCGATCGCCCTTCAGCATGCTTGTACAGCACCGGAACCACGCCAGCGGATGAAGCCACTTGACTTCGGGATTTGCCCTTTGTGCCTCCTCGATGGTATCACAGCCGAAATAGCCACGGAAAAACTTCTCGTATATCTCCGCAACTTCCGACGACTGCATTTTGTAAAATGCGTTATATTCGCCGGGAGCAGTATTCGCATACACCATGGAAAACAAAATTCTCGATATATCGAACATGGGTGTTCCCGTGCTGAGCTCTCCCATATCGATCAGGCAACATTCATCTCCCTGAACCATGATATTGTTGATATTGAGGTCACCGTGAATGCAGGTGTCAGCTTCGGGAACAAGGTCAAGAAAACGATGCAGACATTGTCTTTCTTCATCGGTGATGCCCGTGATATTGGCAATATCCGCACGGTTTGCTTCCTTGAAGGATGGAATCTCCGGGTCGGATGTATGTATAGCGTGAACCTTTTTGCAGGTATCCGCGTACATTTTCACATATTCATCGAGTTTTGTGTGATCGGCACGGATCAGCTCTCCCAGCGTTTTGGACTTGATCAGCTCATACACGACACCTTTTCGCCCGTTCGCCTCCACAATGTCATAGGAGATTGCCGTGGGAATACCCATGACAAATGCCTTTTTGGCAAGCGACTTTTCATGTTCAATCCATTCTATGTCGGTATTGTCGTAATACAGCTTGATGATCGTCTCATCGTCGATACGATAGCACTCGCCGCACGCCCCTCTGCCGATGACCTCACAGCCGTCAATGCTGATTCTGCGGCAGGCAGGCTCGATTTCCATGATCTCCGAAAATCCTGTCATGTTAAACACGTCCATTACTTCGGCGTTTGCGTTGATCACACGGAAAGGCTTTTTTTCGCACCTTTTTTTCAGGCTGAGAAGTACGCGCAGTCCTGCGCTGGATATATAGTCAAGCCCTGCAATGTCAAGCGTAACGCTCTCTGCCTCGCCCGGCAATGCGGCAAGTGCCGCTCCGAATTCTGTCGCATTTGCGGAATTGATGCTTCCCTCGACGAAAGCCACCGCTTCTTTGTTCTTTGTTTCGATATTTACCTGCATGGTTTTTATTCTCCTCTTATTAAATACCGTTTCAACGGCCTGTTTCAGTTCGTCGGGCGAAACACCGCCATCCTCGATCGTGTCATGCAAAAGACCTGCACAAATCAGCTCATCGTTCGCTCCGTTTCGGGCAAGCTCCATCGCCACCGAAAAGGATGCGTGATATAGGGTTTCCCGTCCTTGCGTATCTGCCCGCCGTGAACATTCAGGGCAAACAGAAACGCGCGATTTACTCTGTCAGTCATTGAAAAGCCGCCCCACCACCTGCAGTGAGCCTGACGGTGATTTCCTTTCCAAAGGTTGTCACATCCGCACCGATGCAAATGGACGGGTTTTTCATATTGCAGTTTTCAACGGTCACGGTCAACGCACCGTCTGAGAGTTTTACCGATAGTTCTCCCGTTGCTCCGTTTGTAAGTGTAATATTCCCGGCGGTCGCACCGCCAGAAAATTCACCGACGGGAAGGCTGAGGGTTGCAATCACCTTGTAAGCGGTCTCCTCGCCTTTTTTCCATACATTGCTCATATACGAAGAAACACAAAGCTCCGGAGCGAGAATTTCAACAACGCACGAAGAATCTCCCTCGCTTTCCAACCCGCTGTGTTTAACGGTAATGCTACCCAAAACACCATCTCCGCCCGACATCTTTGTGTTTCCTGAAAGCTCCACCGTGATGGATGTCGCGCTGTTATAGGTAACCTTCGTCACGGTTTTTCCTTCCAGTGCTTCACCGATTTCAATATCGGAAGGTGAGATGCTTTGCTTAAACCTTGCGGTCGGTTCGTCGGAATTAGGCGAACTGCTCTTGATCACAACACTCTGCGTGCCCATGCTGTACACATTGTTCTGTGCCGCAATATTGTGGTATTCCACGCGACTGCCGCAAGCGGTAAAGAGTGCCGTAACCAGGGTAATCATCAAAACAATGGAAATAAATCTTGTCTTCATCGAGCTAAACCTCCTTTTCTTTCGGAAAACATGACAGCCAACACATTTTTACCGTTTTCATATCGGTAATCCAGCTCAGCCGCCATCTTCTTCACCATGAAGATACCGAGGCCACCGATATCGCGTTCCTCCGCTGAGAGCGTTACATTAGGCTCTTTAGCGGTGGTAGGATTATAAGGTATGCCGTCATCCTCAAACAGAAGCGACAGCTTTTCATCGCTTGCCGTTACGGTAATCTTGGCATTTGTCGCCCCGCTGTAATAAACGATATTGGAGTAGATCTCATCCACTGCGATTTGCACCTTGTTTGCGACTTTCATCGGCACTTTCCACTCTTCCAGCGTGCTTTCCATGAACTCCGTGACTGTTTTGATGGAATCCTTATCGGGTGTGACCGAAATATCCGATCTTTGGTCTTTCGTATTGAATTTGACACACAGCATTGTGATATCGTCAAACTGCTCTGCCTCTCCGACAAAAGCATCCAGATCGGCTTTTATCGCGGGGAGAAGCTCGGCAGGTGTTTTTTCGCTGTTTTGTGCAAGCACTTTGCCGAGCCGCTGCATACCGTATTGCTCATTTTTTCTGTTCATGGCTTCCGGAACGCCGTCGCTGTATTGGAAGATCTTATCGCCGGGCTGGAGCTGCACGATTCCGCTTTTGTAACGGATTCCCTCCATACCTGCGAGAACAAAACCTGCTTTAACTTTGAACGGCTCATATACCCCGTTATTTCGGCAAATAAACGGCATCTCATGTCCTGCGTTAACATAGCGAAGTTCTCCTGTTTTCAGATTCAATACGCCTTCAAAGGCGGTGATGAACATTTCCTCGCTGTTGGATGCGCAGAGAATGTTATTGACCTCTGTGAACACCTCGCCAAGGTCGTCGTGAAGTCCGGTGTGATCCTTGATGAGCGTTTTGCCGATCACCATGAAAAGTGCCGCGGGAACGCCCTTTCCCGAAACATCGGCAACGACAAAAGCGAGATGGTCGTCATCCACCATAAAGAAATCATAAAAATCGCCTCCCACCTCTTTAGCGGGATCCATCGTAGCATAAATATCAAACTCATCCCGATTCGGAAAGGGTGGGAAAATACACGGCAACATAGAAGTCTGAATTTTTGCCGCTACGTCAAGCTCGGCTCCGATTCGTTCTTTTTCGGCTGTGACGGTCTCAAGCTTTGAAATATACTCCCCTATCTCATGGTACATTGTTGAGAAGGAATCCGCAAGGTCCTTGATCTCATCGTCATTTTTGACAAGGATTTCGGGTGCCGTTCCGTCCTCCAGATGCTCAACCATACCAAGCGAGGCATCGTTCAACTGCCGTATGGGCATGACGATGCGGCGTCTCATATAGATAGTCCAGATAACTCCGCTTACGACAGCAATAACTGCTTCGATCAGCAAAACCTGAACGATATAGTTGGTTTTGGCTTTATTCAGAAGTTCCATGTTTTTCACAACTCCGACGATGGCGACCACATTTCCGCCGCCGTCCTTGATTGGATATACACTTGTGGTGTATCCCTTCCTTGCGTACATGAAGTTATGAAGCTCCGATTCCCCTTTCACAATGGAATCATAGGCGTTCAGAATTTCCTCGCTGGCGGTATCTCGATCTCCGATGCCGTAGGGAGTAAAACCGCTTGTTTTACTGACAATATTGTATATGTATTCTCTCTCTTTGGAGTCGGTATGTACTTTTGCAACATAGATGACGCTGCAATCCTCCGCGTCTGCCGTGTGCTGGAGCTGTTCACGAATTGAATTGTATTCATCATCTGCCGTTTTGCTCTCCAGATATTTGTCCAACTCCCCCGGTTCAATGCCGAGAGCGACATTTTCCGCAATACCGTTGGCGATCTGCATATACTGCTCTTTGAGCGCATCCGCAAATACAAAATAACCAACGATTCCGATTGCAAAAGTCAAAAGCATGATAAGCCCGATCAAGGCATTAAAAATCGGACGTATCAAAGATTTCGTAAATTTTCGTTTCTGTTTCATATATTGTTCTCCGTTTTGCATGTGCGATGGCTTTTATAATTCCGCATGAACCTCCCACAAGCCTTCCGCATTTTTTTCACTCTTTAATGACTTCGTAAAGGCGGAAACGATCTTTCTGCCCATTTCGTCCATTATATCCGACTCAAGCGGATCTGCCGCAAGTGTCGGAAATTGCAGGATAAGCTGATAATCTGCCGTATTTTCTCCCGCAATAACCTGTACGACTGCATGATGCCCGCCATTTTTGTCCGACCTCAAAAGCGGAAGCAGAAGCTCATCGCAAAGATATTCGATTCCTCTTGACTGCCGTGCAGTCAGACCGAAGGACAACGCGAATTGACGGATCTCACTGCAAAGCGAGTAGATATCAATATCGTCCTTTGTCACGTTACGTTCAAACATCCGTGCACGGTACATAAATCGGCGCGTCAGCTCTTTGGACGGATGTCCGATCACTTCTTGTGCGGTTCCGTGTTCATAAATACCTTGCTCGGCCATAAACATAACATTCGATGCAATGTTTTTGGCGAATCTCATTTCATGCGTGACGATTATGCTGGTCATTCCGGCATCCACCAACCGCCGAATGACCGATTCAACCTCGTCCACCATCGTCGGGTCAAGCGCGCTTGTCGGCTCATCGAACAGCATGACCTCGGGTTTCATGGCAAGTGCGCGTGCGATCGCCACACGCTGTTTCTGCCCGCCGGACAGTTGATTCGGCATATGATAACGGCGATTCTCCATTCCGACGAGGGCGAGCAATTCTTCCGCCTGACGGATCGCTTCCGACTGTGACATACCGGATACCTTCATTGGCGCAAGAATCATATTCTCCATGACATTCAAATGGGAAAAGAGATTGAAGCTCTGATAAACCATGCCGAGCTTACGGCGGATCTTATCGAGGTTCGCTTCGGGAGCGAGGATGTTCTCTCCGTCGATCTCAATGCTGCCTGCATCCGGAGTTTCCAAACGATTGATGCAACGAAGCAAAGTGCTTTTACCGCATCCGGAGCCTCCGATGATGACGGTAGTGCTTCCCTTTGTGATATCAAAATTCACATTTTCAAAAATCAGATTTCCATCATAGCTTTTTGAAAGCCCTCTTACTTTGATCATTGCGCCTCACCTCCCAGATGCTTCTTTTTTTCGATTAAATTGAGCAGTGCTCCGACGCCCCATCCGATGATCAGATAAATCAAAGTAACTGCAAGCAGTGCGAACAGAGCATCAAAGGTTCGCGCAGACACGATATCCGACGCGCGGGTCAGGTCCATAATGGCAAGATATCCGACCACGGATGTCTCCTGCAGGCAGCTGATAAACTGATTCTTATATACCGGGAGTGCAGTCTTGACTGTCTGCGGCAGAATGATGTACCTAAACGACTGAAACCGCGTCATTCCGAGAGTCCGTGCAGCCTCCACCTCTCCCGGAGCAACCGTTTCGACCGCCGTCCCGAAGATATCCGCCATATAGCATCCGGTTTTAAGAGTCAGCCCGATAATGACCGATATGACAACGGGAAGCGAGATCGAACCGAAAATAATATAAACGAACAGCATCAGAAGCACCAGCGTGGGGATCTGGATCAGCAACGACGTAAATGCTTTCGTTACCCCACGAACCCAGCGAACCCCCGACATTTTGAGCTTGCAAAACAGGATTCCGATCAGCGTTCCGAGGATAAAGGATGAAAAAGTCAAAAGAAGCGTCATCCAGAAGCCGTCAACAAAAAAGCGCCATCTGCTCTCATAGATAAAGGTTACGTAAATTTGCTGATACAGTTCGTCAAAAAATTCCGCCATCTCGTCACCTCTTCTTAATAATCAAACGGAACCAGGACCTTCATATTGTCCGGATCTGCTATCTCGATAAACACAATCTCATGCTTCATATACGGTTTTGAAAGATGAACCGCACCGGTCAGTTCCGTATCTACACGTGTGCTTTCAAAAAATGTTCCTATGGCAATATCAAATTCACCGTTTACGATTCCCATTTCTATGGTGCTGAATACGCCGCCCGAAAACTTGAGCGAATAGCCGTATTCGTTTGCGAATCTTGTAATGACCTCAACGTCGCTTCCGGCAAATTCTCCGCTCTCCGAATCAATATAGCAAAACGGATAGCTATCTGTCGGTATCCCGACATTCAGAATTTTTTCACCGCCTGTCGGCTCCACTATGTGATATTCAAATGAATCGCCGTTCAGCCGTTCATATAGCTCTATGTAGGCTTCGCTTCCGTAAAAATCCGAAGCAAATGCGTTGAAATCCCCCAGCACATCGGTTCTGTCAATGTTTACACAGGCAACAAGCTCGTCGGTCGCCGTTGCCGGCTCTACCATACGCAATCCGCTCATACAATTCATAATTTCGATTGCAGATGGGCGTTCCGTCGCAATGACATCGACCTGCCCGTAACGCAGCGCCATCACAAGGCTTGCAACCGTATTATATCGGACAAGTGTCATATCGTCTCTGCCCGACAGCATATAGTCGGCGCTCCACGCTAAATTTACGCCGACAGTGCGCCCACCAAGATCGCTCACATCATCAATCGGCTGATATACCTGTTTTCCGGAGCACCCACTCATACATAACAATATAATTATCGCAATTAAAACCGAGCCGAGCTTCTTTTTTTTCATAAAGTTCACCTCACGCTGTTTTGTTACACTTTTCTCATTACATTATACAGCCAAAAGTGCAACAAAAGTGCAACACAAAACCGCCATAACGGGAAAGCATTCCATATTCCTCGAAAAAACCTACGGTTTTTCATGTATTATTTACCCAAGCCGCGGAAGTGCCGCAGTCGTGATCTCCGCCCAGGAATACTGCATCATATACTCCCCGTGATAGGAATTGACCGCATACGGGATGTGGCGGAGAAAATCATAATAATCGCAGTCCACCGACGCACAGTCTATGGCAATGCTGTTACGGTTCTTGAGAATGATATTCCCCACACCCGCATCGGAAAGAACATTTTTCATGTCCGCAATCAGATTCCGCAGGTTGCTCTGCCTCGATGAGGTATCCGGTCCGTCCTCCCATATGACAGCCATCAGCTCGCCCATCGTGGCGGACGCTCCCATCCGGTCAACCAGATATGCCAAAAGCTCTTTCGTCTTTGCTCTCTTGAACACAAGCGGTTTATTGTCCACAAATGCTTCAAAATTTCCAAAGCACTGAAAACGGACTCTTTTGGTCTGCACAGGTTTGACCGGCGTTCGCAGATGCTCCATTGCCTGTCTGACAGCGTCCGGTGTTGCAGGCTTCAAGAGATAATCGCTGGCATAGAGGCGAAAAGCATCAAGCGAATATTCCGAATAACCGGTCACAAAAATGATATTGATATCCCCCTGGATATCTTTTAACTGCCTTGCAAGTTCAAGTCCCGTCATTCCGCGCATCTTTATATCCAGAAAGGCGATTTCACAGCTGTTTTCGCGGACAAAATCCCGCGCTTCCTCGGGATCCCGAAAGCCATGCACCCGTGCCTCTGCAACGGATTTTTCTATCGAATCGACGAGCGTATCGAGCGCCAATTTTTCGTCATCAACTGCTATGATATTCATCTGTCGCTCCTCCTTTGGGTATTTGAATGATTGCCACTGTGCCGTCGCCGGGCGCGCTCTTTATATCCAGCGTGCCGTGACACATAATGTTCAGTCTGCTTCGGACGTTCATAATGCCGAGATGCGAGCATCCATCCTCGGGTACGGTCTCAGGATCAAATCCGACACCATTGTCACTGACCCGTATTTCATAGTAATCGCGCTTTTCTTCGGTTGATATTGTCACGAGCCCGCCGACGGGGAGATCGCTGATTCCGTGATTGACTGCATTTTCAACAAGCGGCTGAACCGTCAGCGGCGGGATGAAGAACTCCGTAGTCTTTATGTCGTATTTGATGTCAAGATAGTCGTCATAACGTATTTTTTCGAGGGAAAGATACGCCTGAAGATGCTTCAGCTCGTCGGCAAACGAGATCATCTTCGTTTGCTTGATGGAATCGAGATTTCCACGCAGATACTTGGAAAAGTTACTGACCGCCTCTTTTGCCGCCTCGGGCTTTACGTCACACAAGCGATAAATCGAGGTCAGAGCGTTATAGAGGAAATGCGGCTGTATCTGCGAGAGCACCAAAGAGTTGTTGCTCTCCGATAGGGCGAGCTCTTTTTGTGCAAGCTCCTTTTCGATATTTGCCTCACGTTCAGCCTGTTCCACATGGATCAATGTATAAACAAGCACAAGCGAAACGGTAGTGGCAATGCAGACAGGCGTCACCGCCCACAAGACCTGAGCCGGAATACTCAATACCGGAATCAAGCCGTACAACACCCAGATCCATGTATTCCGCCAACCGATGACATCGTGATAGCGGAAAGCCAAAACCATCGTCATAGCAGGAAGAACCACATTGAACGCCTGACTCAAAAGATAATGGGGACCCGTATGATCCAGTCCGGTCGCATCATAGTAGATATACATTCCGTTGAATGCATTGATCAACCAAAGGACCAATGAAATGCCGCACAGTACGGTAATAAGATTGGTATACCCGTAAGAGATCTTTTTTCGCTCATTGATATACTCTGTCAGGCAATAGGCGTATAGGGAGATCAACGCGCAAAGAAATGCGTCCGAGAAAAAGGAAAGGATTTTTATCGGAATAACATTTTCCGGCTTCGGATTTGCAAGCAGAATCCATATAGGCGCATCAACCAGTAGCATAGCGGTATGGGCAATGAGCACCCATACGAGAAATCTTCCGGTTTTCGTTCTGTACTTTCTTTCGAGAAAACAACCAACAAGCATGACCGCTGTCACAGTTGCGGCAAAAAGCTCCAGCGCAGCACTCATATAGTTGAACTCATTCATATTCATACGATTCACCACCCTTACGATTTTTACAAATTTTCAGCAACTGTTGCACTTTTGTTGCACTTTGTCATATACAATGGTTTTTGTCAGATCGGATGCAAGGATGCGCGTAGCTCCATTGCGAATTCCGATGTAATCATTATATCACAATTCTTTGAACAAAAAAAGGAGATTTCAATGAAAAGCAAAAAAAGAGGTCTTATCATCATTATCTTAGCATCCTTCGCCATATTAGCCGACATCGCTCTTTTCATATTGGAAAAGTCAGGCTATATGGTGGGTCATGAGCAACCACCGCTTTATTACATAGGCGGAGTTGCAATCGGCGTTATCTTGTTACTGATAGGAATTCAGACGTACAGAAAAGGCAACTGAGATCAATAAAAAGAGAAAGGGCAGCGGATGCCGTCGGTACTTCGGCAACCGCAGTCCTTTTTTCATGCCGTTTATTGTTTGTTGTTGGCTTCCGGAAGAGGATTGCCGCTGTATTCCGACTTTCCAAAGCCGATAATGAATGTGAAAATGTAGGGGAAAAGCCACAACCCGAATCCGAAGCCTGCCCCGTGACCAAATGCCTTTGCGACACGGAAATTGATACGGACAGAAAGATAGAGCATATATACGGCAACCATCAATTCGCCTATTGAACATAGAATCGTCGCAATTTCGCCATCCGTTTTGAATGCTCCGATTTCAAAGAGCGCGGAAACGATAATTCCCAGGATGCAGTTCCATGCGGCCTTTGTACTCCAGCACTTAGAATACATGATATAAAGTCCATAAAACGGAACAAATGCTTTCCAACCCGCCTCTCCCATCTTGGTAAACATACGCCATCTTGCCGCTGCTACCAGAAGCCAAAGCGCAACTGAGATACAAGATATAATAATTGCAAGCGTATACTGTCCTTCTTTGATACCGGGAAATAAGATTTCTAACATGATTTTTCTCCTTAAAATTATATTATTTTTATACAAGACAAGAATTGTAATACGAACATTCCGATGGAAATCAGATTTTTATCGTTATGTCACGATTTGCTCGACGATGAAGATGAATTCTGAACATACGCAATGATCTGAAGCACACGATAGATCAACTCCAGCAGAGCGATGACCATGTCGTTTATGTATTCGATGTTGTAGAGCCGGAACAGCTTTTTGCACATTTCAAGCTCTTCTGCTGTCGCAAGCCCTTCCGCTTTCATGATCTCATACGCCCGCCTTTGCGCTTTTTTCTCGGTTTTCAGCACAAGGATCGACATGATAAAGGACAAAAGATAGAAGGCAAGTCCGATGGATGCCAGAAGAATGGTGCATATGCCGTTTGAACTCTTAAAGACAAACAGATCCAGCAATGCCCCGATGATCACCATCGGAACAAAAGCGATCGGTCCGAAGTAGATGAGCGGCGTCAGACGGACGCGCGTTCTCATATCCGCATCGTTTTCTTTATCAAGAACGGCAAGCGCGGATTTCTGCGCCGCCATGGCAAGAGATGTCACACTCTGCTTTTTCCATGTAAGGCGTCTTAGTCTTACCTTTTTGAAATAGTGACTGTAACTGTTTCCGAAGAGAATAGAACCGGTTTTAGATACCTTAATCTTCTGCAATCCGTTTCTGTCAAGTATTGTTCTTGCAATCTGCTCACCGGTTTTGCCGCAGCTGTTCTGCTTTTTATTGTAGCGTACATAGCTGATAGCAAGAAAAATCGAAACGCCCAATGCAAATATTGAGACGATGATCAAAAGACCGCAAACCACACCCATGGCAAGTATAACAGCGTCCGAAACGCCATCAAGTCCGCCGTCCCATGCACTGCGGACTGCGTTAATAAATTCCGACATAATGTCCTCCTATTGTAATTCATTTTATGTGAAGAAGTTCGCCAAGCCGCTTAATTGCATTATCGTGCAGGTACCGCAATTGTCCGTAGGTCATGCCGAACATCTGTGCCACTTTTCTTCTGTTCAGATTCTTATAATATATAAGAATGATAATATCTCTCTGATTCTGAGGCAGCTTCTCCAATGCGCACGCAAGTTCTTCCAACGTTTCGTTATTCAGAATCGAATCATCCGGTTCTTCTTCGGAATCTACTGTGTTATCTACCAATTCCAACACCGGATGGTCGCGCTTTTCTTTCAAATAATCGTAAACCGTATTGCGCGTTATCGTATAGATCCAGGTGGAAAGCGAAGCCTTGGTTTCATCGTATTTATCGAGATTGCCATACACTTTCAGAAATACGGTCTGAACAACGTCTTCCGCTTCGGTTTGGTTGTATATTTTGGAGCGGACAAAGCCGAAGACCTTATCGCAGTATTGCGTATAGATGAAACCGCAATCCTGTTTATTCATCCTCTTTCCCGTCCTTTTTTTCTTTCGGGTCGGCTTCCTCCCCGGCTGCGCTTACCCATTCAAGATCGTCGTCGGATAAAGCATTCATACAGCGGTTTTCTGTATCCTTGATCAGCGCCTGCAGTCTTTTGTTACGCTCAAAACGCTGATAATCGAACAGCGTCGTTAACTTTTTCGTCGTACTCATTTTCTATCTCCTTGCGTTTCGTCGATATGCGTCAGATTTACGTATGGGACAAGATTATTTTCACACTTTTCGATGTAACCGTCTTCAAAGAAGTGACACTTCCACAAATCGGGCGCACGCATATCTCCGCCGCTTGTCAGAATCCCGATTGCACGGCAACCTCCGCGACAATATGTAAGATGAGAGCAGTCCGCACACTTCCTGTTGACCTTGATCATATCACCTATCGTTGCACAGACCTCGTTAAGATACACGCCGCTCTGCAGAATCGACTGCAAACCCTGTTTTTTTACATTTCCGAACGAAATGTTGTGCGCCTTCATCCAGCCCGACATCTGCATACAGGGGTAGACCTCGCCGTCTGCCGCCACCGCAATCATTCCTCTTGTGCCTTTACAGAGCGGAAGTGATTCTCGGTATCTGCTCAAGCAGCCGCGCACGGGCGTAAGCGTGTACGCTTTTCTTTGCGGATCAAGATCCAATAGCTGCCAAAAATCCACCGACATCTTATGATCGCCTCGGATATATCCCTGTGCAATGGAAAGACAGGCTTCGAAATATTCGGGGACGGTGAACGACTGTCCTGCGGCATTTTCCGCCCAACGGGTTGACTCGGTCGTGCAGATAACCCGCGTACGGTCAACGCCGAGCTTGTCCAGATACTCAAGAGATTGCAGGATCGAATCCTTGTTTTTGCGGTTGATATTCATTTGCACCATGACGTGGAAACCGTTTTCCTTACACAACCGAATGGCATTCAGGGTGTTTTCCTCCGCGCCCTTGTGGTTACGCATCCAGTCGTGAAAGCCGATGCCGTCAAAGGAAATCTTCATCAGAGGATCGCAGCCGATCTGCTTCAATCTGTCAAGAGCGTTCTGATTGATGAAAAAGCCGTTGGTGTTCAGTTCAAACACGAACATTCCGCGCTTGAATATCCCCTCGACGATCTCAAAAAAGTGCTTATGCGCCATCGGCTCGCCGCCGGTGAGCAGAATAGCGTTGATACCGCTCCTCTGCGCCTCGTCCAGAAGGGCGTTTGCCTCATCGAGCGTCCACTCACTCTGCAAGGGCGCATTGTTCTTGGCGTTAAAGCAGTGCAGACAGTTGTAGTTGCACTTGCCTGTGATCATCCAGTTCATATGGGGCATATAGCGGTTGTCGCACACAAGCGGCTTTTGCCACTCGGTAAGCTCCGCGCCACCCTTTTCGACCGGGGAGATCATCCGACGCTCGACAAGGCTTTTTGTCAGCTCGCTTTCTTCTATATCGTGCAGACCGTCGCAGAGAGAAAGTAGTTCAAATTCCTCTTTTTTCAGTCCGTGCGCCATCTCGTCATGCTTTATGTAATAGGCATACGGCACAAGCCACCACGAACGCAGGGCGATATTTTTATTAAGAACGTAATACATTTTCCTTCATACATTGCCTTTCATAGCCGTTCTACTCAACGGTATAAACTGTTTTCACCCATTATCTGACCGTTTGATAAGGTGTATACATAACCGCCGTCGGCGCTTTTTTCAACTCCGGTAACGGTGCTGAATACTTTTTTCTGTGCGGGGAAAGCACGCGGTCCGACAGGTTTCGTAACAAGATAATATACTTGGTCGCCGACATTGAATTTTGGTTCGCCGGGCGTTTCGGGGTCGCCGCAACCGCCTGCAACATTGTCGAGTTCCTCGTCAGAGATCTCGCCCGTCTTGTTGAGCTCTGCAAACGCCTTTGCCGCTTCTTCTTCGGTCAGTTCAACGTTTTCCGCCTTTGCTATTGCCAGCAGTTCTTCTGCTGTCTTTGCCTGTTTTGCTTTTTCTAAAAGTTCTTTTGATACGTTCATATTATTTCTCCTTTTATCGATTGTACGGGCATTCGTCTTCAAAATGCAATTCGCAATTACCGCAGCACCGATTTCCGGCAATTCTGTTCGGGCTGAACAGTTCACACGTCTGATCTTTATCCGACAGCGCACCGGCGGTAACCGCCATCCTTGTACCGTCCTCAAACTCGATCGAATAGAGCATAGGCGGTACGCCTATTACATTCCTGGGTTTTGGGGCACGATTTGCACCGATGATTTTGACTTTGGCGTTCGTCTCCCGGTAATACACGGTATCTCCGACAGTAAATCCGCCCACAACTGCGGCGGCTTCTTCGTCAGTAATTTCATGGTTCTTTATTTCATTGTTATCCATAATCATTTTATCCTTTCCGTTCATATTCTTTCCGATTTCTCACCGATCTGCGGCAATTACATAATGCTTTTGCAAATTTCAGGATTGATGCCTCCACCCCCAACAGGAGTCAATTCGCTTTCGTAATATGGTCTTCCCATTATGTCGCCGTCATCGACAACAAGATACCAGTAGTCAGACTCTACTGGAATAATGAGAACGACCGTACCGTAAACCGCTTTGCCGTCGCTTCCCTTATGCGATACTCTGTCGTTCCTGGAAAATTTCGGGGGTCTTCCTCCGCCACCACCCGCTACGTTGTCCAGCTCCTCGTCAGAAAGTTCGCTGTTCTTGTTCATCTTTGCAAGCGCCTTTGTCGCCTGTTCTGCGGTCAGTTCGATATGTTCTGCTTTTGCCATTTCAAGCAGTTCTTCTGCCGATTTTGCCGTTTTTGCCTTTTCCAAAAGTTCTTTTGAAATGTTCATAACTATGTCCTCCGATTTTTTATTTTTTTGTTTGAACGACGGTCGGTGTTTCTCTCAAACCGTCTTTCACTTATTTATACTGTCATTTTTCCGTTTTTGCAAAAAAATTTTTATTTTTTCGGCAATCCGATTACGCCCGCGCAAGTTGTTCTTCCTCCGCAGCCGCCCGAAACGTTGTCAAGTTCCTCGTCGGACAGTTCACCGTTTCTATTCATCTTTGCAAACGCTTGCGCCGCCTCTTCCGCATTGAGTTCAATGTTTTCCTCTTTTGCCATTTCAAGCAGTTCTTCATCCAAGGTTGCTACAAAAACGTGTTATTTGATTTGCAAAGTTTTTTCGGAAAGTGCCATCTCGCTTACCGATTTTATGTTCATGGAGCCGATCATCATATTGCTCTCGGAGAAGCCGCTTCCGTCATACAGTCTGTCTTTCAAGGTCATGCCGAAATAGACAAAGCCATTTCCGGAATTGAATGACAATTCAAATGTGCTGTCGCAAAAGTAATTGTTTCCGTTTATTGTCACAACATTCCAGACGTGGCCGCCGCTTGTTGTTTCACCTGAGGCGACCGTCGCATTCACACCGACCTGCGCAAAAAGCTGTGCCATTGCACAAGCAAACGTCACGCAGATTCCGCGGCGGAGCGTATAAGCGTAATAAGCGTCAATCCGTTCTCTCGTGGTCATAATTTCATAGTCATAGGTCATGGAGGTGCAAAATGCATGATATACAGCCTGCGCACGAAGCTGCTCCGAATCGGAAGCCTTAACTTGTTTCAAAAAGCTGTTTGCTGCCATTGTGAAATCTGAGATCAGTTTATCGTGCTCGGCTTTACTTTTGCTTTTGTAACTCCAGCTCAATGTTTTGGTATCTTCATCGTAGCCGTTTTGGAAATCATATTCTCCGTCTGCGGTAAAGAGCGGAAATTCATAATACATTACGCTTAAAAACATTTCCGCATAGTTTCCTTCCTTAATCAAGTCCATGCTTATTTATTGACTTCACTAAGATTATAAAACGAGAAGTGCAACAAAAGTGCAACGAATTCATTTGCTTTGCAATTAAAATCGCAATTCAGCCAACAGAAAACAGTCATAAAAATGAATTTTGTTATCGGTTGCACTTTGCGTTGTATAATGGATTAGAATTAAAAGTATTTAACGAGAAATACCGCCGTCTTTGCCGTTTTTGCTTTTTCTAAAAGCTCTTTTGAAATATTCATATCCTTGCTCCTTAATTTAAATTATTTCACCCATTCCGCTATGCTCAAATCATATTCAGCCACGTTTGTGAATGAATCTTTATTGCTTATGCTCTCCGTGTTGTAGGTAAATACGTTGACGCCGTTCATACACGATTTCACGCTTGAAACGTAGGTTATTCTTACTGCTATATGCCGTCCTATAACCGGATGAACCATCGCCAATCTGTCGCCAACGCGGAATTTCGGCGTCTCGCCGCTCGCCTCATAATCTCTTCCGCAACCGCCGCCCGCTGCGTTTTCAAGTTCCTCATCGGACAGTTCACCAGCCTTGTTCAACTCAGCAAACGCCTTTGCCACTTCTTCTGCGGTCAGTTCAATGTTTTCTGCTTTTGCCATTGCAAGCAGTTCTTCTGCCGATTTTGCTGTTTTCGCTTTTTCAAGCATTTCGTCTGTGAATTTCATAATATTATCACCTTGAATTATTTATTTTTTTGATACTGAATAAAATTGAGCCAAACGCGACGTCCATCAGTCAAGCCAAGTGTATACGGTTCTCAAATACACATTCGACCCAGTCGTCGCTACCTTCATATCGTATCCTATATTGATAAGTACCGTCGACTTTCGGAAGAACTTCTTCAATGACATAATAAACCTTATTGGGACCAACACACGTACAACCGCGCTGACCTACGGAATATTTCGGTGTATCTCCGCTTTTATTGGAGTCGCCGCAACCGCCGCCCGCTACGTTGTCAAGCTCCTCATCGTACAGTTCACCAGCCTTGTTCAACTCAGCAAACGCCTTTGCCACTTCTTCTGCGGTCAGTTCAATGTTTTCTGCCTTTGCCATTTCGAGCAGTTCTTCCGCCGATTTTGCGGTTTTGACCTTTTCGATTATTTCGTTTGTAAATCTCATCATTATCCATCCCTTCTTGAAGCGGTATCGCAGCAGTGTATTTCATCTCTGTTTCTGTTGCCGCAATTAATAAATTTTGTGTACATCCACGTTATTAAAATAATCATTGTAACTCGTATTACACGGGTCACAGAACAATTTGTAGCCGAATCCTTCATGCAACATTCCGCCACACTTCGGACATGTAAAATATACGATCACGTCGATTCGTCCTGTTGCATAATCAAGGGCATACCAGTGGGTTGCATTGCCGTCGGCATCCCATCTGCAAGCTTTTCGGCGTGCATAGCTACGGTCGGGAGTGTCTCCGCAGCCACCAGAAACGTTGTCAAGCTCCTTGTCTGAAAGTTCGCCGACCTTATTCAGTTCGGCAAACGCTTGCACAGCCTCTTCCGCATTGAGTTCAATGTTTTCTGCTTTTGCCATTGCAAGCAGTTCTTCCGCCGTCTTTGCTGTTTTGGCCTTTTCGATCAGTTCTTTTGAGATGTTCATTTTAATACCACCGAATTAATTTTTTATTATTTTTGATTTTTTCAAACCGTCTTTCAATTATGCTTTTTCAATGACGTCATATTCCTTAATGAGATCTCCGCATCTCATCCTGTAGATGAAGACTCCGTCCTCTTTGCAATAGTCAAAAATGGTATCGACTCTGTCTTCGTATTCATTAAAACCAAAGTCTCCGCAATTCGCATAACGTATTTTTTTTCTGTATTTTACTCTGTCCCCGGAATTGAAAAGCGGGGTATCTCCGCTCTGATAAGGGCCGGCGCATCCGCCCGAAACATTGTCAAGTTCCTCGTCGGAAAGTTCGCCCATCTTGTGCAACTCGGCAAACACCTTTGCCGCTTCTTCTTCGGTCAGTTCGATCTTTTCCGCCTTTGCCATTTCAAGCAGTTCTTCCGCCGATTTTGCCGTTTTTGCCTTTTCCAAAAGTTCTTTTGATATTTTCATAAATAATCTCCTGTTATAAAATTTGGATATTTATTAGAATTCCGTGAACTTAAAGAGATGGAGTCTGAGTAGTAGGTGCAATCCGAGTATCTAATCCGAGTATAGAGAACTCGGGAATGATATGTTCCGAAACATGTGATTTAGATATGTAAAATGACCCACCTTCTGTATACAGCTCTTTTATTCTATACCAGCCATGTCCATTTCCGATGTTGGGGTCGGGCAACAGCTCTACAATAACGGCAGTAAAATCACTTTTACTATACACTTGCTCTTTTATAATTACACAGTCGCCAACGTTATATTTCCACTTCGTCGGCTTAAACTCATCGCAGCCGCCGGCTATGTTGTCAAGCTCCTCGTCGGACAGTTCGCCGTTCTTGTTCAGCTCTTCAAATGCCTTTGCTGCTTCTTCTTCGGTCAGTTCGATATGTTCCGCCTTTGCCATTTCAAGCAGTTCTTCTGCCGATTTTGCTGTTTTCGCCTTTTCCAAAAGTTCTTTTGAGATGTTCATTTTTTAATACCTCCGAATATAATTTTTATATGAACGACGCTTTGTGTTTTCTCAAATCGTCTTTCACTTATTTATACTGTCATTTTTCTGTTTTTGCGAAATTTTTTTGATTTTTTTCATTTTTTTATTTCATTCAAGTCTCTGCCGTTCCACAAGCTCGTAAAAGTACCCTTTTTGGTTAATCAACTGATCGTAATTACCATCCTCTACAATCTTTCCGCCGTCCAACACGATGATCCTATCGCATTGCTTTATGGTGGACAGGCGATGGGCGATGACGATACGGGTACATTTCAAGCTATCAAGCGCCTCGGACACCTTTTTCTGCGTGATATTATCAAGAGCACTGGTTGCCTCGTCGAACATCAGAATTTTAGGATTGGGTGCAACTGCGCGCGCGATCATCAACCGCTGTTTCTGTCCGCCGGAAATGCCGCCCGCTCCCTCGGAAATGATGGTATGCATCCCCATGGGCATACGCCTGATGTCGTCCGCAATGTCGGCGATTTCCGCCGCCTTCCATGCATCGTCCACCGAAAGATAGGGTGCAGATATGATGATGTTTGAATAAATGTCCCCCTGAAACAGCTTGCCATTCTGCGTAACCACGCCGATTCTTTTACGGAGAGAATTCAGGTCAAGCGTGTTGATGTCCCTGCCGTCGTAATAGATCGCACCCTTTTGCGGTTTCTCAAAGCCGAGCAAAAGCCGCATAAGCGTAGATTTTCCGCAACCGGTTTTTCCGACAATGGCAACATACTGACCGGGTTTGATCTTCAAACTCAAATCATCCACGACAAGCGGTGAATTATCCTCGTAACGGAAGCTGACATTGGAAAGTTCAATGCCGCCCGATATCTTCGTCACGATGTGTTTTCCCTCGGAAATTTCGGGTTCGGCGTCCATGATCGGCTTTGCCATGTCAATGACGGGCTTTATTCTTGCGGCGGTGAGTGCAATGCCCGCAACGCTCATGAGTGCCCCGGAGAGCATACCGTATGCCGCATTGAACGCCGTGTAGTCGGCAACCGAAACGCCACTTTGTACGGCAAAAAAGTACATCACGATCGTACCTGCAAGAGAGATGGCAGTGGATATAACGCCGTTGAACATAATAAACGGAGGTGTTCCGTAAGTGTACTTCGATTCTTCCGCGTATTCGTTCATCCACCGTGCGAACATTCTTTTTTCACTGCCCGATAGCTTGATCTTCTGCACACCGGTTATTATCTGATAGGTCATACCGCTCATCTTGCCCGAAAGCTCCATCTGCTTTTTGCTGATCTTCATCTGCGCAAGCGAACTGACGATGGAAAACACCAGCGTGACAAGCGTGATGCACAGCGCGGGAATCACAAGCTCTTTGGCATATACAAAAATCTGCGTGATATATACAAGAGAGAAAATCGAAGTCAATCCGGTAGAAAGGAAGGTCTGCACCAGCGTCTGGCAGAGTGAGCCGATATATTGCGCCCTTGATGTGATCTCGCCCGAGCTGTAATTCTTGAAAAAATCCGCGGGAAGCGAGAGTATTCTCGCCATGGTTGCCGCCTGAACCGATACATTCATCTCCGTATTGATCCGATTCATCAGCAGAGACTTGATCCCGCCTATCATAAGTAAACTCAGGCTTGTACAGACGTAAAGCACGGCGATGGATAATAACAGTCTCGCGCTTCCGCTTTCAAGTACGTCCGAGAAGAGAATTTTTGTGATTTTCGGCGTGATCATTCCGACAAGGGTTGTGCAAAGCGTAAGAAATACAATGGAGACTTTTGTGGACAGCGAAGTGCTGCCTGATATGTACAGCATTAAATCGCGTATGCCGATTTTTCTGAGCGGAAAAGGCTTATAGAAACAGTACGCGTCCTCTTCCAAAAGCTCCTGCGTTTTGCGACCCAGCCTTACCCTTTTTTGCGTAGTCGGGTCGAAAAATCCGTATAGCCCCAACTTATCGGGCAGAAGCGCCACCGCCTCTCCCGTCTTTAATTTTCCGAGCATTGCGCCCGAGGCGTTCTTATACCAATTTTTCTCCAGCTTTACCGGACGGTACATGATTCCGTGTGGGCGGAAAAGGTACTCCATCTGATCATTCAGATCTTTGATCTCGGGAGGAATTTCCCGCGATTTAATATGAAAGAAAGCAAGTATCCCATCGAGCACACCTTTGATCTTTTCCCTGTCGTCCCCGAAGGAAAAACCTTTCTTTCCTTTTATAATTGCAGATACGTTCTTCAGCGAATCGTCAAGTGCCTCGTTGTCGCTGTCGCGCCGCATCTTTATCTGTTCTTCAAACCATCCCATGCGATACTCCTTTAATCGTTGGATACCAGCTGCGTATATTTGCCGCCCTTGGCGTATAATTCCTCGTGCGTACCTCGCTCCACAGTCACACCGTGGTCAAGCACGATGATCTCATCACAATCTCGTATGGTGGAGAGTCTGTGCGCCACAACGATGCAGGTGATTCCTCTGTCTTTCACGGCTTTGACAAGGTCGTATTCGGTCTTGGCGTCAAGAGCGCTTGTCGCTTCGTCAAGAATGATGATCGACGGGTCTTGCGCAAGCACTCTTGCGATTTCGAGTCTTTGACGCTGACCGCCCGAAAAATCCTTGCCGCCCTCTGCGATGCGATAATTGTAACCGCCGTCACGGCGCATGATCTCCTCATGCAGCTGTGAGTCGCGTGCCGCCAGGATCATTTCAAAATCTTCTATAGATGTATCCCACATCTTGATATTTTCGGCGATCGTGCCTTCAAAAAGGGTGATCTCCTGATCGACTACCGCGAGCGAGCCCGTGAACACATCCCGGTCTATTTCCGAGAGGTGCTTGCCGTCGTAAAGAATTTCTCCGCTCCAGGGCTGATACAGTCCCGACACCAATTTTGATATGGTTGATTTTCCGCAACCCGAAGTACCGACAAGCGCGACTCTTTGTCCCGGTTTTACGGTTAGGCTGAAATCCCTGATGACAGGCTCGGAAAGGCGTGAATAACCAAACGTTACATTCTTCAGTTCAATCGTACCCTTGAGTTTGCTGAAATTCTCTTCTTTGACCTCGGTCTTGTAGCAGTCGTCCTCACGGTACTCCATGACATCCTCGACGCGCTCCATCTGCGTGCGCATTTCCTGTATTGTCTGACCTGCGGATATAAAGGTTGTCGCCGGTGCGCTGAAGGAAGAAAGTACTCCCTGAAACGCCATGATCATACCGACGGTAAAAGACCCCTCCATTGCAAACCATACGCCGAGTGTCAGGACAACAATTCCCGTTATTGTTGAAACGACGGAAGGTATCATTCCGAGATACTGATTTATCTTTGCGTACTTGACCTTCTGCGCATTGACACTCGCCTGATAGCCTGCCCATCTTTCGAAAAATCCGTTTTCCGCACCGCTTGCCTTGATGGTCTCTATCATTTCCACTCCGGCGACGGTTGCTCCTGCCAACTTGCCTGCATCACGCATGGAAACGCGGGTGATATTGACGCGCTTTTTGGATATGATACTTGACATCCACGCATTGATCACGAGCGACGAGAGACCTACGAGCGTGAGAATCCAGCTGTACCGTATCATAACGACGAGATAAAACACCATCATGATCGCGTTCAGTGCGAGAGGCGCGAAGGTATTGACCACGCTATTGGCAATGCCGGCGTTGGACCCCTGCCTGCCCTGGATATCGCCCGCAAGTCTTTGGGAGAAGAATTCCATCGGCAGGTGCAGTACCTTCCACAGGAACGTGGAACTGCCCACAGTAGCAAGTTTGCCATTGATTCTGTTGCTGTAATAGGTTTCAAGAGCAGAAATGACGAGTTGAAGTGCCGACATTGCCGACAGTGCGATAAGAAAAGGATAGAACCAATCGGGACTTTCATGCGTCAGGAGGCGGTCCATAAAAATTCGGGAAAAAGCAGGCGTGATCACCCCGATCAGCGCGGAAATGAGCGTCGTAAATACGACGAAAACAACGGCAACCTTTGCTCCGCTCAACCGTTTTACGGCAAAAGAGAGGACGCTTTTCCTCTTTCCGGAGGGAACAAAGTTTTCGTTCGGTTCAAACATCAGGCAGATGCCTGTAAACGACTTGTCGAAGGTCTCCATGGACACGGTATAATTGCCATTGGCGGGGTCGTTGATGACAGCCTTTTTTCCCTTGAATCCGTCAAGCACGACGAAGTGATTGAAGTTCCAATGAATAATGCAAGGGAACTTTCCGTTTTTTTTCAGGTCATCCGGCTCATACCGGTACCCCTTTGCGGTAAAACCGTAGCTTCTGGCGGCAACGAGAAGATTTTTCGCATTCGCACCGTCGCGCGACACGCCGCAATCGACACGGATCTGTTCAAGCGGTATCCATTTGTTGTAATACGCGCAAATCATCGCAAGGGACGCCGCGCCGCACTCAAGTGCT